>OGHM01000097.1_pt1 | contig 49048 bp, 28 predicted proteins | sample 1571531 | NCBI WGS metagenome assembly OGHM01 (sample SAMEA2582031, study PRJEB24529) | metagenome | biome: Human gut stool | place: China | collected 2011 | reverse complement strand
GGCATTTGTCAATGCACGTCAGTGGATTGAAGAAAGAGCTTTGAAAAAGTAAAAAGGTAAAAAGTAAAAAGGTAAAAAATGAATAATAGCGTAAGTTATCTTACATTATTCAAAACATTTTTGAAGATTGGCATAGTCACCTTTGGGGGTGGCTATGCCATGATTCCTATTATAGAATCCGAAGTCGTTGACAAGCATCATTGGATGACGAAGGAGGAATTTCTGGATGCCATCGCTACCACCCAAGTTTGTCCGGGAGCCTTGGCCATCAACATGAGTTCCCTGCTCGGATATAAGTTGGCAAAGATACCGGGAGCCATCGTCTGCACCTTCGGCGCTTCGTTGCCATCATTCCTTATTATCTTGGCGATAGCCATGTTTTTCCATCAGTTTGAAGACAACAAGGTTGTTGCTGCCATGTTTGCAGGCATCCGTCCTGCCGTCGTGGCATTGATAGCCGTACCTACATTCTCGCTTGCCAAGAGTGCCGGTATTTCGCTTGTCAACTGCTGGATTCCTATTCTATCCGCCCTTCTGATCTGGCTTTTGGGCGTCAACCCTATCTGGGTGATTATCGCAGCTGCCGTAGGTGGCTACATCTATGGTCAATTCATTCAACCAACAGAATAATATATGATATTTCTTCAGCTTTTCATCGTATTCCTTCAGATAGGCATCTTCGGATTCGGAGGTGGCTATTCCATGATATCCCTGATTCAGGGACAGGTTGTTACGCAGTATCATTGGATGACGATGCAAGAGTTTACCGATGTGGTTGCCATCTCGCAGATGACACCAGGACCTATCGGTATCAACACCGCTACCTATTGTGGCTATACAGCTGTCCATAATGCCGGCATGAGTGGCATGATGGCTGTACTCGGAAGTGCCATGGCGACCTTTGCGTTGGTTCTCCCATCCTTGGTTTTGATGATTCTTATCAGCAAGATACTGTACAAGTATATGAACACCTCAGCCGTCCAGAGCATTTTCATCGGTCTTCGCCCAGCCATCGTCGGTCTGGTGGGAGCCGCAGCCCTGCTCCTGATGAACGGAGAGAACTTTTCTACTCCCGAAAATCCATGGAGATTCTATATCTCCATCGCCCTCTTCTTTGCCACCTTTATCGGCGTGAAGGTGATGAAGATCAATCCCATCCGCATGATACTCTATTCTGCGTTTGCCGGATTGCTTCTTCTCTATTAAGACTTTTTTCACCCCAAACTACCCCATTCTATGAGAAAGGTATATTTATCCATAGCCCTTGGCTTCTGCTGCCAAGGTATTCTGGCACAGCAGAGCTCCTACCGCTGGAAGGTGGAGGCAGAAGCTGGTGTCAGTTGCAGTGTGCTTGATACGGATGTGTCGGGCTTGTCGGAGACTTATTATAAGGTGCGACCGGGTTTCACAGCTGCCATCGGTGCCGAATACAATATCGTAGATCAGCTGGCGGTAGGAGCGGGCATCCGCTTCGTTCAGCGCGACTACCTGTACCAGAACCTCGGCGGCGATTCCTGGAACACCCGATACAACAACAACTTCATCAGCATCCCACTCCATGTGGGCTACTATCTCCTCCATAATCCTTACCACGAAAAGGGATTGTGGATCAAGCCGCAGGTAGGTGTCTATTACGAGTACTTCACCTCCATGCATACCAAGGGTATGTATCCGATGAACATCATGGAGGGTTACAAGGGCGATGATTCCTACATCCGCTATAACACCACCTACGATTTCAGGAAGAATGAGAACCATCTCCGCCGCAGTCTCTTTGGCGGCGAAGCTGGCATCAAGGTGGGTTATTCCTTCGGCAAGATAGATGCCAGCGTGGGCTATCAGTTCCAATACGGCTTCTCGCATATCTACGAGGAGAAAGCCCGTACCAGCAAGACTGCCCGCCGCAACTCCAGCGTCATCACCGCAGGCATTGCCTACAAACTATAATTCATTTTAAAATATGAGAACCCCTATATATATAAAAGGTGGAATGCGATGCATCTTCGCCTTCCTCCTGGCGACCACCACCACAGGAATGTCGCTTACCAGTTGTGTGGCAGACAATGATGCCAACGAGAAATCGATTTCCGATTATTCCGATACCGATGTCAAGTCGTATGGCGACCTGTTCCAGGTTTTCTGGAGCGTGATGAACCAGCGCTACTGCACCCTCAATGAGCAGTCTGCCGTATCTTCGCAGACCTGGGACCAGGTGTACAAGGAATACAAACCCAAGTTTGATACCCTGAAGACCTTCCAGCATACCCCAGCTTTTACCCAGCAGGAGATTCAGGAAGACAATGCCAAGGCGAAGCAGTATTTCCAGGAAATCATCGACAAGATCATCGACCAGCATTTCTATGTCAAGATTACCCTGCCCGTCTCCCACTCTTCTACGGAAACGGTGAGATTCAACAGCACGCTCCGCAACAAGACCGAATATTTCCCGCTGAATGCTCACTGGAACCATACCCGCGACCAGCTCAACCTGGATGGCACAGCTTTCGGCGAGATTACCTCGGATGGTTTCTGCATCATGGGCGGTTTCCTGAAGGAGCAGCCGGGCACCTATTATCTCGGCTTCAACAAGTTTGCACTCTACGAAAACTGTTTCCACGAATATCAGAAGACCTATCTCCCTGGCAATGCCGCCAGCACCTATCATCTGGATGCTTCCAAGATAACAGACAAGGCGAAGGAACTGATTACAGATGCCGGAAAGCGAGAGAAGGCTGAGCAGCAGGCAGCGCAGTTGCTTGCCGATATGGATAGCTATCTGGCTTCGGATGATGCAGCCAAAGCCTGCGAGAAGATGGCGGCTTACAGCAACCAGGGAGATTATTCCGGTCTCTATGCTCTCGCCAGCGAGGCCTACGAGAAGTCACCGAATCTCCTCAAGCTGTTGCCTGTTACTGCTGATGCAAGCGGCATGGGCGAGCAGATCCGCCAGAAGCTGCAGGGCGATGCCCGTTACCAGCAGATGCTTTCAGCCTCCGGTTTTGCCAGCTGGTATTGCCAGGCTCTTGCCGATTACCTCTGGCACGAGCGGGAACTCTACGCTTACTGGAGCGACCTGAAGTTTACCTACAATCATCTCTGCGTAGAAGGTTACCGCCGCCTGTTCCTGGAGCCGCTGGCTAAGGGCGAGATCAAGAAGCTGATTCTCGACTTCCGTGGCAACGGTGGCGGAAGCGTGATAGATACCCGTCTGCTTACCGACTATCTCATCACCCAATCTGCCGTCTATGCCTACGTACGCAAAAAAGAGGACAACAATCCATACAGTTATACGCCTTGGATTCCGCAGAAGATTACGGTAACGTCGAAGAGTCTGGGCAGAAACATCCCTACCGCCATCCTGCTCGACAACTACAGTGCCAGCATGTCGGAGGTGACAACCCTCATCCTGAAGAGTCAGGGCGACCACGTGAAGACGATAGGCAGAAACAGTTACGGAGCGCAGGCGATGCTCACTTCCGACAACGAAGCCAGTAATGGCGGATGGATAGGAAATGTAACGAGCTACCTCTACTTCTACATGCCATTCTCGCTTACCAAGGATGCACAGGGCAACCTGCTGGAAAGTGTGGGAATCACTCCTGATTATCAGCTCGACGAGATGACCGAAGAGGAAAAGGAGAAGCTCTACCAGAACGATCCTTCGGCTGTAGATAGAGGTCTGAAGAAGGCAATGGAGGTTCTGAAATAAGCGAGGGTGTGCAATTTACACCCTCGCTTTTATTTACTATATATCAGCCACTTATACCATATTCACGAATTTTGTGCTCCCACACAACTTGCACAACAATGCAAATGTTTGCATTTTGTATTACGTGATTTTCATCACTTTTTTGAGGCACCTTTGAGAAAATCATTCTATCTTTGCAACCGAAAAGGAAACCCGGTGACATCCATCTTGTTACAAGGGTAAGCCTGTGATTATAAGTAAATGACAATAACAAAATAGGACAACTAACAGTATCCTTAAGAAAGAAAACAACAGAGTAAAAATATGATGATGAAGCAGAGTTTGTTCAAACGAACACCGATGTTGCTGCTGCTGATTCTCTCAACAGTAGTAACCCGAGCGCAAGAGGTAGCGCTGAAGACCAACCTGCTTGGTTTGGCAACCACCTCGCTCAATGCTGGTCTAGAAATAGGCACGGGCAGGAAGAGCACTTTTCAGCTTTTCGGCGCCCTGAATCCCTGGAAGTTCTCAGGCGACAAGAAATTGCGCTACTGGAACGTAATGCCAGAGTACCGCTGGTACACCTGCCAGAAATTTGGAGGCCACTTCTTTGGCATCCATGCCCTAGGAGGTGAATACAACATCAAAAATGTGGACCTGCCTTTCGGCATCTTGCCAAAGACAGAGAAAGGAAGACATTACGAAGGCTGGTATGTCGGTGGTGGTCTCACCTACGGATACCAATGGCTGCTGTCAGAGCATCTCAATCTCGAAGGATCCATCGGATTAGGATACATCTACAGCCCATACAAGCTCTATGGAAGATGTGAAAAATGTCTTGACAAGGACCACCGCAACTATGTAGGTCCTACTAAAGCCGCCCTCTCCCTGATATACGCATTCTAGGAACTATATCACCGAGATTGCAAAAACCAAATCAAACCCTCTTTTATTTAAGATGAAGAATATGAAGAAAATGAAGCTTTATGCGGTCATTTCGCCCCTTTGCATTCTGTTTGCACAGAGCGCATTGACTGTCCAAGCCCAGAAGATAGATGATTCGCAGCTACGGTTGGCTGGAGGCAAGATTCTGATAGACAGCGTCTTGACACAGAAGAAAAGCGACAGTCTCAAGGTTGCTTTCCGCCTTCACCTCGATAGTCTGCAGCTCAAATCAGAGCAACAGCTGGTTTTCACTCCGATTATCGCCGGAGAAGATACCATCGCCCTGAATCCCATTGTCATCAATGGCAAAAACCAGAGCATCAGATACCTGCGCAAAAGCAGCAAACTGAAAAACAGCCAGGCAGTGGTAGTGAGACGCAGAAATGATACCGAGCAGCAGGTGCTCTTCTCACAGACCCTTCCCTACAGGAAGTGGATGAAGGCTTTCAACCTCTCCATGACGGAAGACCTCTGCGGATGCGGCAACCTGATGGATCAGGATACCACTCTGATGGCTACCATCCAGCCGGCACCGAGAATCTGTCGCGACCATTACGTGAAGCCAAAGGCTGAAGCCATCAAGGTAAGAGCCGAAAAGGGTGAAGCTTACCTGAGCTTCAAACTCAACAAGAGCGATATCCTTGCCGACTTCCGTGAGAATGCCACAGAGCTGAGAAAGATTACATCCACCATCGACCTCGTAAAGAACGACAAGGATGTGAGCATCACCAATATCGATATTCATGGCTATGCGTCGCCAGACGGTCCTTACGCCAACAACGTGCGACTCGCCAACAACCGTGCGGCTGCCCTGCGCAATTATGTATGCAATCTCTACACTATCGATAAAAAGCTCTTCACCTATCACGCCACCCCAGAAGACTGGGAGGGATTCAAGAAGAAGGTGGAAGCAAGCAGCTTAGCCGATAAGTCTGCCATCCTTGCCGTTGCCAACTCATCCTTGGCACCCGATGCAAAGGACCAGAAAATCAAGAAGCTTTATCCGGCTAGCTATCGCTACATCATGAGTGAGATTTATCCTCGTTTGCGCCACAGCGACTATACGGTAACCTATACCGTTCGTCCTTTCGACATTGAGGAGGCAAAGGTAATCCTGAAGACCAAGCCTCAGCAGTTGTCATTACAGGAGATGTATCTGGTGGCACAGACCTATGAGCCTGGTTCTCAAGAGTTCAACGAGGTATTTGATATTGCCGTCCGTCTCTTCCCTGATGATGAGACAGCCAATCTCAATGCCGCCTGCACAGATTTGCAGAAGGGCGACCTCGTAACTGCCGAGAAGCATCTTGCCAAGGCAGGAAACTCAAAGGAGGCTGAGCGCATCAGAAAGATCTACGAGGAAATGAAGGCGGAACAATAAAAGATATAACTAACAATAAAATCACATAGATTATGAGAATTAAACATTTCTTTGGATTGGCAGTTTTGGCTGCTATGACAGCAAGTTGCTCTAGCAACAACGACTTAGTAAATGGGGGTAATGGTTCAGGTGAGAATGAATCAGGTGCAAGCTATGCATCTATCACTATCGACTTGCCTACAACAAGTGGTACACGTGTCGCAAATGACGACTTTAATGAAGGTACAGCTTCTGAGTATGCTGTAAACGATGCTACACTCGTTATCTTTGAGAAGGGAACAGAAACTTCTGAAAACAACTTCAAATTTGTTGAAGCTGTACCACTCGGAAATTTGGAGCCTTGGAAAAAAGACAATGAAAGTACCAATGGTATTACAACAGAAGCAACTATCACAGCAAAGCTTAATAGCGCAAAAGTAGATGAGGTTGGTGGTAAGTATTATGCATTGGTCATCCTTAATAACAAGGCTACAACAGACAATAAGGTTACAGTTCCTACTGAAACAACAGAGACATATGGAACTTGGAATGTTGCAGCTAAAGTAAATGCGACAAACCTTTTAGATAATACTAAAGGTTTCTATATGGCTAATGCTCCTCAATTTACTGAAGCAGGTGTTGAGCCAACAACCCTCGTAGCAATAAAAGGTATCTATAGAACAAAGGAAGAGGCTCAGAGTAAAGCTGCAACAACGATTCATGTAGAACGTGGTTTGGCAAAGGTTACTGTAGGAAAAAACAGTACAAGTACAAAAGATTATTTTGCAGAAGATGGTGCCAATGCAACCGGAACAAAATATAGCAGCGACAAGGTACAAATCACAAAATGGGCATTGGATGTTACTAACACGAAATCATTCCCAGTACATGTAACTTCTGGTTTGAAGGATGGTACAATCAGCGAAGGTGAAACTGTTCCAGCTTATGCAGAAATTTGGAGTAACACAGTAGCTACTCCAGGTACAACTGCAGCAACATCTCGCTTCGTTAGTCAGCTTTCTGCTACAGGTGCTTTCAAGCGTGTATATTGGGGAATCGACCCTAACTACAGCACAGAATATACAACTCCTGAAGAATGTAAAGGCGCATTCAATATATTGGGAAATGCGAAAATCACCGGGGATGTTGCAAAACCACAGTACTGTCTTGAGAATACATTCGACATCGACCATATGAAGCAGGGCCAGACCACTCGTGTTGTATTCAAGGCCAAATATACTCCTAAGGATTTCGCTGACAATGAAACATTCTATAAGATAGGTAATACTATAGATATTTGGAATAAGACAAATTTGGAGAAGCAGATTAAGGCAAAAGCTCAAGAAGTTCTGAGTGAAACTGATGCAGATAAAGTAACAGTTAAGCTTGATGCAACTGAAAACGATATCGCAGGAACCGCTGGCACCAAGATTTTGAAAGAAGAAAACGTACTGCATGATGGTGTTAAAGTATCACCAACCGAGATTAATTCTATCAATGAAAAGCTTGGTTTGAAAGCAGCAGTAGGTACAGACCCTATCGTAGGTATTGCAACTTATGCTTCAGGTGAATCTTATTATATTGCCCGTATCAAGCACTTCGGTGATGAATTGACGCCTTGGGTAGCAGGTAATGAAAATTATGGTGGAAAGAACCTGAATTGGCTCGGCCGTTATGGTGTGCTCCGCAACAACTGGTACGACCTCACTGTCAACAGCATCAGCGGTCCTGGTTATCCTGACGTTCCAGAGGTTAAGCCTAATACCCCAGACGATGAGGATACCAAGTACATCAGTGTCAGCGTGAAGATCCTCGACTGGGCTAAGCGTTCACAGAGCTGGGATTTGTAATCAAGTAATAACAACGAAAGGCGGAGCTTAGGCTCCCGCCTTCGTTAAAACATACGAGTTGTGTTTCCTGCTTCACCATAGTGGAAGCTAGAAACACAACCTGATATTCTGAAACATTATATTGATAATAACCAAAAAGCATCATGGCAAACAATAAGTTACATAGTTGGATCAAGAATATACGCATGGAATGGGGATTCGACAGCTTGGCAGCAATCAGCCGTACCGCTGCTTTCGGAACCATCGTCGCTCTCGGCAGCATGCTCAGCAGCTGCAACGACTTGATGCACGACGACCTCCCTCCTTGCGATATGGGAGTTGACTTGCAGTTCAAGTACGACTACAACGTCCAGCGCGCTGATATGTTCAACGATCATGTAGGCGGCGTCTGCGTGTTCATCTTCGATGAGCAGGGCAACCTAGTGGCTCGCCAGGATGCAGCCAACGAGGGAAAATCCCAACCCCTCAAAGACCCTAACTATGCCATGCGCATAGACTTGCAACCTGGCAAATACCGCTTCGCCACCTTCGCCTTCCAGAAGAAATACGAAGAGACACTATCACAGGCTGGTGCCAAATTCCACATCGAAGCTCCAGCAGCAGGAGAAAACATCGAAAAACTCCGTGCCCGACTCGACAGAAATGCCGGAAAGGTAGAAAACCAGGCACTTCCGCTTGATACCCTCTGGCAGGGATTGAGCAACGAAACCGTAGAGGTGAAGGATCTTCAGATTACCCACCATACCATCAGTCTCATCAGAGACACCAAGCAGCTCACCATCAGTCTGCATCAGCTGGACGAACCAGCCGACATCCACGCCGAAGACTTCAGTTATCAGATAACTGATGCCAATGGCTACATCAATTACGACAATTCTCTCCTCCCAGACGAGGAGTTGACATACACCCCATACAAGACCTGGACCACCGAGTTCACCACTCCGGAGGGTACCGTACAGGAGCGTACCGCTCACGCCGCCCTGATGTTCTCCCGCCTCGTGTTGCATCCAGCAACCGAGAACGAAAAGAATGCGATACTGAGCATCTGGAACAAGAAGACGGGCGAAGAAGTGGTTCGCATCAATCTAGCCGATTTTCTGGCACAGGGCCGTGGAGCATTCGAAGCATTGAACTATTCGGCACAGGAGTTTCTGGACAGAGAATACGACTACAAGCTGGATTTCTTTTTAAAAGGCGACAAGTGGCAATACGTTAAGTTGGGCATCTCCATCCTTGATTGGAGCAAGCGCATACAGCGAGCCGACTTATAATCTGATTCCACTTTGTCGAAATTAAACTATTGATATTAGTAAAGTAAAAGACAAAGTTATCATGAGAAGATTTCATATCTATATAGGTTTCATAGTTTGGTTGTTGACTAGTTTATTTGCAGTTAGTTGTACCGACGAGTTGGAGGGTAACGGATATACCCCCAACTCGTCAAGCAACCTGCACGTGCTGGTACCAACCGTGCTCAGTGCGAACGGCACCCGTACCGACGATGCTTCCGGCCTTCCTACCTATAATGCTACGGTAGATGAATGCCAGATTAACGACCTGACCCTCTATGCTTTCCCTACAGGAAATGAAGGCAAGCTCCTGGTAGAGACGCTCCCTGCCCCATTGGCTACGATGATGGCAGAGCCGAATGTAGCTAACTATCAGCTCAATATCGAGCCAGGCACTTACCATATCTATGTGGTTGCCAATATGAACAAGGTGTTGAGTGGTAAGCCTATCGAAACAGAAGATGATCTCAAAAAAATAGTACTGGGTTATGGCGTTGGAACAGAACCGGGAATGCCGGTTTCTACAAACATCCCGATGATTTATGAGCCAAAGGATGTAAACGGTACTATCATCAATACAAAAATAGAAAAAAGTGGTAAGAAATATACCGAGGTGGCAGCTAACCTGAAGTTTACATGCGTAAAGGTTAAGCTGAATCTTATTATGGACCCAACTGCGAGCGATAATCTTCATGACAAGACCTATAGCATAACAGATATTGTTGCAAAGCAGCTTTCTCCATCTACCACTCTGTCATGGAATGGTAAGTTTACCCAGTCAGATGTTACTTCTGAATATGCTACAGGAATCGAGAACACCATTTACAGTAGTACATCTACAGGCGACGCAAGCAAAGGATGTTATTATCAGAAAGGTGAATATGAAATCAATGAAGATAACAAAGATGTAGCTAACGAAGATGTTGTGAAAATCGCTGATGCTTATAAGGATAAGGGTACACCGAAACCTAAGAAGGATAAGCAATGGCTTTTTCAAGGTACTTACTATCTGCCAGAGCGTTATATCTCTAAGGCAGAGGAACAGTCTGTATTGAAGATTAACGGTATAGTTAACAACAGCAACAAGAATCAATATACCATCAATCTGGGACATAAGCAGAACGCATCAGATGCTCTGCCTACATTCCCTCGTGGAACCTATTATGAAATTACAGGTAAGCTGAAGAGCTATGGCGATATGGATCTTGACTGCGATGTGAAAGTGGACGATTGGAAGACAGTAGAAATCAATGCCGATTTCTACCATACTACTTTATGGGTTAACAAGGCCGAGGCTAATGTGACTTCTACAAAGGGAGATACTATCTCTTATAATTCAAGCGAACCTGATGTAACGTTTGGCTGCATTGACACTAAGACTGTTGGTGAGAAAGATGAGAAGGTTATCATCTTAACAAAAAATGATGGCAAAAATATCATCTTTGGTATCAACCCAAATATACCAATAGATAAGTTTCCAAAGAACTCTGCAGGTAAGAGAGAAGGAACTGCTAGAGTTTATTTGATGGCTAACAACATCAAGAAGTATATTGAAGTACATTATGATGTTACTCCTTATTTTAAGGTGAGCCCAAAGAACGTAGTTATCTATTGGGGTAAGGATCCTGACGACCAGCAGGTTCTAGAGAAACACTTTGTGGTAGAAACCAACCTGGGTGGATTGAAAGCATATCAGAACATCAATGGTACGCAAACTGAAGTTTCTTCTGGTTCTACAGTAAATGTTGGTGGTGATGCCCCTTCACGCCTGGAGATAAACTATACCAACGAACCGGTAGAAGAGGAAGGAATAAAGGTATATGGAAAGTACGTGATGAAGGTAAAGGAAACCAAAGATCCTAAGACGACTACCGTTTATAACTTCACGCTTTCGCCGCTGAAACAGATTTCTGACGACGAGGTTGCTTCACAAGAAGTTACGGTTACAGTAAAACCGGAGTTCGGTCCTTATCGTATCTACATGCGAGCTATCAATAATTTTTGTAGTTGGGATGGTAAACCAGCTACTGATGAAGATTTGAAAGTAATATTGAAAGAACAAAAAAAAGAATATACTGGGCCTTACGAGAGCTACAATGATACTAATAATTTCAACTGGTATGATGGTTGGTATTGGGAGCGTAAAGAAGGGGATAAATATTACGGCGATGAAACCCCCCATAATGATAGGCACTATATGTATATGTACACTCAGATTGGTGAAAGCTCAGGAGCTTCTACGTCACAGAAGGCATGGATATTTTCTGAGTCGTATCCTGGTAATCAGATGGATTATGATGCTAATAATGCAGGATGGTATTATAATATAATGAAAACTAATGCGCCAGTAAAAAATTGGCAGAATGGTGCATCTGGTGAAAAAACGATTAAACCTGGTCAAACGCTAGTTATGTTTGGTAATGGCGAGAATTCAAGTAATGGAGGATGTACCCCTCACCGTTTCCCGCATCACATGGACCCAGGCATTCCTTTGTTCAACTACGAAGATCACGAAGGTTGGTATCTCTATGACCCAACCTGCATACCATATTATCGAGTATATGATGATAAGCCTACTATTGTAAATGTGGATTATGTGATTTATACAAGATCGAAGATTACTAGTTGGCGGATTGATTTTGGATGTCGTGGTATTGATAATGACAAAAAGAAAGGACCATATACTTTATGCTGTTCGTCTGACACATTTAAGGAACATCATACAGATGTTGGCAATGGTTGGTATCGCACAGTTCTCAGTTTAAAAGCCCCAAAGGGCGAATATGAAAAAGCAATAAAGATCTGCTTTAATGATAGTAAAGATGGACCAACGCTCTTCGGTGGTGACAGCTACGAGTGCAAATACGATGCAACCAAAGGATACCAGATATTCGGTTATTACGATGGTAGCAGCTGGCATGAAGGCAAACCTTTCTAAATAGTAAAAATAGAAAATATAATGATGACAAGAATAAAGACTTTAATGATATGGATAGGATTGCTCTTAAGCCTTGCATCATGTAAGGACTCTTTAGAGGCAATTACTCTCGGTGGGGACGAACTCCCTACCGAGGGAGTTACGCTGAGCATACAATTGCCTAATTTCACTCCTCAGGAAATCTCAACCCGGGCTGGAGGCGAAACTACAGAGAGCATTACTTCTCTGTGGCTTGTATGCTATGGCACTTCAGACAATTATCTTGGTATGCAGGATTGTACAAAAGCTTATGCTGATGCAACTGCTGATGCAGATGGTTACAAGAAAATCAAAACAAACCTTCCTAAAGGTACAGAAACGGTACATTTGGTTGCCAACGTTCCTGACTTGACAAAAGTACAGGCAGAAAAGCTTGATGCGATGGAAGATATCACTCCTAATTTATCAGAGCCAATCTGTTGGGGCAAAGCTAAAGTTAGCGACCTGATGACCGGCAGCAAGATTTCGCTAACCCGTCAATGTGCTAAAGTTACAGTAAAAACAAGCGTTAGCGGTTTCGAAATCACAGACTTGCATGTATGGCATTCTGCTAGCAAAGGCTCTATTGCGCCAGCTGGCTACGTAGTATCTGATACATTGGCAACATCTACAGAGTTGATGGATGATAGCAAATGTATTGTTGGCGGTTCTGCTGCTGTAGTTGCAGTAAATGAAACTTCTGCAGGCAAGGCTGACATCATTATCAAGGCTAAATATAAGGGTACAGATGGTTCCTATAAAGAAGGCTTCTATAAAGTAGCCCTCTATAAAAAAGATACTAACAAAACAGAACAATATGCTTTGGTACGTAACCACAATTATATCGTGACTGTTATTTCTGTAAACGATCCGGGCTACGCTACTGAAGCTGAAGCATTAAAGGCTGAGCCAGAGAATCGTCTAATGGTAACCGTGGTAGATGATAACCCCGAGATTGTAGATATGATTGCCTGCAAAGACTACGAACTGGGCGTTTGTGGTACACAGACGGTAGCAGCAACAAATGGAAAAGATCCAATCATTGTTCCTATCACTTTGGTTACAAACCTTAAAGAAGATGATGCAAAAGATGGCAAACTCTATAAGGCGGAAATCAGCAGCGATGCGCAATCGTGGATAACTGCATGTACACTAAATAGCAAGTCAACCACAACGCCAACAAGTCCTGATGAATCAGCACCATCAGGAACCAAGTTTGTTCTCAACCTCACATTGACTGCAAACGACAAATCGGAGAAGCCTCGTGAAGGTACGATTACCATCACTTCCGGTGACTTGAAAAGAACCATCAAGATTCATCAGAAAGGTTACGACTTTAAACGTGCCGATGATCGACAGGTTGTCATGTATTACAATGGTACTATTCATGATAATTACTTTGCTTGGCTTGATTCAGAAATGCATGGTGTTAAACCTAGCGAGAATAAGGTCAATAATCAGGAAAAGACCAGAAACCAGGGCTTGCACTTCTGCGTAGGAAATAATAATATCTATTATCTGATTCCAAAGAAACCTGGTGACCAATTCGTGAAGAAATCTGACAAAATCAGTTATTCAGAAGGAAGCAACTATTATGAAGTTAGATTGGTTAACAGCACCAATAACTACGAGTTATGGACAGACGAAGAAGGTTTTGTAATCAAGAATACTGCAGATGCTGCTCATTCGATTACCATCACGTATCCTATCTATCATACGGGTGTATTTAGTGAAATAACAGAATCTGCAGCAAATGAACACCAGCTAGGTGAACCCAAGAAGGGTTGGTACTACTACGAAGTCGTAAAAGTTAATGTAAAAGAACCATCTGAAGATGGTAATTCTACTACAGACAAGACATACTACATGTTAGACCGCAATCTGGGAGCATCCAACAGCGATTTCTATTCGCCAGGTTCTGCCAATATTGCCAATGACAAAAAATCGATTGGTGGCTATTTCAAGTTTTCAAATGATAAAAGCAGAAAGTATGTAATCGGCAAATTTAGAGTACCAAAGGACAACGAGCTAGAGGCAATTGCGGGTATAACCAAAGTAGATTTGTTGGAAACATCTACGGGTGAACCGTATAATTGCATTCGCATAAAGACAGAGAGTACTTCGCTGAAGGAATACATCTATATCCCAATTAGCGGATATTACGAGAGCAACAGCTTCAAGGATGAATTTCACGCAAATCTGTGGAGCCAGTCTTTGTTGTCGGGCTATCAGGGCTTCAGTGAAACCAGTAGCGAATATGGCTTCTGGTATCTTTATCTGGATATCTATAATAAGATAAAGACTATCACAAATACCCGTTTCGTTCAGGGATATGATGGCTCGAACACTGGCCGTTACAAGGCGATGCCAATCCGCCTGATATACGTTCCACAAACATAAGATAAGTGATAAATATTATAACATCTTTTACTTATATATAAATATAGTTTTAAAACAGCTGTTTTACAAAGAAGGGTTGGGTTTTCGAGAGAAAGTCCAGCCCTTCGTTTTGTCAGGATACTCCTGACAGGGAGTCAAGACGTCACTGAGAGGTCGTCATGATAGTACTGACGGATGGTAAAGACGCTTCCAGCGCTTATTGCCTCACTACGGCATTATATTGCCCTTTACCAGGGCAATATCGTGCCATTGCCAGGCACAAAACGATACGTCGGGAGAGAAAATCCCCACTCTCTTTTTTACTCTTCACTCTTCACCAAATCGCCTGAAACCCCGATAAACACTGGGGTTCCGAGAGGTGAAGAGTGGCGCACCACTCTTCACCACTCTTCACCCACTCTTCACCTTTTGCCGGTGATCCATTTTATCTTTTCGTTTTGCCAAACAAATCAGAATGAGTACCTGTAGTTAACATCAACAGCGTCAATTCCGTATCATTCTGTTCCCATATCAAAAGCCAATCTGATTCAATATGAGCTTCCCATTCACCTTCATGATTACCATGAAGTATATGTGGTTTGTATTCTGAAGGTAAAGTACCATTTTCTACCAATAAGTAAATCGCTTTCTGTAATTTCTCTATCGGATAGCCACGCTTGCGACAAAGTTTCAACGCTTTGTCGAATCTTTTAGTTGTTCCTAATTTATACATCACTTACCAAGAATAGTGTCAAACATTTCATCAACAGAGTTCCATTGTGTAACTCTACCTTTAGCAACATCCTCTTCAGCAAGTTCCAATTCCGTTTTCTTAGGTTTCAAAACCGAAATAGAACTTACTCCATGGAGCATTTGAATGGCACTTTTAAGTTTATTGACCAAAGATGGGTCTGATATTGAAACCACTAACTGTGGTTCTTTTAATCCTATCGCTCTTGATTTCATAATCTTCTCCTTTAAAACGTTTAACATAATTAAGATACAAAAATACATTATTCCCCTCACACCGCCAAACTTCTTGCATTATTTTAACGTTAAAGGTCTTGATTTAACCCAAGTTTGGCACTTTAACCTGCTTTATTCATCATCACAAATTTTTCCGGGTGAAGGGTGGTGAAGAGTGGTGAAGAGTCGAGCGCACTCTTCACCCTATCAAAACAACTCATACACAGCGACTTACGCCACTTCTGTGAAGAGTGAAGAGTATTTTTGAAACTGGCGGATTATCGCTACAAGTTGCAGCGGATTGCAAATCCGCCGGGACGCCTAGCGGAAGACAACCACCTCACGCATTGCAAATCCGCTGGGACGCATCACGGAAGACAGGAAGATTTAAAATAAATATCCGCCCACCAGCTGATTTCCACTTGCACAACAGGTGTTGGGCGAGCGCATATCAGCTGTTATGCAAGCGCACAACAGCTGTTGTGCGGCTGGAAAGATAGGCTTTTCCGGCTTATACTATTAGTCTTTCTGGCAACAAGTAAAGGTTACTCCGAAGACTATTTACGTTAAATCGATGCAGCAACGATAATACTTACAGGGCACAGCGATAGTACTTACAGGGCACAGCGATAGTACAGTTCGGTCTTGCAGTTTCGACGGATTTGCAATCCGTCGTATAAAAAGGTTCGACTTATCAAACCTGGGGATTTGCAATCCCCCCTGTCGGAAACGATTTACATCTTTTTAATTGCCAAAAACTTGCACAATCCAAAAAATTGCCGTATCTTTGCGGCTAAAGAAAGGAATAGGAGAAATGATTATGGCAAACAATGAATACAGAAAGCTGCCGGTAGGCATACAATCTTTCAATGTTATCAGAGAGGAAGGATACCTCTATGTTGATAAAACTGACATGATTTGGAAATTGGCGAACCAAGGTTTTAAGTATAATTACTTGAGCCGTCCTCGCCGATTCGGAAAATCTGTGCTTGTTGATACGCTCCAGGCTTACTTCGAAGGAAGAAAAGATCTCTTCGAAGGACTGAAAATCATGGAGCTGGAAAAAGATTGGAAACAGTACCCGGTAATTCGACTTGATATGAGCCGAGGGGGAGCAACCGCAGATGAAGTTAAGGCATATCTGGATCAAACGTTTGATGTTTATGAGCAATTATATGGCATCCATATTAAACCAACAGATTCACTGGGAAACCGCTTCGACCTCATCATCAAAACCGCCTATAAGCAAACAGGGCTCAAAGTCGCCATTCTCATCGATGAATACGACTCTCCTCTCCAGCACTCCTGGAAAACTCCCGAGCATGAGGGTTGCACAGACGTATATAGAAGCGTTTTTGCCATTCTGAAGGCTGACGATGCCTACCAGCGTTTCGTCTTCATCACGGGCATTACCAAGTTTACGCAGATTTCTCTCTTCTCGGTTCTCAACAACCTGACCAATATCAGTTTCCTTCCAGAATATGCTGCCATCTGCGGCATCACAGAAGAAGAAATCGGACAGAACTTCAAGCCGGAACTGGAAAGGATGGCAGAAGTGAACGGCTGGACTTTGCAGCAAACCCATGATAATCTGAAGGATTACTACGACGGCTACCATTTCAGTCGCAGAAATATGGTGGACATCTACAATCCTTTCAGTCTCCTCAATGCACTTGATACACAAGACCTGAGCTGTTTCTGGGTTTCATCAGGCGCTACCTCCATGCTGCCGAAGTTTGTGGATAACATGGAGCTTCGCTTACGCAATTTCGAACATTGTCCAATCTTACGCAAGACGCTTGAGAGTTCTGATGTAATCAATGGTGGTGCCGAGCTCTTCCTCTATCAGACGGGCTATCTTACCATCAAAAGCAGCGATGAATTTGGCTACTTCCTCGGTTTCCCTAATCAGGAAGTGAAACAGGCTCTCTACGAGGTGGTGCTGCCCACGCTGAAGAGCGCTATAGACTCATCATCAGTACCATTCTGAATGCCATCGGACTGAAAGTAGAAGTAGAGCACATGCTTGCCACAGGAAGAATCGACCTCATAGCCCAGACTTCCCGCTACATCTACGTGATAGAACTGAAGCTGAGAAACAATGGCGGCAAGAAGGCTGCCATCCAGCAGATTCAAGAAAACAGATACCTGGAACCTTTCAAGGCTGACAAGCGAAAGGTGATAGGCCTCGGCATAGAACTGGACGAGGAAGGAAAAGGCATATTGGATTGGGGGATTACTTCATAGATTTTCCGTGCGTAATCCGAGGAATAATGACACACCCTCACAGAGGATAAAAAGGTGGATTTTCAGCAGAAAATCCACCTTTTACACTATATTCTCCGTTTTGTCCACCTCTTTTCCGTGTATTTTGTGTACTTTTGCGGCTGTGTATGAATCGCAGCAGGAAGTAACTTCCAAAAGCTGCGGCTTCATGCTACCAGCAAATAACAAGCAACAAAATAAAAACAAGCCTAAAGAATAAACAATGAATAAGAAAAGACATTTTTTACTCTCGGCTGTGCTCGCCACAACATTGGCAGCCAACGCCCAAGTAACCATCAACGTAGATGCCTCTAACCCAGGCGTCAAGGTTTCACCTAATTTATATGGTATCTTCTTCGAGGATATCAACCATGCTGCTGACGGCGGACTCTATGCCGAACTCATCAGCAACCGCTCCTTCGAAGATGATGACAAGAACATCCCTACCTGGAAAACTTCCGCCCAGGAAGGTGCAAAGATCCAGACACAACTCATCAACAAGGGTCTGCTCAACAAGGCACAGGGCAAGGCTCTCCAGCTTACCATTGCTGCCAAACCAGCTGCCACAGCCTCTCTCATCAACGAAGGCTTCTGGGGCATCAACGCCGTACAGGGCAGAACCTACAAGCTCTCTTTCTGGGCAAAGGGTAGCTACAAGGGCGGATTGAAGGCTCGCCTCACCAACGCAAAGGGCGACAAGGTGTATGCTGAAACATCCCTCAATGCCAAGGTAGGCAAGAAGTGGACCAAATATACAGCTGAACTCACAGCCAATGCCAACGATGCGAAAGCACAGTTTGAACTCGTAGCCAACGGCAAGGGTACCATCGTTCTCGACGTGGTAAGCCTCTTCCCTCCTACTTTCAAGAATCGCGAGAACGGCTTGCGCCCTGATTTGGCTCAGCTTCTCTATAACATCCATCCTAAGTTCGTCCGCTTCCCAGGCGGTTGCTACGTAGAGGGACAGGAGTCTCCTGAGAATGCATTCCACTGGGAGAAGACCATCGGTCCTATCGAGGAGCGTCCGGGACATAAGAACGTAAACTGGCGCTACCGCACCAGCGACGGTATGGGATTCGATGAGTATCTTCAGCTTGCCGAAGACTTGAACGCCAAGCCTCTCTATGTAGTAAACGTAGGTTTGTGGCACGGCGGTATGACTCCGGTGGATAGCATCCAGCCTTGGATTGACGAGTGCATGAATGCCCTGGAGTATGCCAATGGTCCTGTTACCTCCAAGTATGGTGCGCTGCGTGCCAAGAACGGTCATCCGGAACCATACAACATCGAGTATCTGGAGATTGGTAATGAGAACAACCAGCCGGATCCTGCGGCTCAGAGCGACCATTACTACGAGCGCTTCAAGAAGTTCAAGGATGCTGTATTGGCGAAATATCCTAAGATGCATCTCATCGGCAACGTGGTGGCTTGGGGCGATGACAACCCTAAGTGGGAAAGCAACGAGAGTGTAGAGCTGCTCGATGAGCACTACTACAGAAACCCAGCCTGGTTTGCCGAGAACTTCAACAAGTATGATAACTACGACCGCAAGGGCAGCGAGATTTATGTAGGCGAATATGCCGTAACCCAGGGCTTCGGCAATATGGGTTCGCTCGATGCAGCACTCGGTGAGGCTGTCTATATGATGGGCATCGAGAACAACTCTGACATCGTGACCATGGCATCCTACGCTCCTATCTTCGCCAACCTCAACAACCGTATGTGGGCACCGGATATGATTCAGTATACATCAGACAAGGTATTCGGAACTCCATCTTACTACGTTCAGAACGTGATGGCAAACAACATCGGTACCCGTGTATTGAAGGTGAACCAGGAGAATCCATACAAATATGAGCAGACCCAGGTGAAGCCAGCCATCTGCCGTGTGGGAATGGGAACATGGGGCACCCAGGTATCTTTCGAAGACAAGGGCTACAGCGATGAGAACGGCAAAGCGCTGCCAATGACTTTGCAGGAACTGCCTACCGACATTCATGGACAGTGGAAGACTGAGGGCAGCCTCATCAAGCAGACCAGCAACGAGGAGAGCTGCATCCGTCTGAACCCAGGCGAGATTACCAGCAACGGTTATATATATAAGGTACGCGCGAAGAAGGATGCCGGAAACGAGGGTTTCCTCATCATCTTCAACTACGTGGATAAGAACAACTACTGCTGGTTGAACCTTGGTGGCTGGAACAATACCCAGCACGGCGTGGAGTCGATCGTGAATGGTGCCAAGAGTCAGATTGCTACCTGCCCAGGCAAGATTGAAACCGGCAAATGGTATGATATCGAGCTGAAGGTAGTAGGCGACAGCATCTTCGCCAAGTTGGATGGCAAGGAGGTATTCGCTACCAAGTTGAAGGCGAACACCCTTCCTGGCATCTTCTCTACAGCCACACTCGATGAGCAGACTGGCGAGGTAATCCAGAAGATTGCCAACACCAGCACCGAGCACACCACAGCGAAGATCAATCTTCAGGGCAAGGAGATCAAGGCTGGCAAACTCATCCGCCTTTCTGCCAAGAACGGTCTGGAGGAGAACACCATCGATAATCCTACCAATATCTATCCTGTAGAAAACTACGTAACTACAGAGAAGAATGGTGCCACGGTAGAGATTCCAGCCAGCTCTCTGAACATCATCAGATTGAAATAAAAAGATGAAGTAGAAAGATTGAAACAAGAAACAAGCTACATCCAGGGCATCAGCCCTGGATATACCCAATATATTGATACATTTTTTGAATAGTTGATAAGAAAGTTAGTTAGAAATGAAGAAGGCGGCAATCTGCGTGATGCAGGTTGCCGCCTCGTTTTTTATCTATCGCTAAATTTAGCTGAATACATAATTGAAGAGCAGGAAGACGCTCAGGATATAGAGCGTAGGATTCAGATCCTTGAACTTACCCACCATCATCTTGATGAGCACATAGCTCAGGATGCCGAGGCAGATGCCATCGGCGATGCTGTAGCAGAGCACCATCGTAATCATCGTGATGAAGGCAGGGAATGACTCGGAAATATCCTCCAACTCAATCTTCTTGAACGAATCAATCATCAATACACCCACCATAACCAGGGCGCCACTGGTGGCTGCACTCGGAATGAGCAGGAAGATAGGAGCCAGGAAGATGCTCAGGATAAACATCAAGCCCACAAAGAAAGATGTCAAGCCCGACTTTCCGCCCTCGGCAACACCCGAAGCACTCTCCACATAAGTGGTAATGGTAGAGCTGCCCAGCAGGGCACCGGCAGTAGTACCGATGGCATCACTCATCATCGCCTCCTTCACACCAGGAATCTCACCCTTCTCATTCTCCTTGACACCGAGCTTGGAAACCAATCCCAGCACCGTTCCGATGGTATCGAAGATGTTGACAAGCAACAGGGAGAATACCACCATGAACATCTTAGGAGTAAAGAAGCCGGTGAAATCGAACTGGCAGAAGATAGGAGCAATGCTGTGAGGGGTAGATACCGGCATCCAGTTTTCAGAGAACTGGGTTACGCCCATCGGAATACCTATCAATGTAGAGATGATGATGGCGATAAACAGGGAGCCCTTCACTCTTCTCGCCATCAGACAGCCGCAGAGCAGGATGCTGATGAGACCCAGGATGCTAACTGGCGTAAACTTGCCGAGCTGCACAAAAGTATCAGCATTGGCAGTAATGATGCCCGCATTCTTCAAACCGATAAAGGCGATAAACATACCGATACCTGCCGATATGGCAAAGCGGAGGTTTTTCGGAATGCACTCCAATATCTTGTCACGGATATTGAGGAAGGTGATGGCAAGGAAGATGATTCCCTCTACGAGCAATACTGCCAAAGCCTGCTGCCAGGTCAATCCCATTGCCTGACAAAGGGTGAAGGCGAAGAAGGCGTTCAGTCCCATGCTAGGAGCCTGGGCGAAAGGCAGTTTTGCCATGAAAGCCAGCAGGAAGGTGGCAATGGCAGAAGCGATGGCTGTGGCAGTAAACAGAGCCCCCTTGTCCATGCCTGTGGTGGCAAGGATGGTAGGGTTCACTGCCAGGATGTAACACATGGTCAAGAAGGTAGTCATACCAGCTATCAATTCCGTCTTGACCGTAGTAGTCTTCGGGTCGAAGCCCAATAATGCTTTTAATTTATTCATTTCTTATATTGCGATTGATTTTCTCTTTTTTTCTCTATTTTCTCGTCCCTATTTCCACAACCCAATCCCATTGTTTTTTCGGGGCGAACAAAGATAAGAAAAAATAATGAAGAATGCCTTATTTTACATGTTTTTAACTACACAGAACGCCTTATTTTACATATTTCGAGATTTCAGAATGCCTTATTTTACATATTTCAGGGTATTCAAATAAACAAATCATCCAGAGTTACTGATGCCCTGAATATATCGGAGTATTCATTACTCACCAACTCAGAATTTCCCACATACGTAAGGAGGAATGTCTTGGTAGGGTTCTTTTCTTCCAAAGTCTGCAAACGGCTATTCAGCACCTGAGCATAGCCCTTGGTCACGGCATAAGGAGCCTTATAAAATTTCATCTCACAAACATTCACCGCATCATCAGCCCTGTCTATCAGCAAGTCTATCTGCATACCATCAGTCTCCTCGCTTCCTTTCACTATAAGCGAAGATTCCTGAGAAGACACGGCACCAATATGAAGAGCATATTTTATCTGTGAAATATGCTGCAAACAAACCTCCTCGAAAGCAATGCCACGCCATGAGGCAACATCGCTTTCCTTCAAATGCTGTTGCCAGTAATCAGTTTGATTTACAGCCTTCTTCTCCTTAAAATGAAGCCAGAACCAGCAAAAGGAATCAATAAGCTTATAATACTCCTCTCGCTGACTGAAGCCGAAAGGAGTATATTTCACCACAAAATCGCTGCCCATCAAGGCTTTCAGCATCTTGGTAAAATCACCATTCGGATTCAAACCGGTATGCTCTGCTATCTCCTTACGGGTGAAACCTGCATGGCGGGTACCCAAAAAGCGAACAATCTTCATACAGTCTTCGGCATTATCAAACACAGAATTGAAAAGCCTGTCAAACTCATCCCCCAGCTTTGCTTGACGGGCAAAAAACAAGGCGTCTATGTTCTGAGCCAAGCTATAGGATGGATTAAAGAAATTCATATAGAAAGGAATTCCGCCCATAATCATATAGGCCTGCGTAATATTATAACGGGACATCTTGATGCCACGGCTCTGATAAAACTCCTCACATTCTTTCAATGTAAACGGTGACAGTTTGATTTCACCAGTCAAACGCCCGTATAATCCTCCTTTATTACTGATCAGATTATCAAGCATCCAGGAGGTGGCAGAACCACAGACTACGAGCAACAGATTATGGCGCATATTGCCCCAACCATTCCAGAAAGCCTCTAATGCCGTAAGAAAACCGGAACGAGCCGTATCCATCCAGGGCAACTCATCGATAAATACCACCTGGCGGGAACCATTATCGCAAGTTTCCAAAAAACGTTCCAGCAAAAAGAAAGCCTCCATCCACGACTTAGGCTGCGCGATATCCTCCATGCCATGGCGAAGAAGCGAGAAATAGAAATTCTGCAACTGATCTTTCAGAGTTACCTTTCGGCGACGGTCGTAAGGCGACAATCCTGTATGATGAAACATCATATCATCGTGAAACACCTCATCAATCAAGAATGTTTTACCGACACGGCGACGCCCATACACAGCCACAAACTCAGCCCTACCACTTTCGTAGTAACGCTTCAGTTCTGCTATTTCCTTTTTTCTACCTATTATTTCACACATAATCATACCGAATTGGTTCGCTGCAAATATACAACTAATTTCGGAAACAGCGAAAGAAAATAGCGTTTATTTCGCTACGAAACCATTTTTTTGCCGTTCGTAGCGAAATAAACGCTATTTTAACTTGATTTTAACACTTCTACAGATATATCACAAGTGATAACCTATTTTCAGAAAAGTACACCTACTCCAGTGTCAGCCACCCATCTTCCGTCCAGTTGATTTTCTTCTGAACCAGGATGCTGGCACCATTCTTCGGCACGCTGTAACCATGACAGAAGAAGAAATCGCCATCAGGGAAGGAGTAGGCAGAGCAATGACCCATCGCCTCATATTCCTTCTTGTCGCCTTCCAGCAGCAGGGTGCCACCGCCATTGCGCATATCCTTGCCTTCTTTATCCAGATAAGGACCAGCCACCGTCCTGCTTCTACCCACGGCAACTCGATAGGTACTCTTCATACCCTGGCAGCAGTAATCCCAACTGACGAAGAGATAGTAATAACCACCATGCTTCATAATGAAAGGAGCCTCGATGGCATTGGTGCCGGCATCACGGGAGGTAGGATTGGTAGGCACATCCATCTGATTGAGCGCATAACGGCGGGCAATGGTCTGAGGCTTGGCGCCCTTCTTCACATGCATCGTCTTCTTGTCTAAAGGAATAAGCTGGATACCATCCCAGAAAGACCCCCAGGTAAGCCAAGGCTTTCCCTTCTCATCAATCACAAAATTCGGATCAATGGCATTCCAGTTGTCTCTACCACCCTTTGAAGATATGAGGCAGCCCTCATCCTTCCATCCATCAGTATCGGCGAGCGAAGAATTGCTCAGCAATCCGATGGCAGAGGTGTTCTTGCCGAAAGTAGAACAGGAATAAGCCATATACCATTTATCCTTATACCTGATGACATCCGGTGCCCAGGTATGACTCTCATATCCCGGTACACTATCGTGCGTCCATGCCGGAAAAGCACCACGAGCCTCATCCTTCAATACACCCTGCGGATTCAGAGTCCAGTGCTGGCGGTCGGTAGAAGTCATCTGAGCCACTCCATGACCCGTGCAATAGAGATAGTACTTACCATTCTCGTAAGCCATCACAGGATCGTGAACCATTGGTGTATCCACCACAACCGGCTGTGAAAGAGCCGTCTGCGCCTTTGCGGAAACGGCGGAAACGGCACAAGCTGCCATTAAGGGTATGGAGAGAGCCCATACTCTGATATCTTTAATCAAAAAATTTTTCATACGTCTTTTTGTTACTGTTTATAGGATTACTTACTAAGTTGAGTTATTAAAAAAGGGAGCTGAATGCTTCACAGCTTAGCTCCCCTTATGACTGTTAAAAAACCGCAGATGCGGTCAAACTTAAAACTAACTAAAGATCTTAATTCTTCTTTCCCCAATAGCTTCTGTTGCCACTCACTCCCGAGTAAACGATGGTAACCTTGCGAGGACTTGCCTCCCAATCTACCTCACGCTGAACCTTCAGCTTGGTAGTACCGATGGTCAATGTGTTGGAAGAAGCATCGAAGCTCCATGCCTTGACATTGCTCCAGGCAGAACCACCCTCCATCACGCCATTGCTGCTGAGCTTGAAGGTCTTGCTGGTCTTCTGCTTGCCATACTCATAAGAGAGTTCGATACCTTCCCAGGTTCCCTCCAGTTCGCTAGCGGTGATTTTCGCCTGTGGTACAGCTCCATAACGCTCAGGCATCACGACAGGCCATCTGTTGCTATCCCACTGGATAGAACGCACGCCACCCATCATAATGGCATTGCTGGCAGCAATACCTGCAACATTGGCAGGCATACGCTGCTGGGAAACATAATACCAGTTGCCTGCACCATCATCAAATACGGCACAGTGGCTGATACCTACCCAACCGCTTCCTGCGCTGAACTTGTAAGGATGAGTCAGCACGGTAGGTTCCTCATTGGCACCCTTGGCAGCATCGGTAATCTTACCATTCATGGTCTCATACGGACCATCCACGTTCTTGGAACGGAGCACACGGGTATTGTAAGGAACTTCCAGGGCATCGTAAGCAACGAAAAGATAATAATAGCCATCATGATATACAATCTCCGGAGCCTCGGAACCCTGCCAACGATTATTCAACGTACGTGTAAAGATGGTCTTGCCGTAAGCAGCGATATCATCGGCTGTACCCCATGGGTTAGGCAAGGCAGCCTTGGTCTTACCCGTATTGGCATCAAGCTCCACAGCAGCGAAACCACTGTGCCAGGAACCATATATCAGCCAATGCTTTCCTTCTGGAGTAATGACGTAAGTAGGGTCGATGGCATTATACTTGAAATAGCAGTTTGCCCAATCATTTGATTTTACCTTGAAATTCAATCCCTTGTCAGAAGCGTTGGTGATGACATATCCCTTATCTTCCCATTTGTTGGAAGCCGGATCGCTGGTCTCCATCAGTCCGATGAAGGCGCGTTCACTCCAGGTTCCGTCACCATTGATGGTGCCAGGACAGGTGATGGCATAATACATACGGTAGAGATGGTCGTTGACCTTACGCACGCATGGAGCCCAGAAGCCGAAGTCCAGGTCATTGGCGAAATAGCTGTCAGGACGTTCAGCCACTCCCATGCCCTTGCGGAATTCATTGAGTTTTGTCTTTATCCAGGAAGGCAAGCCCACCATGGTGGCTCCTACAAATTCCCAATCTACGAGATTCTTGGAGCGGCGGCAGAAGAAGTGCCCGTGCTTGTTGCTGTTGCGGATATCCTTCTGATGCGCATTGCCATAGCTGGCATCGGTCTGATACATATAATAATATCCATCAGATGCCTTCACCACCGTAGGATCGTGCATATTGGCAAGATTCCACTTCGAGCGCTGTGTCCAGGCAGCCACCGATGTATAATTATCATTATAGGTAGGACATTTGTAATTAGCCAGTTCCTCTGCTGTCTGATCACCAGGAGTTGGTGTAGGGGTTGGAGTCGGTGTAGGAGTTGGAGTTGGATTCACAGGAATCTCCGGATCATCACTGCTACTGCTGCATCCTACCGCCAGCGTACAAGCCAGCAAAAGGGCAAATATATGAAGCTTTTTCATCTTTCTTTTCGTTTAGTTAGTTTTTATGATCTTCTTTTCTGAAAAAAGGCAGACCTATGGGAATGTGTTTCCGCATAGGTCATGCCTTCTCATACTATTTCAAAAATCTCTTATCTGCGATGTGCACGTGAGTAATGCTTGCGTGCTGATGCAAATGAAGAATTGGCAAATGGTAAATCGAATACCAGATGAGCCTTTTCCATGGTGAGCTTGAAGGCCAGGTCATTGGCATCAATGTTGTTGATGCCATTGTAGGTCTGGGTGTAGGTTACACCATTGTTGCCTATCATGGTTGCCTTGATGTTGGCTGTACCATTACCTACATTGGTTACAGAGAGCTGAACCTTGGCACCATCCATAGCGGCAAGCCAAGCACCCCAGTCTTCCCATGAGCAGGCATGAGTACATGCATCATATCCAGTACCCCAACCGAAGTTGTCGGCACGAACGGCAGCATACTCCTTGTCGTTTGCCTTGTTGACAAGAACTGCTACAAAGTTGTGATAGTTTTCACCACCAGCTGTATAGTTGACAAACTGAGTAGAAACGGTCTTTCCTGCAGGAACATCAAACACTTTAGAGAGAGCTCCGAAGAAAGCAGAAGTATTATTTTCATCTCCTACAACAGAATCAAACTCCAGGTGAGCCTTCTCGAGAGAGAGCTTGACAAAGAAATCGTTGGCATCTACGCCAGAGATTCCAGTGTAGCCCATGTGATACTTATGACCATTGGCTGCAACGATATCGTACTTGATATCTACAGTGCCATCACCATTGTTGGTTGTATAGAGAGTAACCTTGGCGCCATCCATGTCAGCGAGCCATGTAGCCCAATTTTCAGGAGCACCGAAAGGAGTTGCCTTGCCGTCATAAGCTGTACCCCAGCCGAAGCAGTCGGCACGGGTAACACCATATTCTGTTCCGGCACCGTTGACCATTACAACGAGGAAGTTTTCCCAGTTATTACCACCATTGGTATAGTTGGTAAACTGCATCACCTGAGTCTCATGAGGAGCTACCTTCACAGCCTCAGTCTGAGCACCGAAGAATGGAGTTGAGTTATCGGTAGCACCCAGACAGTTGAACATCTTATCTACCACGCTGAACTGGGCCTGACCTGCGATAGGAGTACTGCAGTTCTCGTTCTTGAATGTCTTGTTGTAGATAGCAACGAGTGTCTTCTGACCTACCTGATTCATATCAGGAACAGCCACAAATCCGAGTTCAGCAGCAGGAACCTCCTTGGTGATACCAGTCTCGAATGTGATGGTAGCAGAAACGTTGGCCATTGCATCCTCAAGAGATGTACCAACCAAAACCTTCTTAGGAACAGAGTGCAACTCCATAGAAAGAGGCTGCTTATCCTCTGCAGAAGTGAAACCACCGATTGGCTCGAGGTTAGACTGGAGGAAGTTGATGTAAGAACCTTCCGGTACAAGGAATGCACGGATGTTGGTATTGCTTGCATCAGGATTGAGATTTGGAAGAGGGGTTGACTGCTTGTATGTCTTGGTTACTGTACCATTGGTAATCTTGACGCTGAAGGCATTAGGGTCTGAGCGGTCAACTGTAACAACGACTGTACCACCGAGCTTCTGTACGCCTTCGTCGGTATCAGTTTCAAAAGTAAGATCACTTACTACACCACTTCTATCAATATAATCACCCCACTCAGAGTTACCGCTAGGCTGATTATCGAAACGGATAGCTCCATACTCCTTATAGTTAGCGCCACCACGATCATCATCACTAGCAAGGATGAGAGCGAAGTTCTTGAAGGTATTAGGAGCCGATGGGTTGATGTTCAGATTGAACACGGCATTCCAGGTCTTGCCCTCAGGTATGACATAATACTTAGAGAAGGCTGTCCAGAAACCAGAAGAATAGTCAGTAGCACCAACGGTGTAAACATCCTCCTCACCTTCTGGCAATGCATTATTATTGCCCTTAGCAGCATTGATGGAGTCAATCTTCTCAGAAATCCAATCAGGAGAGTTAACACTGAACATGTCACTTCCCTCGCATCCTGTCAATGCAGTCAAAGCCATTGCTGCCACGCAGAAGACAGATGCTATTTTATTTAGGTGTTTCATATTTTATATATTCTATATTGTAATATTGTTACTTGCCCAAGTTTACTACTGGGTGAACTGTCCAACCTCTTCCGAAGAAATCAGTAGAGTTGTCTGTATTGGTATTCGCAGAGTTACCAGTCAGGTTAGGGTTATCGTTCAGCAAGCCCTGATAGATTGGCAGGAACTCATGACCCGGTACGTATGTATCGTAAGAGCTCTTCACCTCAGAATCAACACCTACCAAAGAGTAGCTGACTGCTTCCTTAGCCTTGTATGGAGAACGGCGGAAGGTTCCGTGTTCCTTCAACTGAGCCAAACGACCCTGATCATAGAAGAATCCCCAACGGATCAGGTCGTAACCACGACCATACTCGCAACCGAACTCCTTAGGACGCTCTACATTGGCAATCTGCTCGAAGAGCTTATCCTTGGTATCGAAATCAGAGAGGCTCAGATCCTTCAGGCTGGCACGCTCACGAACCTGATTGATCCAGTCGATAGCCTGCTGTGTAGGACCATTTACCTCGTTCTCGCACTCTGCAGCACGAAGCAATACATCTGAGTAACGCATCATACGGAGGTTGATACCGCAATGAAGACCTGTAGTTACCTTGTCATAAAGGTTGGTACGGAAATTAGTCCACTTAGCGATAGGGAGACCACCATAGTTGTTGTTGGTGATGATGGTATCATTAGGAGTCATTTCACTCTTGTAAGCTACGTTGCCATTCTCGAAACCAATCCAGTCAGACTCGTAGGTACCGATAGTCCAGTAGAGACGAGGATCGAGCTTGCCATCCTTGGTACGCTCCTGCTTGAAAAGGTTGTACAACCATGGAGATGCAGAGAGGTCTGCCCATCCACCGAATCTGCCTGGAGCGAAGTTAGACTCTACGGCATGACCCTGTGTAGCATTAGGACTGGTATTGACAGGAGTCCACTCATCATCCACACCCTGTGAACCGTAGTCGAGATACTGAATCTCGAAGAGGCTCTCGTCATTGTTCTCGTAAGCAGAACCCTCACGGAAGTTGTCGCCATAGTTAGCCATCAGCTTGTAAGAGCCATACTTCTTGTTCATGATATCCTTGAGCACGGTAAGCGCATCGCTATACTTATGGCGCTGCATCAGAGTGCGGGCATAGTAACCGGCAGCGGCACCGCAGGTAGCACGACCCTTGGCCCACTCACCACCCTCATCACGGGATGGAAGGAGAGTCATTGCCTCAGCGAAATCCTTCTCCACCTGGTCGAGCACATCATCGTAAGTACTGTTCTTGCCATAGAGACCATCCAGAGTAGAATAGTTGGCATAATCAGTAATCAGCGCAGGATTCTGGTAATATCCTGCCAATGTATAGTATGAATAACCGCGGAGGAAGAGAGCCTGTCCCTTGATCTTCTTCATGTTCTCTGAGAGCGAAGCATCATCGCCTGTGGTACGTGAGAGGATGAAGTTACATACATTAATAGTATAGTAAGCCTCACGCCAAGGCCAGAATGAGATTTCGTCTGTCACTGGGTCGTTCATATCATCGAAAGGCATGTACCACACCTGTGATGAGTTCCATACCTCATCGCCACGTGTTACATCGAGGGTATAACCCACACGTGCCGAAGAACCTTCCATACGAATATGGTTGTATGCTGCAATAACGCACTCTTCCAAATCATCAGCATTGAAACCGAAGGTTCCGGTGGTCTGCTGGTTAGGATTGGTAACATCCAACTTGTCCTCGCATGAGGTGGTAGCCATTGCACCGAGGCCAAGGAAGAGAGCTAATGATAATTTATATAGTTTCATATCAAATGTTCTTTTAAATAATAATTCTCGTAGTTTTCCTTATCTCTTAAACTATTAGAATGTGAAGTGGAGACCTGCCATAAATGTTCTGGCACTTGGGAAAGAGCAGAAGTTGTAACCTGGGGTAAAGGTACCGCCGGCGTAGTCCACATTATATCCATGATAGCCCGTGAAGGTGTAGAGGTTCTGTGCTGATACATAGAGACGTACGCCACTGACATATCCACCAAACCACTTGTCTGGGAAGTTGTAGCCCAATTCTACGTTGGCAATCTTCCAGTAAGCAGCATTCTGAATCTTGCGAGAGCTGAAGAGGTCGTTCCATGCCAATGTTGCATTGTTGGCAGCGTAGGTACGTGGAACACTTGAAAGGTAGGTACCATCCTCTGACCAGCGGTTGGCATCCAGCATGCCTACTTCCTTGTTACCATAGCCGTAGCAAGAGTTCAAGCTATTATAGATATCATCTGATACATGATAGTTCAAAACTCCGTAGGTAGAAATGTTGAGGTCGAAGCCCTTATACTCCATGTGGGTGCTCAAACCGAAGTTCACCTTTGGAAGACCACTTCCCAATACGGTCTGGTCGTATGCATCGATTACGCCATCAGGAGTTCCTTCTGGACCAGAAATATCCTTATAGAGGCAATCACCTACATTAGCACCCTGCTGGGTAGCGTGGTTGTCGAGATCTGCCTGTGTACGGGCGATTCCCTCGTAAACCCAACCATAGAACTGACCGATCTCCTGACCTACGTAGGTAGCGTATGCACCAGAGATGTAAGAGTCCTTACCGATACCCAGAGAAGTTACCTTGTTCTTCAAGGTACTCAAGTTGGCACTGATGTCATACTTGAAGGCGTGGTCACGGTTGCGATAGGTTGCGCTGAACTCGAAACCGCTGTTCTCCATAGAGGCAGCGTTCATGGTAACAGAGGTGTTGGATACACCAGTCTGTGCAGGAACAGGAACAGAGTAAAGCAAGTCCTCTGACTTATTCATATACCACTCAGCAGTGAACTCCAGGCGGTTGTTGAACATCGCGAGGTCGATACCCACGTTGGTGGTCTTCTTCTTCTCCCATGCGATATCGTTGTTCACAAAGGTAGAAACGGCAGAACCGGTTACAGGACTGTTGCCGAAGCTGTAAGTCATGTTGTTACGGTTCATGGTAGCCATATACTGGTACTCACCGATGTTCTCGTTACCGAGCTCACCATAGCTGGCACGAATCTTGAACATATTAACAATATCCTTACTGATTGGGAAGAACTTTTCCTTATCGAAGCGCCAGCCCAAAGATACAGATGGGAAGGTTGCCCAACGGATGTTCTTGCTCAAGCGGGAGCTACCATCACGACGTACTACTGCAGAAATCAGGTACTTCTCAGCATAGTTATAGTTCAAACGGCCTACGTATGATGCTAGACAATGCTTAAACTCGTATGACTCTGAGTAAGTGTTCTTGGCATTCTGAAGCTGGAGGAAGTAAGGCTCTGTGAAGTTGATACCCCAACCTGTCAAGAGGTTGGTGTTCTCTTCCTCGTAAGTCATACCAGCGAGCAGGTTGATGTTGTGCTTACCGATTGTTCCATTGTAGGTAATGGTATTCTCAACCAAGGCGTCGCTGTAGTTGCGTGAGCCCTTGGTAAGACGCTCGTTCTCCTTGGCAAGATATACACGGTTGCTCTGAATCCAGGAAGGAATCCAGGTCTTATCCTTTGCCTCTGTCTTGCTGTAAGAGAGGTTTACATTATAATGAAGACCATGGTTCTTGCTCTTGATACCTACCATACCCAACAAATCTACGTCGGCAGAAGCGGTACCTACGAAGCGGTCAACCAAGGTGTTGCGCTGCAGGAGGTTATTAACCAGCAATGGGTTAGAAGCAGAGATATCACCATGTACGCTGTCATAGTAAACACCATAACCATATGCATCGTAGCGATAACCGTTGGCTGCACCTACCTTGTCATCGAGAACCCATGTTGAGTTATCGTAAGCCTTGATAGTTGGCTGCATCAGAAGTGTACCACGGAGCACGTTGGTTACATCACCATAAAGACCCTGAACATACTCTGAGGCATTCGAAAGACCCATGTTGTCCTGGTTAGAGTGAGAATAAACCATGCTGGTGCGGAACTTCACGAACTTGGTGTCCATGGTATTGTTCACACGGGCTGTGTAACGCTCGTAGTTAGGACCTGCACCTTCCAAGGTACCCTTCTGGTTATAGTAGTCGAGAGATACATTATAAGTACTGTGAGAGCTACCACCGCTGAGGGCTACGTTGTGATTCTGGCGGATACCAGTCTTGAACACTTCGTCAAACCAATTTGTATTGGTAGCATCCTGGAAGTGATACTTGCCATCCTCGCCCATCTTGTAACCACCAGGCAGAGGAGTGTTGGAGTTTGAGCAAGCCTGACCCAGGTAGTTGCTATACTGGTCGGCGTTCATCACGTCATATACATCGCCAGGAATCTGGTCAACACCGAAGTAACCAGAGTAGTTCACCTTCAGAGGCTGGTCTTTCTTACCATTCTTGGTTGTGATGATAACGACACCATTAGCTGCACGAGAACCATAGATGGCACCCGCAGAAGCATCCTTCAAGATCTGGATGGTCTCAATATCATTAGGAGAGAAATCACGGATAGTGGTACCCATTGGCACACCATCGATGACATAAAGAGGAGCTGTGCTACCGAAAGAACCGATACCACGGATACGTACGCTTGGGTCGGCACCTGGCTGACCATCGGATGTAATCTGCACACCAGCTACCTTACCTTCGAGCATGGTAGAGATGTTGGAGTTAGACACCTTCTTCATCTCCTCTGCATTGACGATAGCTACAGAACCGGTAAGGTCTGCCTTCTTCTGGGTACCATAACCCACTACGACAACCTGGTCGAGCAACTGATTGTCTGAAGAAAGCTGGATAGGTTCAAGGATAGCGCGTCCGCGAACGGCAATCTGGCGCTCCTTAAATCCCAAATAGCTAACCAAAAGAGTGGCGTTAGCTTTTACTTTGATCTCGAAGTTACCATCGAGGTCAGTTACAGCACCGGTCTTGGCATCCTTGGTCTTCACTGTTGCACCAATCAGAGGTTCGCCCTGATCATCTACAACCTGTCCCTTGACTGTAATCACCTGGTCCTGTGCTACAGCGGCCATAGCGGTCATCGGGGTTACGAAAGAAGCACCACCGACAGCTCCTAGGCATAGCATCATAGAGAATAATTGTTTCCTCATTGCTTAAAACTTTTTAGGTTTATGATTTTGTTTATTCTAATTTTCTTTGGTTTGTTAATTTTCAAACGGTTTGTTTGTTACTGCAAATCGGTTTGATCGTTAATTTTCGGTGGCAAAAGTACAATTAATCACTATTAAGTAGGTGGACAAACGTAAATAATAGGTGGACAAACCGCATAAACAGTAGATTTTTCCGTTTATTACGCACTTATCCACTAGTTGTGCACCCGCACATACAAAACAAGGAGTCACTTGACTTAAATCAAGCAACTCCTTGTTGTATTTCGGTTTCTTAACAATTATATACTTCCAAACACACCTACTCGTCGAGCGAATCCTTATAGGAAGAAGGCGACACACCATACTGCTTGGTAAAGCAACGGGTAAAATACTTCGGATCATTGAAGCCCACACGATACGCTATCTCCGTGATGTTCCGGTTTGCCACTTTTTCTGTAATCATCTTCTTCGCAATGTCGAGACGATAGTTGCGGATAAACTGGGCGGTAGGCTGACCAGCCTCAGCATTCAGCATCTTACTGAGCACACTGCGGTTCATCCGCATTTCATCAGCCAACTCCTGTACACCGAACTCCGAGTTATCGTAGTTCTTCTCCATCACCTCCATCACGATATCCATAAACGGACGCTCCTTTTCGGCTACCTGTTTCCTGTCAGCCTCTATCGACTTCTTCTGACTATCCTGATAGCGCTTCTGGTTCTCCAGAATCATCTGGATGCGACTCTGCAACTTGCCCGGCTCATCACTATCCTTCAGAGCAGCCTCTATCGGACGATAGAGTTCCTCCACCTCGCGTTCGCGCATCTTCTCCAGTCTGCTGGTATAGATGTAGAGCAGGAAGGCGATGAAAGCTATCACCATCAAGGAGACAAACCACCAGCTCTTCCAGAAATAAGGAGTCACCTTAATATCTACTGAAATAACCTGCTCCTTATCGGAATCGAAGGAAGGAATATACTTCACTTCAAACTGATAGCTGCCCGCTGGCAAGGTGGAATAGCGTACACTGTGCTGTCCCGGTTTCAGCTGAACCCAATCATTCTCATATCCCTTCATGCGATAGAGATATACACCCTGACTCTCGCTGCCATAGTTCAAGGCAGAAAAGAAGATAGTAAACGACTTGTCGCTCTCATGGATGCACAACCTTTTGGCAATGGATATATCATCGTCCAGATAATCACTGCCGGCAAACACCGGCTGGTTATCTACCAGAAGTTCGGTAAAACGCAGTCTGGCTAAGTTATGAACCGCATGGTTCACACCCGTAACCGCCATCAATCCCTCATCGGTACCCAGGTAAATCTTACCCTTGGCATCACGGATGGCACCATTGAAATAGAACTGCGAACTGAGCAGTCCGTCCTCACGGGAATAACTGCTGAAGGTCTCGGTCTTCGGATTGAAGATGGAGAGTCCATTATCCGTGGCTATCCATAACATACCCTGGTTATCCTCTACAATACCCTTCACGGTATTGTTGGCTAATCCATTATTCGTGGTGAAGGACTTCACGTATGTCTTTCCCTCCTTATTATAATTATAGCAATACAAGCCGTAGCCATTGCTGCCCAGCCAGATCTTGCCATCCTTCGCCAGACAGAAAGAGAGAATCTTGTCTATCACGCCACTCTCTGGGGCATCCAACTTATACGGATGATATTCGACGGCAAACTCGCCCTTTCCACGAGAACGGGACTTCAGATTGATCTCCACCATACCCTGCACACATCCCATCAGGAGCTTTCCATCTGGTGTAATCAGGTTTCCGATGCAGCCACGCACATCCAGACAGCCCTTGAAAGGCTCTATCAACTGCTGACGCTTCAAATCGTAGAAGAAGAGACCATCATTGGTTCCCAGCCACATACCATCATTGATAGGATCATACACCAATGCTCCTGCAAAATTCAGGAAATGCTGCTGCTTGGCATCTACCACAAGAGGAATGATCCTGCCCGGCTGCTGGAGATTCATCACAGCAATGCCCGCACCCCAGGTGCCTATCCACAGATTTCCCCGGTTATCGGCAGCAAGCGTGGAAACACTGTTGTGGGGCAAACCGGAATTTACCGTCGTATAATGGGTAAAGTTCCTGCTGCCAGGAGCCAGAGCATTGAGTCCGCCCTCTACGGTTCCTACCCACAGGGTGCCATCCGGGGCTGCATACATCGAATTCACTGCATTCGGAGAAAGACTGGCAGGATTCGCTGCATCGTGCTTGAAAAATTCCAACTGCAACTGGCGTGGTGCCAACTTGGTGATACCACCTGTTTCGGTACCTACCCAGATCTGTCCATCCTTAGCCAACAAGCTGTTCACAAAGTTGCTACTCAACGGACTCACACTGCTGCAGGCATTCCAATGCCCAATCGTACCTGTCTTGTCATCTATAATATCCACACCACAGAGGGTACCCACCAGGAGCTTATCATCCTCTGTGATGGCAAGACTCGTTACCACCTCATGCTGGAGCGAATGATCGGTTGCAGAACAGTGGAATTCCTGCTTGGCGCTGTTAAACAAACCACGGTTAGTACCCAGCCAGATTTTTCCATGATAAGAGATGACGGCTCCTGCATATCTGAAATCAAGATTCGGGAACTGAGAAGAGATGTTCTTAGCCACGAGCTGATTGTTCTTGACAGAGAACTCATTTACGACTCCATTGTTGCACAGCACAACCGTGCCATTGCGATACACATCGCAAAGGCCGAGGTCAGGAGCATTGAATGGATAATCAATAAATAAGACACTATTCACCTCCCCCTTCTCATTGAAGGAGAAACGGGTAAGGAGATTGATGGATAGCATCCATACATTTCCCTTGACATCGCAATACATTCGGGTGCAAAGGTTCTTGAGTGCCTTGTTGAGCTGAGCTTCTACTTTTTCATTCTCACAAGGTGGAATGACGGGCTGCATCGTTTTGAGGTCGAGCACCTGCGGACCTTCCTCGAAAGCTATCCAAAGGCGCTTGAAATGATCTTCATACACATTGCGGCAGCTATTGCTTCGCAGACTGATACCGGATGAGCCCAGATTGAAGTTCATATAATTGAATCCATCATAACGTACCAGTCCACCACCATGCGTACTGATCCAGACGAAACCGTATGAATCCTGGAAGATATCATCCGCAAAATTATTAGGCATTCCTGCCGCCATATTGAGATAGCTTACATTAAAGCGACTAGGAAGGCTGCCTTGCGCAAAACTGCTCAAGGTTATGAATAATGCTGCTATCAGGGAAAGAATGTATCTAGTCATTAATTTCTTTTATACCATCTGCTTGCAAAAGTACGAAGAATATTTGAAACAAAAGAATAAATACAAGAAAAAAGTGCCTATCAGTGTAAAAATACACCGTTAGGCACTTTCTTGAGTTTTTTCTAGAATTCGAGTATCATAGTCTGGCGAGGACGAAGCTTCACGTTCTTGTTGATCAGAACGGTACGGCCATTCGTTACATCCGTAGCCTTCTCTGCATTGCCGATAATCTCAGCATAGCGGAAAACATTCAGTTCATTGGCTTCCTTCTTGCCATTGATGATGGTCATCACGCTCTTTCCCTTATACTGGCGGGCAATGACATACACACCCTTCTGTGGACAGAACTGGGTCTGCTTGCCCTTGGTGATGATCTCGTTGCCCTGACGCCAATGCAATAATCGGCTGAGCCAATCGAACATCTGGTTTTCTGCCTGTGTTCTTCCTTCGGCAGTAAAGGCATTGTGCTTGTCACCAGCCCAACCGCCAGGGAAGTCCTTGCGGACATTGCCATCGGTTACGCTCTTGGTACCATTCATCAACACCTCGGTTCCGTAATAGAGCTGTGGGGTGCGGTTGACGGTAAGGAGAAGTGCCAGCGCCTGCTTCAATGCCAGGGTATCCTTGCCTTCACCCAGGAAGCGGTCGGTATCGTGATTCTCTACGAATGCCATCACGCTCTTTGGGTTCGGATAGAGATAGTCGTAGCAGAACACGTTGTAGATGCGGTTCATGCCGTTCCACCAGTCATCAGTCTCCTCGTTCTTCGCACTGTTGATGCGGTCGAAGAAGGCGAAATCCATCACGGTAGGCAGATAACTGTTCTTTTCTGAGAGCTTGCTATCCTTTTGCCAGGCAGCGGTATAGGCAGGTTCGGTTACCCAAGTCTCACCCACGGTATTGAAGTGAGGATATTCCTCGCCCAGCACCTTCATCCAGTGTGCCATCGCATCACGGTCGGCGTATGGATAGGTATCCATGCGGATGCCGTCGATGCCCACGGTCTCTATCCACCACTCACTGTTCTGAATCAGATATTTGATGACGTGCGGATTGCGCTGGTTCAAATCTGGCATAGATGGAACAAACCATCCATCCACGGTTTCTGTGAGATCTACCTTGCTGGCGTATGGATCGAGCACAGGAGTCAACTTATAACTGGTCTGCAGATACTTGTCATTCACCTTAGCAGCACCATCCACGGTACCTATCTTCTTCTGATGCTCAGGAGTCTGATTTTCCGGAGCAAGCCATTCTGGAGCATTGAACCAATCCTTTGATGGCATATCGGCTACCCAAGGATGACCGAAACCGCAATGGTTGAAAATCATATCCATCACCACCTTCAATCCCTTCTTGTGAGCCTCAGCAGTAAGCTGCTTGTACTCCTCGTTGGTTCCGAAGCGTGGATCTACACGATAGTAATTGGTGGTAGCGTAACCATGATAGGTACTGTTCTTGCCATCATTAGGACTGTCATTCTCCAAAACCGGAGTAAACCATAGGGCGGTTACGCCCAACTGGTTGAAATAATCCAGATGCTGGCGGATTCCCTCCAGGTCGCCACCATGACGAAGACTAGGAGCCGTACGGTCGCAGGTCTTGTCACGCATGTTCTTGAATGCATCGTTCTTCAGATTGCCATTGGCAAAGCGGTCGGGCATCAGCATGTAGAGCACATCCTCGTTAGAGAAACCGATGCGCTTGTCGCCCGCCATCTCACGGTTCTTCAACACATACTTCACCTTCTTCGACTGCTTGCCCTGCTTGAAGTTGAGCGTCATCTCTCCTGCCTTGGCACCATCGAGATTGAGATACACCAGCAAGTAGTTAGGAGAATCGAGGCGGGCGATGCTATCCACCTTCACACCCGGATAATCCACCGTTACATCGGCATTCTTGATATCCTTACCATACACCATCAGCTGGAGCGAAGCATCCTTCATACCCACATACCAGTCGGTAGGTTCAATGCGGCTTACGTTGACTGCCGCATTCATACTTATTGCGCTACCCATAAGCACTAATGAAGCTATTATCTTTTTCATATTTTACACCTTATTATATATATAGACTATTTCTACACCTTAATTATATATAGACTATTTCTGATAAAGAATCAAGGCAGACTGAGGGGCAACCTCTACTTCCTTGCCTGAGATGAAGCCCAGACCTTCCTCGTTGATAACACCATTGCAGCAAGCCACGGTGTAATTGCCCTCAGGAATCAGCATCTTCTTTGCCTGCTTGTTGAAATTATAGATAACAATGATCTGCTTCCAGGCATCGATGCCCTCCAGGTTCTTAAGCTGGAAACCTACGAGGCAAGTCTGCTTGTTGCCATTGGCATCCTGACTAGGCAGGAACTCCAGATGCTGACGCACCTTATCGCCAGTAGAAAGGCGGAAGGCTGGATGGTTCTTGCGGAGCTGAATCAGATTCTTATAGAAGTTGAATGCCTGTGGATACTTCTGCAGATTGGTCCAGGTAAACTGGTTGATGCTGTCTGGAGAATTGAAACTGTTATGCACTCCCTTCTTGTCGCGAAGCATCTCCTCACCGGCAAGGATGAAAGGCACACCCTGCGAAGTGAACACGCAGGTCTGGGCAAGCTGGTCGATGCGGAGCAATTCGGCAGTACGCATCTCTTCAGAGATTTTCTTGTCTGTCAGGGATGGGATGCTTGCCTTCAATCTATCTACCAAGCACATATCATCGTGGCAGCTTACATAGCTGATCTGCTCGGTTGGGTTGTTGGTCCAAGGCTTCTTGTCATAGTTCACCTTGGTCATATCTACCTGCGGATGAGCGATGCCACCCACGATACCGAACTTCAGACTCTCCTCCTCGCCAGGAAGACCAGCCAGGAGCGCACCCTTATGGTCATCAGAGAAAGGACCACGGAGGGCATCGCGCATATCATCGCTGAAAGCACCGATACCATTCAACTGATGGGTGTTCGCCTTCATGGCGAGTTTCTCGGTAGGATAAGCGCAGCTGCCTGCACTCCATCCTTCACCATAGATATAGATACTAGGATCGATGCGGTTTACCATCTCACGGATAGCCTGCATGGTCTCGATATCGTGAACACCCATCAGGTCGAAGCGGAAGCCATCGATATGGAATTCATCAATCCAGTACTTCACGCTCTCCAGCATAAACTGGCGCATCAAAGGCTTTTCAGAAGCTGTCTCGTTGCCGCAGCCGGAACCATCGCTATACTTACCCTCCTTGGTCTTGCGATAATAATAATCAGGATAGGTACGCTGGAAGTTACTGCCATTGATATCGAAGGTGTGATTATACACGGCATCGAAAATCACTCGGATGCCAGCCTTGTGAAGCGCCATCACCATCTCCTTGAATTCCTTGATGCGGGTTCCCGGAGAATATGGATCGGTGCTGTAGCTGCCTTCCGGCACATTATAGTTCTTCGGATCATAGCCCCAGTTGAACTGTGGCTTGTTGAGCTGGGTTTCATCTACGGATGCGTAATCGAACACCGGCTGGAAATGGATGGCATTGATGCCGAGGTTCTTGAGATATTCGATAGCCTTAGGTTCGGTGAGGGCGAGATACTTGCCCTGATACTTCAAACCCGATGTAGGAGAAATGGAGAAATCACGCACGTGAAGCTCGTAGATGACGAGGTCGGCTGGCGACTGGATGGCAGGACGCACATCCTTGTCCCATCCCACAGGGTCAGTATCATAGAGATCAACGATGGCGCCACGGTTTCCATTCACACCTACCGCCTTGGCAAAGGTTCCCGGCGTTTCGCCCTTACCGATATCGAAGGTATAGAACTTACCCTTCAGATCGCCCTTCACGGTAGCCCCCCATCGTTCATCGCCCATCTTCTTCATCTTCAGCGTCTTGTAAGCCTTACCTTTTTGTCCATCCTTATAAAGACGGATGGTAACAGAAGACTTGCCGGCTGTTGGGGCATTGAGAACGAACATGGTTTTCTCCTTGGAATACATCATCTCATTGAATGTCTGCTGAGCACTCAATGAAGTTGGTAAAATCGATGCTGTCAATGCTGCAATTATTAGTTTCTGAATGTTCATTCTTATTATAAAATTGGTAGTTGTCATAATTAAACCGAAAAAGAGTTTAGGGAAGAAATCAGAATCTTCCCTAAACTTCTACTTTTCTATGTTTCTAATCATTATTTAGCGAGCAGTGAGATGGCGAAACCACCACCACGTGCTTCTTTAATCTTCAAGACATCACCCTTCTTCACAGTCTTGTGGATGATCTGGTAAGATTTAGGATTCTTCTCGTAATCTGCATTCTTGCCGTCCTGATAGATAGCGCAAGCATACTTCTTGCCCTTATCCAGGAAGTCGAGCTTTACTACGGATGTACGGGCTGCATCAGTCTTGCCACCAACAAACCAGTTGTCTGTGCCCTTAGCCTTGCGGGCTACGGTGATATACTTAGCTGGCTCTGCTTCCAGGTACTTGGAGTCGTCCCAGTCGCAAGCTACGTCGCGGATGAACTGGAAGGCATCGTCGTACTTCTCATAATGCTCTGGAAGATCGGCTGCCATCTGCAGCGGACTGTACATCACGAGATAGAGAGAAAGCTGACCACAGAGTGTGGTATGAACATAGCTCTGGTTGTTGCTCCACTCAGAAAGCTTGGTTTCGAAGATACCAGGAGTGTAATCCATCGGACCCCCCTGCAGACGGGTAAATGGCAACATCACGGTGTGATAAGGCTTGCTGCCGCCAAATGCCTCGTACTCTGTACCACGGGCACTCTCGTTACCCACCAGGTTAGGCCAAGTGCGGCAGATACCAGTAGGACGGGTTGCCTCGTGGGCATTTACCATGATATGATGCTTGGCAGCGGTCTCGACGACACGCTGGTAGTGATTGTTCATCAACTGGCTGTAGTGATACTCACCTCTTGGGATGATATCGCCCACATAACCGGTCTTCACGGCATCATAGCCATATTTGTTCATCAGATTGAAGGCATCCTCCAGATGGCGCTCGTAGTTGAGAGCAGCAGAAGAGGTCTCGTGGTGCATCATCAGCTTCACGCCCTTGGAATGAGCATAGTCGTTGAGCATCTTAATATCGAAGTCAGGATATGGAGTTACGAAATCGAAGACATCGAGTTTCTGATGACCGAACCAGTCTTCCCAACCTTCGTTCCAGCCTTCTACCAATACTTCCTGCAAACCGTTCTTGGCTGCAAAGTCGATATAGCGTTTTACTTCCTCGTTGGTTGCACCATGAGTGCCATTAGGCTTGCACTTGCTGTAATCTGTTACACCGAGGCGAACAGATGGCAGGTCGTTGGTATAGCTCCAGGTCTTGGTGCCAACAATCATGTTCCACCAAACGCCGCAGTACTTGGTAGGATGGATCCATGAAGTATCCTCAATCTTGCAAGGTTCGTTGAGATTCAAAGTCAACTTGCATGAAAGCATATCACGGGCATCATCGCTTACCATCACGGTACGCCAAGGTGTATTGAATGGAGTCTGGATGAATCCCTTTCTGCCTACGGCATCAGGAGTCAACCAAGACTCGAAAGTCAATGTCTTTTCGTCGAGGTTGAGGTGCATGGTTGGATAATCCAGACAGGCAGCCTCGTGGATATTGATATAGAGACCATCCTTGGTCTTCATCTGGAGAGAGGTCTGAACGCCGGTATCAGAGAAGACGGTGGTAGATGAATTGCTCTTGTAAGCTTCACGGTTTTTCGCAATAATTGGGCGGATACCTGTCAACGGAGTAATGTTGTAGTCATACTCCTGGGTATCGTAATCGCCAGGAATCCAATAGGCAGTATGATCGCCTGCCATGGCAAACTGTGTATGCTCCTCCTGGATTACGAAATAGTTAAGGCTTTCCTGCTGTGGGAACTCATAGCGCAAGCCCATACCATAATCATACACACGGAAGCGGATAGTGATGTTACGCTTGGAAGATGCCTGATTCAGGTTTACCTCCATCTCGTTATAGTTGTTGCGGATGGTAGCAGTCTCGCCCCATACTGGCTTCCAGGTCTCATCGAAGGTCGATGTCTTGCTACCGGTCTCTGTGAAACCATCCATCAGACTGGTTTCTTCCATGCCCTTAGAGGCATGCTTATCCTTAGCCAGCTCCAATCCGAGATGAGATGGCTTGCACACAGTCTTTCCCTTATAGCTCATCTCGTAGGTAGGCTGTCCCTTTTCGGATAAAGAGAAAGTTACCGAGACGTTGCCGTTAGGCGACTTGACGGTCTGGGCTGCTGCCAACATCGGGAGCAAGAGACCCATCACTAATAAATTCAGTTTCTTCATTCTGTTTACCTATTGTTTATTCTTTTGTTTATTCGTTAGACTTTGGGATATTGCAGCACCGGCAATCTGGAAAACAGCTTCCGTTGCACGCGCTTGCATTATTGCTTGCAAAGATACGAAAAACAAAAATACCCTCCTAAAAATAGAAGGGTATTTTGATGTATGGCAATGTGCAAACGGTTGCACACCTTCATTCCTTGTTTGAAGAGTCACCCGCTTAATTGCGTCCGCCCTGTGCCACAAGCTCAGTAATGTTAGCCATGAACTCCTTGTTGGCAGCCAACTCTTCCAAGCTGAGGTGCATGCGATAGCGCCAATAGTGCTTTGGATTGGCTGGAATGTTGATGCGCTCGGCATCAGCATCCGGCAGACGGAGCTTCTCATCAATGGCGAGCCAATCCTGTACGCTCAAGATGCAGAGCATGGATGGAGACGCCAGGTGACGGGCGATGATGTCTCTTGCCAACCAACCTGGGAGCGGATGAGGAGCTGGTCCCTCACGATAGAGCATCGTGTTGTAATACTCCTGGGTGCGGGAGATGTTCTCGTCCCACCACATACGCAAGGTTGGCATATCATGACTGGTGATGGTGCAGACAGAGCGGTATGGATTACGGCTCAGATGACCGAACTTAACCGTTGGATCCTTTGGCATGCTCTGGAGCTCCAAGCTCAGAATCTTCAACTCGTCCATCACCCATGGCACGCAATCAGGCACCATACCCAGGTCTTCGGCACAAACCAGCATACGGGTAGCCTGAACCAGCTTAGGCAACTTCTTCATCGCCTCGCCATACCAGAACTGGTTGTTGCGACGGTAGAAGTAGTCGTTGTAAAGGCGGTTGAACGCAGCCTTGTCGTTATCATAGAGCGACTCGTAGATGAAGTCGAGCTGTGCAGAGATACGTGGGTGGAAGAGCTCAGGGTCCTTGCGGTCACGCACAAAGAGTACGTCACTGATCAGGGCATACAAGCCATCACGCAACCAGATTTCCTTCTCATCAGTTACATCCTGGAAGAGAGCCTCTACCTTGCGCTGGGTATCTACCTCAGGCTTCATCTGATAGCGCTCATCATCCAGACGGTCGAGATATTTCTCCTTCACCTCGTCGGCACGCTCATGGAACATACGGTCCAATACCCAGTCGGTAATGAACGGACGTGTGAAGCGGTCCTCCTGGAAGTTCAAACCATAGCTCTGAATCTCACCACGGGTCATGGCGATAGCTGGCGCAAACTGTCCGAGCAAACCATGCACGCTATGCACAGGGATTTCCCAAATTCGGAAGAAGCCGAGCACGTGGTCGATGCGGTAAGCATCAAAGAACTTCGACATATTCTGGAAGCGGCGGGTCCACCAGAGGCAGCCGTCCTTCAGCATCTCATCCCAGTTGTAGGTAGGGAATCCCCAGTTCTGACCATTCACAGAGAAATCATCTGGTGGAGCACCCGCCTGACCATTCAGGTTGAAGTACTTAGGCTCCATCCACACATCGCAGCTGTGGCGATGCACACCGATAGGAATATCACCCTTCAGGATGACACCCTTAGCCTTGGCATGCTCGTGTGCCTCCTGCATCTGCTTGTTCAGAATGAACTGCACGAAGTAGAAGAACTCCACGTTCTGGTATGCCTCGGTTTCTGGGTTGGTCAAATCCTTGCGCTCAGCCTCATCCCAGACATTATGGTCTGGCCACTGAGAGAAGTCGGCGGTGCCATTCTTGTCACGCAGGTAAGAATACTGTGCGTAAGGCACGAGCCACTGTTGTGTTTCCTGAAAGAAAGCCTTGAAATCGGCTCCCGACATCATCTCTTTACCTTCCTGTGCAAATATCTGTTGCAGATAATCCTGCTTGAAATCATTCACCTTCTCATAATCAATCTGATGCAAGGCATTGAGCTCCTGGCGGGTCTTCTCTGCCTTCTCGCGAGCCTTCTTGTCCTTCAATGCAGGTAAGGCATTCAGATCGGCATACATCGGATGGATAGCAAAGACGCTGATACAGCTATATGGATAGCTGTCCGTCCAGGTATGGGTAATGGTGGTATCATTGATTGGCAGAAGCTGAAGAACCTTCTGACCGGTAGATGCCACGAGATCAATCATCGTCTTGAGATCGCCGAAATCGCCCACACCGGCACTTTTCTCGCTGCGCAGAGAGAATACCGGCACCTGTGTTCCGGCAAGCTTGCGATTGTAAAGGGCGAAGAATGCCTGATCCAGGTCGTAAGTGATGGCATCACCGGCTTTCATCTCAGGAAGGTCGATGGTGCGGTTCATGGATGTTTCCCAGATCAGCGAATCCTTCTTCTCATTGTAAGCCACAAACTTGAATTCCATGTGGCGAGTCTGCAGATGGGCAGCATCCAGTTCTGCAACCCATTCATTATAAGAGTGCTGAGTCATCTTCAGCATCTTCTTGGCATTCCATGCGCCCAACAGGTTATCAGCGCCCACAACACCTAAGCGATCACCGTCGCGAAGCTGAGGAGCACGCACCACGAGGCGCACGGTCTTGGCATCATTCTGCTCCTTCATCTCTTCAGGAGCCTGATGATTGATACAGTCTGTAAAGGCACTGCTATAGAGATATGCATCCTCTGGAATCACCTTCCAATGATCATACTGGGTCAGATTATTAGCCTTCAGGGCTGTAAGTTCCAGACGATGCTTCACAAGAAGCCATTCTGTCTTAACCACCACGCCGTCTCGCTCTACACTATAATAATAGGTATAGGCTTTGGCGGGTTGTTTTACACACCAGTCAACCGACCACTCCTTACCATTGAGAGTAGCCATAGGAAGTTTCAGTTTTTCTTCATCATCCTCCTGTATGTTCAAGACGAGTTGCTCGCCGAACATTGTTCCGTATTCTATATGAAAATGTATCGTCATAAGAGTCCGTTAGAAGTTAGTTTATATTTAATTTTATTATTTTCAGTGCGAAATTAGCAAAAAAAATCGTAAGTATATAATTTCTATGTGCACAATTTCAGACAAATCCTGCACAAACGTTTGCACGGGTTTTACTTATACACTTATTCATGACCTTTAATAATGCCGACAGACAAAGCACCGGCGATAAGCAACACGCCAGCCACAATCATCATATCGCTCTGATGAGAACCAACCAGACTCAGAACAGTACCACCGCAGATGGCAGCCACAATCTGAGGAATACAGATGGTTCCGTTGAACAAGCCCAGGTAAGCGCCCATGTGACCATAACCCTGCAGAGCATTGGTTACGAAAGTGAAAGGCATCGCCAACATGGCAGCCCAGCCGGCACCAATCATCAGGAATGGGATAAACTGCAGATACTGATCGTGCAGGAATGGGATGAGAGCGAAGCCCACACCACCTATAATCAAGCTCACACTATAAGCCATCTTGGTATTCTTGAACTGAGGAAGAACCACTGCCCAGAGCACACTACCTACTGCCTGAACGGCAAAGAGGATGCCTACCCAGTTGCCTGCCGCCTGGAACTCTGCCGACTTTGGATCGGTGGTATTCCATACGGTCTCAGCGATGGCACCTGTAGAATAGTTCCAGAGATAAAGGAAAGCAGCCCAGCAGAAGAACTGAACCAGTCCCACCTTCCAGAAAGTAGAAGGCGCGTTTTTCAAGAGGGTAATCCAGTCTGCCTTGCCCTCTTCTTCCTTTTCTACCTCGCCAGCTACACCATTATAGGCAGCATACTGCTGAGGATTCCACTCCTTCACCTTCATCGTGGTATAGATGACACAGAGGATGAGGATGGCAGCGCCCACGTAGAACGACCAGATCACAGAATCAGGCACCACGCCCTCTTCGGCTACATTCTTGATACCCAGGAAGGTAAAGAGGAATGGGAAGATATATCCGGCTACAGAACCGGCATTGCAGAGGAAACTCTGGATAGAGTAAGCCTTTGCCTTCTGCTTCTCGTTTACCATATCGCCTACCAGCATCTTGAAAGGCTGCATCGCCATATTGATGCTCGTATCGAGGAACATCAGGGCAATCAAGCCGAAGAGCATCGCACCGCTTACCGTCAGACCGAGAGAACCGGAATTCGGCAGCAGGCACATCACGAGTACAGCTATCGTGGCTCCCACAAAGAGATAAGGGATGCGGCGACCAAAACGGCACCAGGTCTTGTCACTCAATGTGCCGACAATAGGCTGTACAAGGATTCCCATCAATGGAGGGAGAATCCAGAAATAACTCAAGTTGTGTGGATCAGCACCCAACGTTGCAAAGATTCGGGAGATGTTGGCGCTCTGAAGAGCGTAGGCAATCTGTACTCCGAAGAATCCGAAGCTCAGATTCCAGAGCTTCCAGAAACTTAAATCAGGTTTTTGTGTCATATTGTTGTTATTTTAAAATTTCAATTTTATCGGGTAGTTCCTCGAACCACCAGACGAGTTCTTACCACTCGCTTCTCAACGTCGTGCGTAGGGTTGGATCCTTCCACCAGTCCGATGAGAATGTTTGCAGCCTCTTCGCCTACAGCCACTCCACGCTGTTCTACCGTGGTGAGCATCGGATCGCAAGCCTTGGCTCTGTCGCCATTGGTAAAGCCACAGATACTGATGTCATTCGGCACATCGAAGCCCATTCGCTTGGCAGTATAGAGAATGCCTATCGCCGTATCATCATTGATGGCGAAGAAAGCATCCGGATGATTTTCTTCCCTCAATATCTCTGGGGTAACCACCTCTGCCTGGGCACGGTTGTCACAGATTCTCACCCAGTCGGGATTCTCCGTCAATCCATGTTTCACCAGTGCATCATGATAACCGTTATAACGGTTCTTGGAGATTTCCATATTCATCGGCGAACCGTAGAAGGCTATCTTCTTGCAGCCCGTATCCACCAGATGGGTAACGGCGGTAAAGGCGCCCATATAGTCATCTACTACCACTCGGGAGCAGTTCACGCCCGTACAGATTCTATCGTAGAAGACGAGAGGCACGCCATTGTTCATCAACTTCTCGAAATGTGCGTACTGCTTGGTATCCTTCGCCTGTGATACGATGATACCACATACCTTATTCTTATAGAAGTCCTCGCAGATGGCCACTTCCTTGTCGTATCTTTCGTTACTCTGTGCCACCATCACACGATATCCGCGGGCTCTCGCCTCCTCCTCTATGCCCGAAAGGACGGACATAAAATAATAATGTACGAACTCCGGCACAATGACTCCGATGACCTTCATCGGCTGTACCTTGCTATGGCGCAAAGCCTCACCAAGCATGTTCGGAAAGAAATTATGTTCACGTGCAAAAGTCTGAATACGCTCCTTCTGGGCAGCACTGATTCTAGGACTGTCCTTCAATGCCCGGCTCACTGTAGCAACACTGACTCCCAGTTCGCGAGCTATATCTTTCATTGTTATGTTGTTATTTTCGTTCATGTTGTCTTAAATCACACTGCAAAATTAGGCAAATATCCGCTATTTTGTACCTTTTTTGTTGACCTAAATCAAGCAAAAGGAATGCAAACGTTTGCGCACAAGAAATAACGGAATTAACTGAAAAATAGTACATCGTATCGAAAAAGACTTTAATTTTGCACCCAGAAAGAATAAACAATTAGACAACTCGACCTCTTTACATAAACAGGCCAGAGACTAAAAGCAGAATATTCATTTTAAGAATAACAATAGTATAAACATAAACTTAAAAATCGAGCAAATGATGAAGCAGGTAAAAATTAAATTGCCTCTCAGAGCGTTGACCCTAGC
>OGHM01000094.1_pt1 | contig 49752 bp, 38 predicted proteins | sample 1571531 | NCBI WGS metagenome assembly OGHM01 (sample SAMEA2582031, study PRJEB24529) | metagenome | biome: Human gut stool | place: China | collected 2011 | reverse complement strand
CCCCTCCCCGGTCGGGGAGGGGGTTAGGGGGAGAGGCTTATAAATTGCAGTTTATCAGCCATACATTTCCAAACGAGAAACGGGTTAACAGATAACGTTTGTTCATTACAAACTTACCTGTTAACCCGTTACTTGTCAACTTGTTAACTTGTTAACTCATCAACTCAAGAGATTATAAATTCTTGCCGTGGCAATCCTTAAACTTCTTGCCACTTCCGCAAGGACAGGGATCGTTACGCCCAGGAGCCTTTTCCTTTACGAGCGGCTGATTTCTCTGTTCGCGCGTATCGCGTCCTGCTGCAGCGGCAGCTTCAGGGTCGCCAGCCTCGTCAAGTGTTTCATGCGTAGTGGTGAGGTTTTGCTGCTGAGTAGGTTCTTCAGGAGCAGCCTCTTGCACCTCCTGTGGAGCCTGAACTGGTATCTGACCACGCATCAACGTAGCGACCGTCTCGTTATTAATACGATTCACCATTTTGTCGAAGAGTTGTACACTCTCAAGCTTGAACACGAGGAGCGGATCCTTCTGTTCATAAGAAGCATTCTGAACAGACTTCTTCAAGTCGTCAAGTTCGCGAAGGTTCTCCTTCCAAGCATCGTCAATGTTGTGAAGAATAATAGCCTTCTCAAAGTCCTTCACGACTTCCTTCGACTCTGTATCATAAGCCAACTTCAAGTTGGTGCGAATGTTGTACATCAACTTACCGTCAGTAATAGGCACAAGAATGTTTTCGTACATCTCGCCTTGATTTTCATATACCTGCTTGATAACAGGCATTGCTACCTCGGCCATGCGGTCAGTCTTACGCTTAAAGGCAGCCATAGCAGCTTCAAATGCCTTTTCATATAAGTCGTCACGCTTCATACTATCAAACTCAGCCTCTGTGAAGGGTACTTCCATGGCAAAGATTTCGATGAAACCTTCCTTGCAACCTTCGTAGTCGTTCTTGTCGATGATATTGATTACGCGGTCCCAAATCATATTGGCGATGTCCATGCCTACACGTTCACCCATCAAAGCGTGGCGACGCTTCTCGTAGATAACAGTACGCTGCTTGTTCATCACGTCGTCATATTCCAACAAGCGCTTACGAATACCGAAGTTGTTCTCTTCTACCTTGCGTTGTGCACGTTCGATGCTATTATTAATCATCTTGGCCTCAATCATCTCGCCGTCCTTGAAGCCCAACTTATCCATTACGCGAGCAATGCGCTCAGAAGCGAACAGACGCATCAAGTTGTCTTCCAACGAAACGAAGAATACAGACGAACCAGGGTCACCTTGACGACCTGCACGACCACGCAACTGACGGTCGACACGACGGCTCTCGTGACGTTCTGTACCGATAATAGCCAAACCACCTGCGGCCTTCACTTCATCGGTAAGCTTAATATCCGTACCACGACCAGCCATGTTCGTTGCAATGGTTACAGCACCGAGCATGCGCTCTTCTTCGTGCTTATTGCCGTCAGCGTCTTCAATCACTACCTTGCCCAAGTTACTCTGACCAGCCTTGGCTACGATGTCAGCCTCCTTCTGGTGCAACTTAGCATTCAATACTTGGTGAGGAATGCCACGGAGTTGGAGCATACGGCTCAAGAGTTCGCTCACATCGACGTTGGTCGTACCTACCAATACGGGGCGACCTGCGAGACGCATCTTCTCAATCTCTTCGATGACAGCCTTATACTTTTCGCGCTTGGTCTTATAGACGCGGTCGTTCATATCGATACGCGCAATGGGGCGGTTGGTAGGAATTTCTACTACATCGAGTTTGTAGATGTTCCAGAACTCACCAGCCTCTGTAATAGCCGTACCCGTCATACCAGCCAACTTATGATACATACGGAAGTAGTTCTGCAATGTAATCGTAGCGAAAGTCTGCGTTGCAGCCTCTACCTTTACGTGTTCTTTGGCCTCAACAGCCTGGTGCAGGCCATCACTCCAACGACGGCCTTCCATGATACGACCTGTCTGTTCGTCGACTATCTTTACTTGACCGTCCATTACCACATACTCTTCATTGATGCGGAACATGGTATAAGCCTTCAGCAACTGGAGGATCGTATGTACACGGTCGCTCTTGATCGCGTAGTCTTGTAACACTTCGTCCTTCTTTGCTACACGCTCTTCATCGCTGATAGTCGTATCGGCCTCGAGCGCTGAAAGAATAGAAGTAATGTCGGGGAGGACGAAAAGCTGATCGTCGTTCACTTGGTCGGCCAACCACTTGTTACCCTTGTCAGTGAGGTCGACGCTGTGCATCTTCTCATCTACAACGAAGTAAAGAGGTTCAACAGCCTCGGGCATACGACGGTTGTTGTTCTCCATATAGATTTCCTCCGTCTTGAGCATACCCGCCTTGATACCGGTCTCTGAGAGGAACTTAATCAATGGATTGTTCTTAGGCAGTGCCTTGTGGCTGCGGAAGAGTTGGAGGAAACCTTCTTCTTCCTTTTGCTTGTCGCCCGAACCAATCATTTGCTTAGCTTCGGCCAGATATTGTGTAGCCAACTTACGCTGTACTGCTACCAAACGCTCTACCAAGGGTTGGTATTGTTCGTAGAGTTGGTCATCGCCCTTGGGCACAGGACCTGAGATAATCAACGGAGTACGTGCATCGTCGATCAATACAGAGTCAACCTCATCGACGATAGCATAGTTGTGACGACGTTGTACCAAGTCCTTCGGACTCATGGCCATATTGTCGCGCAAGTAGTCAAAGCCGAATTCATTATTCGTACCGAACGTGATGTCGGCTTGGTAGGCACGGCGGCGGCTCTCTGAGTTGGGTTGGTGCTTATCGATGCAGTCAACCGAAAGGCCGTGGAACATATAGAGCGGACCCATCCATTCTGAGTCACGCTTAGCCAAGTAGTCATTGACCGTTACGACGTGTACACCATTACCTGTCAAGGCATTCAAAAATACGGGGAGAGTACCTACGAGGGTTTTACCTTCACCCGTTGCCATTTCGGCAATCTTACCTTGGTGCAGTACGACACCACCAAACAGCTGTACATCGTAGTGTACCATGTTCCACTTCGTATCGTTACCACCAGCTATCCAGTGGTTCTGATAGATAGCCTTATCGCCTTCGATGGTTACGAAGTCGTGGCTCGTGGCCAATTCACGGTCAAAGTCGTTGGCTGTTACCTCTACGGTTTCGTTCTCAGCAAAGCGGCGTGCTGTATCCTTTACAATGGCGAGTACTTCGGGCAATGCCTCGTTGAGTGCTTCCTCCATCTTGTCGAGCACTTGCGTTTCGAGTTTGTCTATCTGGTTGAAGATTACCTCACGATCTTCAATAGGAGTTTCTTCTACCTTTGCCTTCAACGCTTCAATCTTTTCCTTGATGTCGTCGGCAGAGTGCTGAATCTTTTCTTGCCACTCCTTGGTCTTGGCACGTAAGCCATCGTTGTCGAGTGCTTGAATGGCAGGATAAGCTGCCTTGATCTTTTCAACCCAGGGCTGAATGGCCTTCATGTCACGTGAAGACTTGTTACCGAATAACTTGCTGAGAATTTTATTAATATCCATAATATCGTGGGTCACTTCTGCCCTACCCTCGTTAGAAGGAACTGAGCACAAGTGTTTTTGTTTTTTAGTGTATAATAAAGTGTTCTTTTTGGAAAACAATAGGGAGTTCTTCCGTAGGCCAAAGGCCTGCCCCCCAGTTGCAGAATACACCGCTTTTAATCATTTACGCATCCAATCATCTGCACATTTGCACATTCACGCATTTGCACATTTCCAACGCATTCGCACATTTATAATAGCGGTGCCACGCTACAAGCATTCGGTGCTCGAATACGCATGGCCTTCGACAGAGTCGGAGCCACATAATCAATCGTGACGGGCTGGCTAATCGTTTCGGCCTTAAAGCCCTCACCTAAGAATATGATTGGGAATGGAATATACGATTCACGCACCAACTGATTTTCGCGTGTGGTATTATTCACATAGTGCCACCCTGGTGCCACCTCTATCATGATGTCGCCCGAGTAACGTGAATTGTATGCCCCACGCATGCGGCTGATACCTGGTGTCCATGCGCCTTGCAAGAGACGTGAGGAGGTGTAGACATCTTTTACGCCAGAGAGTTGCAATAAGAAGTCTTGTGCCCGCTCTAACATTTCGGCCAAGTTGAGTTGCTTCTGTTCTATCAACTTGTGATTTAGATAGAGCTGCGTACCAAAACAGGCATCAACGTATTTACCTTGACCATAAACGGCCACGAAGTACATATTCAACAATCCTGCAGCACGCTCCACATCGAACGTCCCCGTTGGAATGCGATATTTGGTCAGGTCGTTATTCTCTTCGTCAGCATAGCCTGTCGAGGTGAGTACAAACAAGGCCTTGCCCTTCCCTACTTTGTGTTCGACGGACTTAATGAGTTGCGCTAAAGCTTGATCGAGTCGCACGTAGGTGTCTTGCAACTCCATAGGGCTTTCACTCACCGTGCGGTGGTCGATATTACCTGCATAAAAGGTCAGTGCCAAGTAGTCAGTCACATCGTCTGTGCCCAACATGGTGCCTTCCACACATTGTGTGGCTGCTCGCGCTATCTCAGTATTGACCAAGCCACTGGTCTTGAACGAAGCGAAACGGCCATTGCCCACAAACTTATGTGCAAAGGGTTTCTTCATACCTCCTGAGAGGAAGTAAGAGAAGTTGCCCACCAAGTCGTTTGAAGGTTTCCACGTAAGCGACTTCAATCGTTCGTTCAGTCCGCCGCTACTATTAAGTACGGCCGCCCAAGTTGGTAACGACTTGCCATAATAAGAGGTTGTACACCACTGTCCTGTGCGGTCGTCAATCCATACGGCACCATCAGCGGCATGACCTGCACTCAATACGGCCGCATCGCGATAAGGGGCGATTGCATACACGAGCGCCTTACCTTCGGTGGCCACCTTTAACTCGTCACCAATCGTCGATACGCCTAAGAAGGTGGGAGCCGAAGCATCAGCGGTTTGTATGCCTGCATACTGTGCATTGTCTACACAAAATACGGGACGCAACGTTTCGCGATCTAACCACTTCATGCCTACAATGCCATGATTGTAAGGAGTGGTGCCTGTAGCGAGTGTTGCTGCAGCCGAGGCTCGATCGGGACGATACTGCGGATACTCTGCCTGGGAATATACACGCCCCTCTCCAAGCAAACGCACAAAGCCTTCCTGCCCATAAAGGGGCATGAAGGCATTCAGATAGTCAGTGCGTAACTGATCTACCAATATGTTTACCACAACACGGGGCACCCCCGTACCTGCAGCCTTTACTTCGGAAGCCGACAACACGGTCATTGCGGTAAGCAACGACACAAGCAGTGGCAACCGCATTACTGCAGCACGCTGTGAGTGTAGGTTGTGATGATTAATCATTTATGGGATATTCTAATAATTCGGTTTCCAGTTTGGAGGGTATGAGGTTATAAAGTCACATCACGTTGCTAATCAACTAATTTTATAAACTTATTAAACTCATAAACTCACTAAACTTATTAATCTTTTCTTATTTCGGGCCTAAAGTATTCTATCACGCGAACTAATAATGTCACCGCGATTAAATACACTTCAGTAGGATATTGTTGTACGCCCAACACTGCTGAGAGAATAAATAATACGACAAGCACACCTTGCACGTACATTACCCAACTACGCTTACCCACTGCTGCAGCCTTCATAAACCAAGGGAAGAGCACCAAGGGCAAGGGGTTGAACAACGTTATTAGCCAATTATTACCCACTGCGGGGTGTGACGAGAAGAAGAACAAGAAGGTGATAATACACCCTGTTAAGCCTTGTGCCACCATAAGCAACACGTCGTACTGCCAATAACGTTTCTTCTTCAACAACTCAGCCGTGCTAACAGCTATTGTCAATACAAGAATTATACCAAACACTACCGTAGGACTGAGAGGAAAGCCACTTTCTTCTGTTTGCACACCAGGTTGTGCGGGTAAAAGGGTGCGAACAGGGGTTGCCAAATGGCGCACCTTACCGTCCTTATCCCTTATCATGGCATCTGTTACAAAGCGTTCGGCATATATCGGGGCGAACTGCTGCTTTGCGAGGTCAGCCTTTTCATCGGCCTCAGCTCCCAATAAGAGGTCTTGCCCAAACTCGTTCCAAGGGCTGGGGGTTGAAAACTCATGCACTATGTCGCGCAGCGTTTTATTTTCATCAGCCTTTGGCCAAACTACCGTGCCTTCAACCGCATTTTCTATTTGGCGCAATGCACGCGTCACGCAGTTGTCATAGAAAAAGTTGTAACGATAGGTTGCATTCTCTGGCTCTAAGTTCTTACTCAATGCGTCTACCAAGCGCTTAGCCTCAGTGGACGACAAATTGAGTACTTGCTCATCTATGCCGCGTCCTTCCTTTACATAAAATTCGTAGAATATGCTATAAGGTACTACGCCCAACTCGTAGTCAGTCTCTCCCAACATGAAACGCCACACAAAGTGGGGCTGATTAAACGAGAAAGTGCCATAATTAAAAACCCAATCGCTTTGGCGCGCACCAACTTCCTTTACACGTATTGCGGTGTGGCCATACAATTCATATACTAACTGCCCTGGCGTACAAGTGAGCAAGCTCACTACCACTGAATCTTTTGATTGCGCTTCAGCAGTTGCCTTATCATCACCAAGTTGTTGGGCCAACACCGTAAAAGGTATTAACATCAACACGATTATATAAAGGAGTCGTTTCATTCGTTCTAATTACTATTCATAATCTCAACCATTTTTTATAAATGGCCAATCCTTTGCAAAGTTACGAAATTATTACATAATGAAAGATTTAACACGTATAAAAGCTACTTTAAAACTATTTTAAGACCTAATTCGAATAACAAATTACAGATTATCGACCTTTACTATTTTTTCAGAATGCCCTAAATAAGTTTCTTTCGCTTACATATATTTTACCTTTGCTATTTTTATGTTTCATATTTCACTTTTTCATCATAACACACTGATTATCAGCATCTTTACATTATGAAACATAGCACATCAATGTTTCACTTTTCGTTTCAATGTTTCATCTTAAAAAAACACTGAGGGAGAGATTTAAAAACACTGAGGGAGCGATTCAAAAACACCGAGGGAGAGATTCAAAAACACAATGGGAGAGACAGATCGCTTCCTCAGTGTTTTGAAAAGTGAAACATGAAACATAAAATGAAACATGAAACATAAAATGAAACATCAAAGCTATATGTTTCACCTCTTATAATAATTGAAAACCAGAACATTAGAGATAAAAAGTGAAACATGAAACGTAAAATACGAAGGTAATAATTACGTATAGAAAAGTACCTTCAAGATACGTTTATTTTCGCACATCTATCTTTTCTCACCATGACAAAATGATAGCAAACTCTCTTTTGCTCATTTGAATTAGCGAATAGGTTACAAAAAGGCAGCAAGTGCTACCTTAATCAAGATAACACTTGCTGCATCACTAACTTATTTCAAATTATTTCTTTTCGTCCAACACTTCATAGCGTGAGTGCTTACTGATATACTCTGGTACGATTTCTTTCATCTTGCGTACCGTAGCCATATCGTCGTATTGGGCGGCTATGCTACGCAACTCTTCTAAGTCGCGTTCTGCGTCAGCATATTCATAACTGCGCACCATGGCAATACGGATCTTCTTATGGAATGAAGGTAAGGTATTTTCATTCTCATTCAATACTTCTTCATAGAGCTTTTCACCCTCTCGCAATCCAGTAAAGGTAATCTCTACATTCGAAGCACCACTGAGCAATATCATGCGGCGTGCCAAGTCGGCAATGCGTACAGGTTCGCCCATGTCGAATACAAATATCTCACCACCCTTGCCATGCGTACCTGCTTCAAGCACTAACTTACAAGCTTCAGGAATGAGCATAAAGAAACGTATGATGTCGGGGTGTGTCACCGTTAATGGGCCTCCTGCTGCTAATTGCTTGCGGAACAAAGGAATGACTGATCCATTCGAACCTAACACATTACCAAAGCGAGTGGTAACAAATTGAGTCTCTCCCTTTATCTTGCCTTCCTTAATGGCTTTATCAAGACTTTGCACGTAAATTTCACATATACGCTTTGAGCAACCCATTACGTTGGTGGGATTAACAGCCTTATCAGTTGAGATCATGACGAACTTCTTTACGCCATACTTTACACTAAGGTCAGCTATCACCTTCGTACCCCACACATTGTTTTGTACACTCTCACTGGGATTGTCCTCCATCATGGGCACGTGCTTGTAAGCAGCTGCGTGGAACACGTAGTCGGGACGGAACGTGCGGAAGATTTCTTCCATGCGATCTTCCTTACAGATGCTCGTAACGACGGTTTGAGCCGCAATGTTAGGATATTGATTTTTCATCATCAAGCGAATGTCGTGTTGCGGCGTTTCTGCTTGGTCGATGAGCATCATTTCGGCAGGTGAATAGATAGCTATCTGTCGTACCATTTCAGAACCAATGCTACCGGCCGAACCTGTAATAAGTACCTTGCGTCCACGCAAGAGCGCTCCTACACTATCCATATCCACTTGAATTTCATCACGTGGCAAGAGGTCTTCAATATTTACCTCGCGAATGCTTACCTTACCCTTCGGATCTTTGTTTTTTGTCCACTCTTCAAGGTTTTGAGTGACGTATATCTTTACACCTGCATTCATCAATAAGTCTTGGAAAGCGCGATTATTGATAAATGCCTCATGCTTGAGCGGACTAATGAGCATGGCTGTAATGTGCTTCGCACGTATAATGGCTAAGAGGTCTTGCTTCGTAGAGTAAACGTGGCGTCCCATTAGACGTTCGCCAAACCGATTGTCGCTATCGCCCACATAACCTTCAATTAAGAATTGCACGGGCTTGGTGTTGCGCGCATTATTGGTTAAGGCGATGGCTCCTTCGTGTGTGCCATACACCAACGCGTGCTGCGCTGTACTACCTATCAAAGCATCTTCGTAAAGCAACTTGATAAGAATACGACTGGTACACATCATTGACAACGTACCTATATATACTGCAATAGTAAGACGTCCCGTTATGGGATAGAAGAGACTCTCAAGCGAGAAAGTGCAAATAATATAATTAAAGATGAGTGCTAACACAAACGACATAAGTTGCGCATACATCACACGCAACAGGTCAATAAACTGCGAGTAGCGCAATATGCCTGAATAGGTGTGAAACACTCTAAAACTGATGATGTTAAACACGCCAAACATCAAGAACGTATGGCACAACGTGTACCAATTCGTCATCATCTCTGAAACGGGGTGGCGAAGCCAGAATATGAAGAGTCCACTAAAGAAGCAGACCACTAAGTCAAATACAACAATGCACCAATAGGGCAATGCTGACTTGCTAAAATACCAATTAAAAAATCTATTCAACGTTCTCATAACTTAAAGATAGGTAAGCAACTTTTTACAACGTTGCTTTTATAAGGTTTTACTAAGCGGAAATCTAACATTTCGGTTTTTAGTTTAGAGTTCATGAGGTTATAAGCTATATCACGCTGATGTTCAACTAAACTAACTTATAACTTTATGATCTCAAAACGCAAAGCTACCTATTTTAAAATTCTCATTTTACTCAATTCGCTCAAAAGTTGTACACGTTCTACTGCAAGTTTGCCTTGTTTAATTAATCGTTGGTTATACTTCCACCAATTTAGTAGGCCGCGATTTTCAACTTTTTTCTTATTAGGCAGGTGACGATAGGTCTCGACAAAAGCCTTTAGCGCATCATAGTTGGCATTCCACTTGTCCTCACTTTTACCCATTGTGTATTTGTTCTAACAATTCGCTTTTTAGTTTGAAGATCATTGGTTATAAAGTCACACCACGTTGATAATCAACTATACTAACTTTACGACCTTAAAACGCGAGACTGCTTATTCTTAGAAATAGTCTAAATATTTAGGCTACAAATATACAATATATATATATATCATTGTACACCATCAGTGCTAAGTTAAATAAGTCCAATGTAAATCATGTTATCGAGGCAAAGATACACAAAAATTAACGAAATAAAAAATTTTATTTCTTAAAATGTAAAATGGATAAAATTGGATAAGAATTTTGACGCTGTAATGAGTGGTGAAGGTAGACTGCAATTTATCTGCCTAATTGGGGGCGCGCCCTCACCTGGGGGCGACGCGTCCCCGCGTCGGCATTGCCAACTTGGGGTTCGATGCCCCAAGCTGGCAATACTTAAATTAGTGATATTCATGTATTTGTTAGTCAAGGCATCGAGCCTTGACTAACAAATGCCGACGCGGGGACGCGTCGCCCCCAGGTGAGGACCCGCCCCCTCAATTAGGCAGACAAATTGCAGTTTATATTCATTTAATTCATTATAGAGGTAAATAAATGCTTACATTTGCATTTCGAAAATAAACCACAACACGATATGAAACGTTTTTTACTTTTAGTGGCCAGTTTGTTTATGGGCGGCATGGGGTATACCACCTCACAACTCATGGCACAAACGGCACAACAACTTACGCTTGAAGACATTGCGGGCGGGAAATATAACCCACAGTACGTTTATGGTGTCAATCCAATGAAAGACGGCGAGAGTTATACGCAACTCTCAAACGATAGCAAATGCATCGTACGTCGCTCGTTTAAAACGGGCAAGGAGTTGGAGGTAATATTTAATGCCGATGAGGCACGCGGTCCCATTAAACTCAGCGCCATTGATGGCTACATCATGTCGCCCGATGAGCGTCGCATATTGCTCCGCACGCAGACGAAGCCCATTTATCGCCGTTCGTACACAGCCGTATATTATATATATGATGTGCAGAACAAGAAGTTTGAAGCACTATCAGAAGGTGGGCCTCAGCAGATGCCTGTATTCTCACCCGACGGCAACATGATAGCCTTTGTGCGTGACAACAATCTGTTCCTTGTCAAATTGCTCTTTGGCAATGCTGAAAGCCAAGTAACCAAAGACGGTAAGTTTAACGAAGTTATCAATGGTCTGCCCGACTGGGTGAACGAAGAAGAGTTTACAACCAACCGCTCGTTCGACTTCTCATCAGACAGTCAGATGTTAGCTTGGATTCGTTACGACGAGAGCAAGGTGCCTATTTATAGCATTCAAGAGTTTAAAGGCGCTTACCCTACTCGCCAAGAATACGACGAATATCCTGGAGCTTATAATTACAAATACCCCGTAGCCGGTGCTAAGAATAGTGACGTAAGTGTGCTTACCTTTGACATTAAGAACCGCGTTACGCGCACACTCAAGTTGCCTCTCGATAGCGACGGTTATGTGCCACGCATTCACTTCACGTCCGACCCAACGAAGTTGGCTGTTGTTACGCTCAATCGCCACCAAGACCGCATGGACATCTACATGGCCAACCCTCGCAGCACGGAGTGCAAACTTGCTGTGCGAGAGGAGGTAAACAAATACGTGCCTGAGTCAGCCTATGGTAGCCTCAAATTTTATGGCGACCACTTTGCCTTCATCAGCGACCGCTCTGGCTACAAACACCTTTATTGGTACAACTTAAATGGTAAGTTGGAGCGTCAAGTGACAAAAGGTAACTATGACGTGTCCGACTTTTACGGCTACGACGTAAAGACGGGACGCTTCTTCTACGCCTCACATGAGGAGAGTCCACTTCGCACGGCCGTTTACTACACCGACAAGAGCGGCAAAGAGCACAAACTCTCAACAGAAGTGGGCACAAACGCTGCCACGTTTAGCACTTCGATGAAGTACTTTATGAACATTTATTCGTCGGCCACGCAACCTCCTGTGACGACACTGCGCGATGCCGCATCGGGCAAGGCGCTTTCGACTATGGTCGACAACAAGGAGTTAAAGGAGAACCTCACTCCCCTACTCGGCCAAAAGGAGTTCTTTACATTTAAGACCTCTGAGGGCGTTGAACTAAACGGCTGGATGATTAAGCCGCGCGACTTTGACGCGTCAAAGAAGTACCCAGTCATTATGTATCAATACTCAGGTCCAGGCTCGCAAGAGGTGCGCGACGCTTGGAGCATGGGCTTCTATCCTGGCGGACAGTTTGAAAGCTACATGGCGCAGCAAGGCTTTATCTTTGCTTGCGTCGATGGTCGCGGCACTGGGGCTCGCGGTGCAGAATTTGAGAAATGTACTTACCTCAACTTAGGCGATAAGGAGTCGAAAGACCAAGTTGAGACGGCACTTTATTTGGGTTCTCTGCCTTACGTTGATAAAAATCGCATTGCCATTTGGGGTTGGAGCTTTGGTGGCTTTAATACGCTGATGTCGATGAGCGAGGGTCGCCCCGTGTTCCGTGCTGGCGTAGCCGTTGCGGCTCCAAGTAATTGGAAGTATTACGACACGGTATATACCGAACGCTATATGCGTACACCGAAAGAGAACGCTGACGGTTATAACATCAACCCCATTCAACGTGCGCAGAACCTTCACGGTGACTTGCTCCTTATTCACGGAACAGCCGACGATAACGTTCACTTCCGCAACTTTACCGAGGTAAGTGAGGCTTATGTACAACAGGGCAAAATGTTCCGCCAACAGGTGTACACCAATCGCAATCATAGCATCTTTGGCGGCAACACGCGCTTGCACTTGTTCAAGACGATTAGCGACTTCTTCATTGAGAAGTTGAAGTAATCTGATACTCAAATTGCAGTTTAAAATAAAAACGCGAAGCACATAACTATAATGTTACGTGCTTCGCGTTTTTATTTTATTAATCTTCTAAAATTACAACTGTCATCTTATATATTGAACTGCTTACCTTGTCGACCGTCGTCGTAGCCTTTGGCATAGCCTTCGCGATAGCCTTTGACGTATTGCTGCTTTTCGTTAGGCGATGAGAAGGAGTTGGTGTCATCGTAAGTAGCTCGTTCGGTATGGGCTGCGCCGTCGTCACAGCCTGCGGCATAGCCGTCGTCATAGCCTGCTTCGTAAGGATTGCGCTTGTCTTTACCCAAAAGGGTGTCGGGCAGTTGTGAAGTAATGACGGTGTCGGGCGTTGAAGGCAATACGTCGGGATCGACACTGGTGTCAGGCACAGCCACTTGAGATTGTGAGCTATCGGCCGAACCTGGAGCAGTGAGCTGGCGCTGTTCGCCCGACGATTGTTTCATATAAATGATGCCTATGACAATCAAGATGCAAAAGAGGACGATTGATATAATCTTCCAACGATTTTGTGATTGCGGTAACTTATTGTAGTTCATAGAGTGTTTATATAGAGAGATGTAAGAGTGTGTTCTTTAGAATATAACCTTTTATCGTCTTATCGTCCCATCAGCGGACGTTTGCGACTGGCATCCATACGCAGAAAAATGAAGAGCATCAGCGTGAAGCCCCATAACGACGAGCCGCCATAGCTAAAGAATGGCAGCGGGATGCCAATTACGGGAGTTACGCCCATTACCATACCGACGTTGATAAAAACGTGGAAGAGCAATATACTGGTGACGGAGTAACCATACACACGGGCAAAGGTGCTAACCTGTCGCTCACTAAGGTATATTAAACGCAATATCATACATAGGAAGAGTAACAACACGCCTGCCGAACCAAGGAAGCCTTGCTCCTCGCCCACAGTGCAGAAGATAAAGTCGGTATCTTGTTCAGGGACGTACTTTAACTTCGTCTGCGTGCCGTTCATAAAACCTTTGCCTTCAAGTCCACCCGAACCGATAGCGATCTTGCTTTGGTTGACGTTATAACCTGCATCGCGATTGTCCTCATTCATGCCCAAAAGCACTTGTATACGCACACGCTGGTGAGGTTCGAGCACTTTGTTGAGCGCGAAGTCTGCGGTGTAGAGGAAAGCGGTGCTGCCTAAGGTGAATACGGCAATGAGTAGACAGGTGTTGACACGCTGACCTAATGACTGCCAAGCCAGATAACCTGCCATAAAGATGCACAAGGCTAAGAGGACCCATGATATATCGAAGGGGATAATAAGCTCTGACACGATGAGTGACAACGCTATCGCAACAATGCCTATAAGCAGAAATTGTCGTGCTGCCTTGTTGTGCTTATCATAAACGCGCAACATGCCCATGGTGAATATCCAAATGAGTGTGAGCACTACAAACTCACCTACTGAAGCATAGGTGCCTGGTAACTCTACTGTGCCAAAACGTATGCCGACTACAAAATAGATAACGGCTGCTACGGCTATAAACAATATGCAACCTGGCATTCCCTCACGATAGAACATCAAGAAAAAGGCCATGTAGACAAGAGCCGAACCCGTTTCGCGTTGCATGATAATCAACACAACAGGCAATAACACTAAGGCTGCGGCTTTAAAGAAGTTGTGCATCTTGTCGAGGGTGAAGCCGTATTGGTCGATCAACTTTGCCACTGCCAATGCGGTGGCGCATTTGGCAAACTCGGCTGGCTGTACGTTGCAAAAGCCTAAACTCACCCACGAGCGCGAGCCTTTAATGTCTTTAGCTACGAAGGGGGTGACGAGCAATACCAACATCATGGCCCAATAAAAGAAGCCTGCCAAGGTGTCGTAATAGCGGTCGGACGTCATCATTATAACGAAGGCTAAGCCAAAGGCACAGCTTATCCAAACGATTTGTTTGCCCGTGCGCACTCCCCATTCAAAGAAGTTGGTATCGCCCAACTCATGGGTGGCGCCGCATATACTGAACCACCCACACACCAAGAGGGTGATGTAGAGTACGAGCACCACCCAATCGATATTAAAAAGCGGATATTGTTTGTTTTCGTTTAACATATAGTAAATGTGCAAATGCTTGGTGAATGTGCAAATGTGCAAATGTGAGAATGTGCAAATGTTTGGTGAATGCTTGGTGAATGTGCTAATATGCTAATGTGCTAATACGTTGATATGTGAATGTATTAGTAAGAGAAAATATGCAGCAAACAAAGGCGACCATTTGCACATTTGCACATTCTCACATTTGCACATTAACTAAGCATTTGCACATTAACTAAGCCTTAGTCTCCATACTTAATGTGCATGTTTTGAAAATGTTGTGCTTTCTTTTCTGACGAAGCTGAAAGTTTGCCATTGAGGTATTGTTCCATGATAAGAGCACCAATGGGCACACCGTAAACATTACCGAAACCACCATTCTCAACATATACTGATACGGCGATACGTGGTTGCTGCATCGGAGCAAAGCCCATAAAAACTGAGTGGTCGTGACCACGGTTTTGTGCCGTACCCGTCTTGCCACATACCTCATAGCCAGGCAAATTGGCTGCACGACAGGTACCGTCGAGTACGGCCTTACGCATACCTGCTACACAGTATTCATACCAACGTCGATCAACTCCCGTGTAGTGCTTCTCGCGATAGATGGGGTCGATGCTACCATTCTGAATGTTGTGAACAACGTGAGGCGTGTAGAAGTAACCCCGATTGGCCACAGTGGCTGCTAAGTTGCAGATTTGAAGTGGAGTGGCCGTTACCTCACCTTGGCCAATGGCAATTGAAATAACTGTAAGTCCGTTCCACGAACCTTTATAGGCTTTGTCGTAGTACTTTGCATTGGGTATCATGCCACGCTTTTCACCAGGAAGGTCGATGCCTAACTTGTAGCCATACCCCATGCGCACCATATAGTCTTTCCATACGGTCATGGCTTTCTGTACAGAGCCGTACTTACGCTTATTACTGAGCAAGCGGAAGAGGTTCCAACAGAAGTAAGAGTTGCACGAAGTTCCAATAGCGGGTACAAGGTTAATGGGCGACGCATGACCATGGCAGCCTACGTGTAGACCTTTATAATTGAAACCATGATGACAGGGGAAGGCTATGTGCGTATCAATCGAGCCTTCTTGTAATCCCGTCAAGGCTTGGGTAATCTTAAATGTTGAACCGGGCGGATACGTACCCATTATGGCGCGATTGAGCAAGGGACGCTTGGGGTCCTTCTCAAGTATCATGTGATTCTTACCACGATCGCGTCCTACCATGGTGCGAGGGTCGTAGGTAGGAGCCGATGCCATGCAAAGCACTTCACCCGTTGAAGGCTCAATGGCTACAATAGCTCCTTTCTTGCCTTCCAACAATCGCTCGGCAAGGGTTTGAAGGTCCTTGTCAATACCAAGGGTTACGTTCTTGCCTGGCTGGGCTACTTTATCGTACTTACCATTTTGATAATGTCCTTGTGTGCGGCCATGTACGTCGCGTAGCATGATGCGCATGCCCTTTTCGCCACGCAACTGATTTTCATAAGCGCGCTCAACGCCCAACTTGCCGATATAATCGCCAGAAGCATAATACTTTGTTGAGTCATCGGTGAGCTCGCGCTCGCTAATCTCACCCACATCGCCTAAGAGGTGGGCACCGATACCACTGGTGTACTGACGCGTAGAACGCTTCTCGACGCTGAACCCTTTGAAGCGGAATAACTTCTCACGAAAGAGCGAAAACTCTTGGGCGGGAATCTGCGCCATAAAGAGTTGAGGGGTGTAGCGCGAATAGCCTGGATTCTTCTTGGAATCCTTTATATCGGCCATGCGCTTGATATACTCATCGCGCGTGATACCTATGGTCTGGCAAAAGTCGAGCGTGTCTACCCCACGTTGGTCGTTCATTACCACCATGATGTTGTAAGACGGCTCATTGTAAACCAAAATACGACCCTTGCGATCGAGTATCAATCCGCGCGAGGGGTATTGTATGTCCTTACGAAAGGCATTTGAATCGGCATTCTTCTTATAGTCATCACTCCATAGTTGCAGGGTGAAGAGCCGAAGCATATATACTAATACAATACCGATAGCAACGCCCCCAATGACAAACTTTCGTATTTCAAAATTATTGGAGGTTGACATTGTGTTATTTATGAGATTCTATGGGGGAAGAGTTGACAAGTTGACAAGTTAACGAGTTGACAAGTTGACGAGTCGACAAGTTGACGAGTCGACAAGTAAGTTACCCCATCTATAAAGACAAACTTACTTGTTAACCCGTTTACCCGTTTACCCGTTTACTCGTTAACTCGTTAACTATAAAAAAACTCACTTACTGCGTATGGCCTCAATTGCTACAACAAACAATGTAGTGAGCAGAGTACTACCCGCTATGTTGATGAGCAAAATCTGCCAATCAAAGAAGGAGAAAGATTCGAGTAGGAAGAACACCACGCTGTATACTAAGACTGAAAAAAAGGTATACTTTATGAATGAACTCCACTCCATCGTTTTACGTGACGGCTCGAAGGCATCGTTGTCTTCCTTCGGTGCAAATGCTTTTAAGAACCAAGGGAGCACAAGGCCTAAAAAGCACATGGCACCAGCTGCCATGCCAGGAGTGTTAGTAAACAGGTCTACTCCCAACCCTAATAAAAAGCCTAACAAAACGTACACCCACCTTGCCGTGTCGCTTGACAAAATGAGCAGAAAATATACGTAGGGCATCGGCGTAGCATAGCCAAAGATGTGTACGTGGTTAAACACCAAAGCTTGTAATAGCAATAGCATCACAAACCAGCCTACTCGCGAAGTTACGGTTTGCAGTTTCATTTATTTGATCACTGAGTTTATACGTTACTGAAAGTTGGAGTCGGCATTGTCCATTTGTTGAGCATGCACCTGTAGGGTATCAATCTCAGCCTTGTAAGGCGTGGTTACTACTGACACATCGCGTAAGTTGGCAAAGTTGGTACCCAAATTAACATCTAAGCGATAGGACTGTCCGTCAGCCGAATTGCGAATGCGCTTGACACGGCCAACAAATATGCCTGGAGGGAACACGGCCGAATAACCACTCGTCTCTACTGCTTGACCTACCTTTACCTTTGCATAACGTGGCACGTCATCAAGATAGGCCATAAGTAGGCTCGCCCCGTCCCACTGCAAATAGCCAAAATAGCTTTGGCCGCGCACACGACAACTGATGCTTGACTTGCGATTGGTAACAGGAATTACCAATGAGTGGTGTGGGCCTGTAAGGTAAACGATGCCTACTACGCCACCTCCACCTACTACACCCATTTCAGGACGTATGCCGTCGGCCGTACCACGATCAATAACCAAATAATTATTGGTGCGTTCCATGCTATTTGACACAACGGTAGCAGGCACCATATTATAGCCTACTAACTTTTCACGCATCAACTTCTCGGTGATCGTAGTGTCTTTGGTGGCCGTTATTAAGGCTTGACGCAATTGTTCAGTTTCGCGCTGAAGTGCTATATTTTGGTCGGTCAGTTGACGATTGACTTCTTGTAGATGAAAGAAGTTTGTTACTCCTTCACAGGCGCCATTGATACCTGCAACTACTGAATTAGCAGCGGAAAAGTACACACTACCCTGATAGCTATTGAAACGAAATAGAAGGGCCAAGCTAAAGGCCTCGAGCACTACAAAAAGAAAGTAGTAGCTATATTTGCCAACAAAATCGAATAGATTGTTACGTGAACTATTTTCACTCATTATGTTGTACAAATAAATAGCTTCACCTGCTCGGTTCACACCTCTTCATTTATGAAGATGAACACCGAGAGGGTGAAGCCACTCGTATTTTACGAATAGAAAAGATTATCTCATCAAGAAAGTGAAGTTCTCAACATTCTTCAACGCAATGCCTGTACCCTTGGCTACGCAGAGCAAAGGATCTTCAGCTACGTGGAAGGGTATGTTAATCTTATCACTCAGACGCTTATCGAGTCCGCGCAACAAAGCACCACCACCTGTCAAGTAGATACCATTCTTTACGATGTCAGCATACAATTCGGGCGGAGTGTTGGCCAAGGCATTGAGTACAGCCTGTTCAATCTTTGCAATTGAATTTTCAAGGCAGTGGGCAATTTCTTGATAGCAAACGGGCACCTCCATAGGCATATTGGTAATGCGGTTAGGGCCATGGATCAAGTAGTCCTCGGGCGGATTGGGTAAGTCGGTCAGTGCGGCACCAACATTTATCTTAATACGTTCGGCCATACGCTCGCTCACACGGACGTTGTGCTGACGGTTCATATACTCTTGAATGTCGTTGGTGAAGTCGTCACCTGCCATCTTGATTGAGTTGTTCGACACGATGCCGCCTAACGAGATAACAGCAATCTCGGTTGTGCCACCACCTATATCAACAATCATGTTACCCTCAGGCGCATTCACGTCTACACCTATACCTATAGCCGCAGCCATAGGTTCGTAAAGCAAGAAGACGTCGCGTCCGCCAGCATGCTCGGCAGAGTCGCGCACAGCACGCAACTCTACTTCAGTTGACCCACTGGGAACGCCTATCACCATACGCAATGAAGGTGAGAAGAGTCGCTTACCTGAGTGAACTTTCTTTATCAAGCCGCGCATCATTTGCTCACACGCATTGAAGTCGGCAATGACACCATCACGCAAAGGGCGGATGACGCGTATCTTATTATTCGTCTTTTCGTACATGCGCTTGGCCTCTTCACCCACAGCCATCATTTTTTCGCTATGGGTGTCGAGCGCTACGACTGAAGGCTCATTCACCGCTATTTCGCCATCAGCGATAATAATGGTGTTGGCCGTACCGAGGTCGATAGCCAGCTCTTGTGTAAACGAAAAGAATCTTGAAAAAAATCCCATTTTATTTCTTGTGTAAGTTTGTTAGACAATGAAGTCGTCTAAACTTTTCTGACGAAGATTTGAATTGAAGTTTGAACTCTTCTAAATTCAATCTTCACCTTTCTTTTTGGTCGTTTTTTGACCTTTCATCGGTCGTGTAGCTCGCTACACTCCCTCTTCAAGGTCCAAAAACGCCTCAAAAATAAAGGCAAATCTTGAATTTCATAAAAGTTCAGACGACTTCAATAAAAGCCGTCAAACTTTCTTTTTTACTTTTCAAACCATGCGTGAATGGCTGTATCGTAATGACTGCTCACGCCAAAAGCACGTGTAGCAAACCAACGACGTTCTTCCAATTCGGTTTGTGCACCATTCTTGCTAACGATGTCGAGCAACGGCTTGTATTCAGCCTTTGAAGGAACGATTACAACGTCATTAAAGTTTTTAGCTCCTGCACGAATGAGTGAGATGCCGCCTATGTCAATCTTCTCAATAATGTCAGCTTCACTAGCACCACTTGCTACTGTTTGCTCAAATGGGTAGAGGTCGACAATTACGAGGTCAATTTCAGGAATCTCATATTGTGCCATTTGCTTTTGATCCTCTTCTAACTCACGGCGTCCCAAGATGCCACCAAAGATTTTGGGGTGAAGTGTTTTCACACGACCACCCAAGATGGAAGGATAGGTAGTTACATCTTCTACCTTCTGGCAGGGATAGCCTAATGATTCAATAAACTTTTGTGTACCACCTGTTGAAAGGAATTGTACTCCTTCTTCATGCAATTTGGCAAGAAGTTCTTCCAATCCATCTTTATGAAAGACAGACACTAACGCCGTTTTAATTTTCTTTGTTGAGGACATATTGATGATTTATTGTAGTCTTACTAATTGATTTTGGCTACAAAATTACTGTTTTTTTATATCGTATGCCAAAGTTTTACGCGATAAAATAAAAAAGATGCGCTTTTTTAGTCTTAGTAAAGTAAATGACACACTTTCTAAAGATATCGGTTTGATGTTAACCAAACAAAAGAAGAGCAATTAAACACTTTTGAAGCGTTTTATTTGCTCTTCTTCGTTATTTAGCTAATCTGCGTATATTTTGACGCGTGCTTTATCGAATGATAGTAGCTTCACGATCAGGACCTACAGATACAATTTTAATAGGCGTATCGGTAGCCTTTTCGATATAGGCGATATAGTCTGCAAATGCTTTTGGGAAATCCTTTTCGTTGCGAATAGCCGTGATGTCGGTCTTCCAACCAGGTAATTCTTCATACACAGGTTGCCAACCTTCCGTGTCGTAGGGCATTTCTGTAATGGTCTCGCCATCTTTGGTGTAAGCAACACATACCTTGATCGTATCAAATCCGTCAAGCACGTCGCCCTTCATCATCACAAGGTCAGTCACGCCATTAATCATAATCGCATATTTCAATGCAACGAGGTCTAACCAACCGCATCGACGATTACGACCTGTTACTGCACCGTATTCATTACCTATGTGACGAATCGTATCGCCCGTTTCGTCAAATAGCTCAACGGGGAACGGACCACCACCAACGCGTGTGCTGTATGCTTTAAAGATACCGAACACGTGGCCAATGCTATTGGGAGCAACGCCAAGTCCAGTGCAAACGCCACCACTAGTAGTTGATGATGAAGAAACGTAGGGATAGGTGCCGTGGTCGATGTCAAGCAATGAGCCTTGAGCGCCTTCAGCCAACACATTCTTGCCTGCAGCAAGCGCTTTGTTAATCTCAAATTCCGTATCAGTTAAGTGGAACTTGCGCATATACTCAATGCCTTCCAACCACTTCTTTTCCTCCTCGGTAATGTCGTAGTCCGTGTAGTGAAGGTCGCGTAGTATTTGTTCGTGGCGAGCTTTTAAAGTCTTATATTTCTCATCAAAGTTGTGCAAAATATCACCTACGCGCAATCCAACGCGTGCTGCCTTATCACTATATGTCGGGCCAATGCCTTTGCCTGTTGTACCAACTTTGTTCTTACCCTTTGCCGCTTCGTATGCACGATCAAGTATGCGATGAGTGGGTAGAATAAGGTGAGCACGACGGCTAATGTGTAATCGCTCTGTAAGTTGATAGCCTGCAGCTTCAAGCTCGTTAGCTTCAGCCATAAAGAGGTCTGGTGCTATTACACAACCATTACCAATGATGTTAATTTTTTTCTCATCAAAGATGCCTGAAGGAATAGAGCGTAACACAAATTTCTTACCATCGAAAATGATGGTATGTCCTGCATTGCAACCACCTGCAAAGCGTGCTACAACATCATAGCGAGGTGTGAAGTAATCTACAACCTTGCCTTTACCTTCGTCTCCGAATACGATACCCAACAGGGCATCAACTTTTCCTTTCGTCATGTTATATTAAGGTGATGAATTTCTCTTTTCAAGACTCTGACTTATAAATAAGCCTTTATCAACTTTGCAAAGGTAAAGTATTTTTATGGTATAAGAAAAAAATGAACTTATTTCTTTTTGCATGTAGCGTTTTTTGGTCATCCAAAGATAGGCAGTGGTGAGAGCAATGAGAACAAAAAAATGCTTTTTTTCTTTTCATTGCTCTCGCCTTGCGCTATCTTTGCAAGCAAAATGATTGTGTCATGAAAGAAACCGAAGAAAATCAGGCAGAACAGTATTACCATAGTCTGCCTATTCAAATACGCTTTAACGATGTTGACCGCTACGGACATGTGAATAATAACTCTTATTTTGCTTATTATGATTTGGGTAAAGAAGAGTATTTGCGCAATGTACTAAAAATGGACTATCGCAACTCTGACGTGGTGCCCGTTATAGCAAATATTAATGCTGACTTTATATTGCCTATATTTTATGGGGATGAAATTATCATCGAAACGCGCGTGTCGCATATAGGCAAGAAGAGCTTTACGCTGAAGCAGCGCGCCATTAATCAAAAGACGGGGAATATTGTGTGTCAGTGTAGCACTGTGATGGTTTGCTTTAATCTGAAAACGCAAACTTCGGCTGAGTTGCCTGAAGTGTACCGCAAAGCTTTTGTTGAGTTTGAAAGCGGGAAGGAAAACTAAACGACTCTTTTCTATATGCAGAAAATAATCTTTTCAAAAAACATAACGGCCGAGTTGGACGCACTCTGTGATCAACTTGCGGCAGACCGCGTCTTCTTACTGACTGACGTTACGACCGAACAACTTTGTCGTCCATTAGTAAGTGAGTGTAAGGCCTTGCTTCATGCCGAGAGCATTGTAATAGGAGCTACTGACGTAAACAAAACGCTCGATACGCTGTCGCAGGTTTGGACTGCGTTGAGTAGTGGTAAGGCCTCACGCCAATCGTTACTCATCAATTTAGGCGGCGGTATGGTCACAGACTTAGGGGGCTTCGCTGCCGCTACGTTCAAGCGCGGCATTCGTTTCGTTAACATTCCTACCACCTTGCTCGCTATGGTAGATGCTGCAGTGGGCGGTAAGACGGGCATTAACTTTAATGGTCTGAAAAACGAGATAGGAGCATTTAAGGAAGCAGAAGCCGTAATTATCGACACTGAATTTTTACGCACGCTTGATGATAAGAATTTGCGCTCGGGCTATGCAGAGATGTTGAAGCACTCATTGCTTGAGAACGAAGCAATGTGGGCAGACCATTTAAAGTTCGATTTGGCACAACCCGATTATGCTCATTTGCAAGAGTTGGTAGCACAAAGCATTCGCTGCAAAGAACGCATTGTAACAGAAGATCCTCACGAACATGGCATACGCAAGGCACTTAACTTAGGGCATACCGTGGGGCATGCCTTTGAATCGTTTGCTATGGAGCAAAACCGTCCTATCTTACATGGCTACGCAGTGGCATACGGCTTATTGTGCGAACTCTTCTTAAGCGCAGCACACACCCACTTCCCCACCCTACAAATGCGCCAAACCGTACAATATATTCGTCAGCACTATGGGGCGTTTTCGTTTACGTGTGATGACTATGACCACCTTTACGAACTCATGTTGCATGACAAGAAGAATGTGGGCGGTGTGATCAACTTCACACTCTTAGGCGGCATTGGCGATATTCGATTAAACCAGCATTTAAGTAAAGAGACGGTATTTGAGAGTTTCGACTTCTTTAGAGAAGGATAACAAACGCTTCAAAGTCAAAAGATTATGTATAAGAAAGTAGCAAGATATGTAGAAGGCGTGCTTTCCTTGTTAGTCATCTTCTTATTATTAATGGCCGCCACCTTATGGACGGGGCGCATCTTTGGCCGTGAGATAGGTGGCGAAAAATCTTCGGTAGAGGCCAATGGCGGCAATGCATCGTCTACGGCTGTCGTACCAACGTCGCAACAAATCAAGCAATTATCACTGAATGAAAGCAATGTGCGACTCACACCGCGTGACAGTGCGTCATGGATGGTTGTGGGCAGCAACGGCGAATCTCTTGGCGTGATTATAACCACAGCACCTTATACCACAGACGTTAAGGGCTTTGCTGGCCCTACACCTCTTTATATATATGTAAGCAAGGAGGGAACTATTAAGCAAATCATTGCAGCCGATAATGCCGACACGCCCGACTTCTTTAACAGAGCTTTCACTTCATTAGCTCCACAATGGCGTGATAAAAGCATGGAACAGGCGGCAACGCTCAAAGTGGATGCCGTAAGCGGAGCTACCTTTTCGAGCAATGCCATTATAGCCAATGTGCAGCGCACGCTTGCCGCACAAGTGCTGAGCAAAGCTTCAAGTTCATCGCTTAAGCCTATGATAGGTTGGGGACGAACGATTGTGGTAGCCGTCGTATTACTGTTGGGCATCATTATTAGTTTAAAGTGGCGCGGCCGTAAATGGTTGCGACTCACTCAGTTAGCACTGAATGTCGTCGTGTTAGGCTTCTGGTGTGGTCAGTTTCTCTCGCTCTCGCTCCTGCGCGGTTGGATTAGCAATGGACTTGATCCCGTGGCCTACTTGCCCACGTTACTCGTGTTGATAGTGGCATTGGTGATGCCTTTCTTCAAACACAAACATCATTATTGCTCATGGGTATGTCCGTTAGGCAGTCTGCAAACGTTGGCGGCTGAATTGCCATTGCCCAAAGTGCATTGTTCACCAAAGGTGTATCGCATAATGTCGCGCGTGCGCTTGTATGTGTTTGCCCTGTTAATGCTTTTATTGTGGACCGCGTTTGGGGCGGGCAGTGTGCTTGACTACGAACCATTCACAGCATTCTTTGTTACAGCAGCGGCTCCTATAGTAATGATATTAGCCGCAGCGATTGTCATAGCAAGTTGTTTCGTGCCAAACGTTTGGTGTAAAAGCCTTTGTCCCATGGGCATGGCGCTTACTTTAGCTGAAGATAGTTCGACGGTAACAGTTCCTTCAAGAATGAATTCTCAAATCAAGTCAAAATAAGGAAATGAATAAGTATAAAGTAGTATCACTCGTCTTAGTGGTCGCCTTGTTAGCCACGCTGGCTCAGCTCGTAGCCACGCATCGTGCAGCGAGTACGACCGAGCTAAGTCAACAGACGAAGGCCGAAGTCGTGATGCAAAACATATTACAACGCAAGAGTGTGCGCTCTTATACCGCTGAGCGCGTTGACCGCAGCCAACTCGACACGTTGGTACGTGCCGCTATGGCAGCACCCACGGGACGCGATATGCGTCCGTGGAAGTTTATCATTGTAGATGACCACGTCACTATGCAATCGCTTGCCAACCAATTGCCCTATGCTAAGATGCTGGCAGAGGCTCCTGCAGCGATTGTAGTCTGTGGTGATTTAAGCGTGGTTGACAAAGAAGGCAAGCCTTCTACCAATTGGTCTTTCGATTGCTCTGCAGCTACCGAAAATCTACTGTTGCAAGCTGAGGCTATGGGCTTAGGTGCCGTATGGACTGCAGCCTATCCTTATGAAGAACGAATGGCGGCCGTCAAGTCGGCCTTCCACCTTCCCGACCATATCGTCCCATTCAACGTTATTCCCATTGGTCACCCCAAGGGCGAGCCTCAACCTAAAGATAAATACAATAAAGATAACATTCACTACAACGGGTGGTGAACCCATTTAGTTAAGGGTGGTTCTAATAATTCTGAAATAGGGATTTGTGCGCTATCGGAAGTATATTTTTGAAAGTTTGTGAGGGAGCATAGCGGGCTATGTGACCGAACAAACTTTCAAAAAGACACTTTCGAGAGCGTACAAATCACATTTCAGAATAGCAGAACTCTAAAAACAGAATTTTTAGAACCACCCTTAACAAGTTGACAAGCTAAATTGTTCACTCGTCAACCTGTTAACTCAAAAAACCAAAAACACATACTATGTCAGACAATCAAAAGGCACAACCGTCTAAATCAGTAGCCATAGGTCTTGCAGTAGGCCTTTTAGCCGCCATTTGCTATGGTTTTATTCCATTCTTTACATTACCGATAAAGGCAGGAGGCAATGCCGACTTCATGGCAGACCCTACCATACTCTTCTATCGTTTTGGCTTTGCCAGTTTGCTATTAGGACTCATTATGATTATACAGCGTAAGAGTTTTAAGGTGACGCGTGGCGAGTTGGTCACGCTTATCTACTTAGCCTTTATCTCAGACGGCTCTGCCCTATTCCTCATTGATGGTTACAACTATATGTCGAGCGGTGTGGCTACGACGTTGCACTTTATGTACCCTGTAGTTACCGCCCTTATCATGATGGTCTTTTATAACGAGGCGCGTCGCTTTAGCACCATCTTTGCCGTGTGTATGGCAGTAGCAGGCGTGGCCGTATTCTCATGGGATCCTTCAGGACACACGAGCCTTATGGGAGTAGTCATCGTACTTATCTCAGCCGTTTGTTATGCGCTCTATATCATTCGCGTCAATCGGTCGAGAGCAGCCACAATGGATAGCAGTAAGTTGGTATTCTATGTCATGTTTATCGGAGCACTCATCTTTGGTGCCGAAGCGCTACGTCAAGGCAACTTCACCGTCATCAGCACTCCCAGTCAGTGGACGCACTTATTGTCGTTAGCCTTTATTTGTACCTTTGTGACCAACCTAAGTCTTGTATTCAGCGTAAAGCGCATAGGTAGCACCATGGTAGCCGTATTAGGTGCGCTCGAACCCCTCACTGCTGTTGTTATCGGTTGTACCGTCTTTGGCGAACCCATTACGTGGCAAGTTATCTTAGGCATTTTACTCATCATTCCTGCTGTGGTTATGATTATCTTAACGCGTCGACGTTGACCCTCTTTTCCTAAAAATGAATCAAGGAGTAACACTTCACATCTTTAATCCCTCACATGATGAGGCGCTTGCAGCCCATTCGCCTTATTATTATCCCTCTAAGATAGCCCGTCACTTATCCAATGAGTGGGGGGCTTTACCTATGTTATGGGCCTTAGAGAACGATTATATATTATTACCAGACAAGGCCGTCAAGCCCAATGAAGCAAACTCGAATACTGTTCACTTCATTCGTCCAAGCGGCCTTAATGCCCAACTTTGGAACTCAATCTATAGCATTCAACCCTGGGGTTGGGATGCCTTACTTGTACATCAGTTGCGCAAGATGGGCGCTCCCGAAAGTTTATTACCAACAGGAGTTCAGTTAGATACGATTCGTCAACTCAGCAGTCGCAACTCTACGACATTGCTTTTGCCTCTATTGCGCGCTGCTTTGCTGCGAGAAGGCATTCCGACGATAGGCCAATCCGTTATAGCCACTACACTTGACGAGGTGATGTCATTCACTGCTCTTCACCAACGAGTAATGGTGAAGAGCCTATGGTCGTGCAGTGGACGTGGTGTGTTTCAAGTAGGTTTATCGCCCACCGCATCTGTATTAGGACGCATCAAACGTTTGCTGCGTGAGCAAGGCGGAGTCGAAGTAGAACCCTTATATAATGAATTTAAAAACTTCGCTTTAGAGTTTGATGCCCTTCCCAATGGACAAGTAAGTTACGTAGGGCTCTCATTATTTACCACTTCTTCTACAGGGGGGTATACAGGAAATCGAGTGGCTCCTCAGTCTGTGCTTAAGGCTGATCTATCTATTTATTTCCCATATCTATCACAGTTGACAACAACTGCAGAGCAAGTATTGACAGACTATTTACAAGGCCGTTATGTTGGTCCTTTAGGTATAGATATGATGCTTGTGAATACATCAGAAGACATTAGACTTCATCCATGCATCGAACTTAATTTGCGCCGTACGATGGGCTACGTAGCATGGTCTGTATCGCAGCACATGGAGCGTCCACTACCTGCGTTTGCACGTACTTTGTTTCGTGTGGACTAAGATTTGATTTCCGTAACGAATTGTACCTAAAAAAATAAGTCCCAACCAATCTGAAAATATAGGAACTTGAAAGATATTTTCTTTGATTGGTCCAGGACTTATCGTTGTCTGGCAAGCTAATGTCTATTCATTCGCTTGCCTTTGTTTTTTCACTGCTATATAATCCTCTCTTTTGCATGAAAAAGTGTTTATAGTTTTGGTAAATCATGTAGTATCTTTTGTATGTTGCAAGAACGTTGTAACCCCTGTACACAAAGAATCAGAGCAGTTCAAAGCGTTCTTTCAATTTGCCGAAATAACGGCGTGAGGCCGAAATGATAATGTGTTCAAAAGGTGGACATAATCGGCAACGTTGGGTATTATTTTCGACAGCAGCTAAGTAGGTAAGGTTGATTATCACCGTATTGCTAATGCGAGCAAAGATGGGATGAACCTTGAGTATGTCTTCTGCCGTAAGTCCTTTCTTAAGCATGTGACTTGTCCCATCTGTCAAGGTGAGTTGCCATGAGCGGTGGTCACTGATGTAGTTGAAGAGTAACATTTCCTCCATGCTTACCAATAGCAGTTCGCTAATTGTTTGCATGGCTATCTTGTGAGGCATGTCTTTAACGATGAGGTGGCGCACCTTCGTATTGCTCTCCATATCTTGTACGATACGATCGATAATCGTACGCAATTCGCTTTGCTTATAAGGTTTAAGCAGAAAGTCAAAGGCTGACTGACGAATGGCGTCTAACATGTAGTCTGAAAAGCCAGAATAGAATACGACCTTAAACGTAAAGTTTACCCTTGGTCGAATGGATTGCAAAAACTCCAACCCCGTCTTGCCTGGTACTTCTACGTCTAAGAACAATACTTCAGGCTGCAATTCAAGCAATGGCAACGTGGCATCAGTATAGTTGGTATAGGTGTACACTTTCTCAAACTCTGGCTGACGACGAAGGTCGTTGGCAAGAGTTTCAAGTGCCACGGGTGTATCGTCAACGACGAATGCTGTGAGTCCCTTATTATTACTCATAGACGTTAAGGTGAAAGTTTCTTTTTTCTATATGCAAAGGTACAATGTTTTTTTATTTCTATTAGGTACACTTTTTGTCTGGTAAGCATAGGTGGCGCTTTTTGCAGATTAAGTGGTAAGATTTAAAGGTTATGTGGTTATTTTTTATTTTAGAACCGCATTTTTTGGGGATTGTACAAACACAAAAAAGTTCCATACTTAGAACTTTGACTTTTGGAGGTCATAATTCTAAGTGTGGAACTTTAATTTCATGTTATATATAAGTGGGGAGATGTATCACATTACATCATGCCGCCCATGCCAGGGTTAGCCATAGGCATTTCGGGCTTATCCTCCTTCTTGTCGCAGATAACGCACTCAGTGGTGAGGAACATACCTGCTACAGAAGCAGCATTCTCAAGTGCTACGCGAGTTACCTTAGCGGGGTCAACGACACCTGCTGCACGCAAGTCGCCAAACTCTTCCGTCTTAGCGTTGTAGCCATAATAGCCTTCACCTTCGCGCACCTTGTTGACGATTACAGCACCCTCGATGCCAGCGTTGCGGCAGATCTGACGTAAAGGCTCTTCGATAGCACGACGAATGATGTTGATACCAGTCGTTTCGTCAGCATTGTCGCCCTTCATTTCTTCCAATGCCTTTTGAGCACGGATGTAGGCTACGCCACCACCTGTTACGATACCTTCTTCAACGGCTGCACGAGTAGCGCAAAGGGCATCGTCGCAACGATCCTTCTTTTCTTTCTGCTCCGTTTCGCTTGCAGCACCCACTTCGAGTACGCAAACACCGCCAGAGAGCTTAGCCAAACGCTCTTGCAACTTCTCTTTGTCGTATGATGAAGTAGAGTTGCTGATTTCGTTCTTAATTTGGTTGATACGCTCTTGAATATTCTCTTTAGCGCCCTTACCGTTAACAATTGTAGTGTTCTCCTTTGATACGGTAACCTTCTCGGCAGAACCCAACATGTCAAGAGTAGCTTGTTCGAGTTTCAAGCCCTTATCTTCGCTAATTACGACACCGCCTGTAAGTACGGCAATGTCTTCCAACATAGCCTTGCGACGATCGCCGAAGCCCGGAGCCTTAACAGCACATATCTTGAGTTGAGTGCGTAAGCGGTTGACAACCAATGTAGTCAAAGCTTCGCTATCAACGTCCTCAGCAATCACCAAGAGAGGACGACCGCTCTGAACGGCAGGTTCCAAGATAGGGAGGAAGTCCTTAATGTTAGAAATCTTCTTATCGTAAATCAAGATGTAAGGATTCTCCATTACGCACTGCATCTTTTCAGTGTCAGTAACGAAGTAAGCTGAAAGGTAGCCACGATCAAACTGCATACCTTCAACCGTCTTCAATACTGTATCACGACCCTTTGCATCTTCGATAGTAATCACACCATTCACGCTTACTGCACGCATACCGTCGGCGATGAGTTTACCGATTTCAGGGTCATTGTTAGCAGAGATAGTAGCTACTTGCTCTATCTTGTCATAGCTTTCGCCTACTTGTTCGCTTTGGCTCTTGATGCTCTCTACCACCTTAGCTACGGCCTTGTCAATACCGCGTTTTACGTCCAAGGGGTTAGCACCAGCAGCTACGTTCTTCATGCCTTCTGTCAAGATAGCCTGTGTCAGAACAGTAGCTGTAGTCGTACCGTCACCAGCGTCGTCGCCAGTCTTAGAAGCTACGCTCTTAACGAGTTGTGCACCAGCATTTTGGAATGCGTCTTCCAACTCAATCTCTTTTGCCACGCTAACGCCGTCCTTCGTGATGCGAGGAGCACCAAACTTCTTGTCAATAACAACGTTGCGACCCTTCGGACCGAGTGTTACCTTTACTGCATTAGCCAATGCATCAGCACCTTCGCGCAGACGTTCGCGAGCGTCTACATCATATACTATCTCTTTTGCCATGATTGATTCAGAATTTTAAGTTGTAAAATGAATAGATTAAACAATTATGCCAATACAGCGAGCACGTCGCTTTGACGCATAATCAAATACTTCTCGCCATCGAGTTCTACCTCGGTGCCAGCGTATTTGCCATATAATACGGTGTCGCCAGCCTTAAGCACCATTTCTTCGTCCTTTGTGCCATTACCTACGGCAAGCACTTCACCCTGCAAGGGTTTTTCCTTAGCAGTGTCAGGAATAATAATACCACCAGCAGTCTTTTCTTCTGCGGGAGCGGCTTTAATCAGCACGCGGTCAGCTAACGGTTTAATGTTCATAGTTGTATTGCTATTTTGTTGTTTTATTGTTATTAATCGTATTATGAGTACTTCCTTTTGTTATTTCTCTTAAGGCACTCATTTTCGTATATGCTAAAAGTGTGCCAAAAGCTCTATTATGCAATTTAAAATGTTCATTATTCCATTTTGACAGCGTTTGCCGACAATGTGTCAGTCAGTGTATTTATACTTATATATATTATAGGTATGGAGCGCATTTAACAAACTGCAATTTATATTTATCCCCACACAGTTCGTCCCATAGCCAAAAGTAGGCGACGCCTAAGCATAGCAAACTAAAAAAAAAGTTTTTTGCTTTGCTATGCTTTTGGTTTGCACTACTTTTGCACCAAAATAAGAAAACTATGCAAAAGAATTTGGTAATTGTTGAGTCTCCTGCCAAAGCTAAAACCATAGAGAAATATCTTGGTGCAGACTATAAAGTAATGTCAAGCTACGGACATATCCGCGACTTGAAGAAGAAAGACTTTGGCGTTGACCTCAAAACCTTTGAACCTCAATATGAGATTCCTGCAGACAAACGAAAGGTGGTAACCGAACTACGCGCTCAAGCTAAAAAGTCGGAGGCGGTGTGGCTCGCATCCGATGAAGACCGCGAAGGAGAAGCCATCTCATGGCACTTGGCTGAGGTGCTCGGACTCGATCCGAAAGAGACGCGGCGCATCGTGTTTCACGAAATTACAAAGCCTGCCATTCTGTCGGCTATCGAACACCCACGCCACATCGACCTTAATCTGGTAGATGCACAACAAGCACGCCGTGTGCTCGACCGCTTGGTGGGCTTTAAGTTATCGCCTGTGTTATGGCGCAAGGTACGCCCGAGCCTTTCGGCAGGTCGTGTGCAGAGTGTCGCTGTGCGACTAATCGTTGAGCGCGAACGTGAGATCCAACAGTTTAAGCCCGAATCGAGCTATCGCGTAACGGCCGTGTTTGAAGTGCCAGCAAGCAATGGGAGCATTACCTTATTAAAGGCCGAGTTGAACAAACGATTTGCCACACGCGACGAGGCACAAGCTTTTCTTGAGAAGTGTAAAAAGGCTACTTTTACCATTGATGCGATAACGACACGTCCCACGAAGCGCAATCCTGCGCCCCCATTCACTACCTCAACCTTGCAACAAGAGGCGGCTCGCAAGTTGGGCTTCCCCGTGGCCGTTACGATGCGTGTAGCACAAAGCCTTTATGAGTCGGGACTTATTACTTATATGCGTACCGACTCTATGAACTTATCTGACCTTTGCTTGAATAGCTGTGGCCCCGTGATAAGTTCGCTCATGGGCGATGAATATCACCAACGCCGCACTTACCATACGCATTCTAAGGGAGCACAAGAGGCACACGAGGCCATTCGTCCCACCGACATGAATCGTCAAACGATAGAGGGTGATACACGTGAGCAACGCCTTTACGAATTAATCTGGAAGCGCACGATTGCGTGTCAAATGGCTGATGCCAAACTCGAACGCACGACGGTAAGCATTGCAGTGAGCGAAACGGACGAAATGTTTCAAGCTACGGGTGAGGTGGTTCGCTTTGACGGCTTCTTGCGCGTTTATCGCGAAAGTCAAGGCGACGATGAAAATGCTAATGCCGACGAAAGCAAGCTCCTGCCCCCTATGAACGAAGGCGAGACGCTTCAACGCCGTGAGGTAGTAGCGCAACAACGCTTTAGCCAACAGCCAGCACGTTATACGGAAGCTTCGCTGGTACATAAAATGGAGGAATTAGGCATTGGCCGTCCGTCAACCTACGCTCCTACAATTTCAACTATTCAAAACCGTGAGTATGTAGTTAAAGGTGATGCGGAAGGCACGCCCCGTAGTTACGACCAACTTACCCTGCAAAGCGATACGATTAGCGAAACGACGCAGAGCGAAAACGTTGGTAGCAATCGTGGCAAGTTGGTACCTACCGACATCGGCTTGGTGGTGAACGACTTCTTGATGGAGTACTTCCCCGAAATTATGGACTATAATTTCACGGCTAATGTCGAAAAGCAATTTGACGAAGTGGCTGAGGGGAAAGAGAACTGGACAGAAATGATCAGCAACTTCTATCAGGACTTTGAGCCTCAAGTAGAACGCACCTTGAACGAGAAGACAGAACATCGTGTGGGCGAACGTGAGTTGGGCGTTGACCCCAAGAGTGGTAAGCCCGTTTCGGTGAAGATCGGTCGTTTTGGCCCTGTTGTTCAGATGGGTACTCCCAGTGATGACGAGAAGCCTCAATTCGCCAATTTGACCAAAGGACAAAGCATTGAGACGATTACGCTCGAAGAGGCACTCGAACTCTTTAAACTTCCTCGAACGCTCGGTGAGTTGGAAGGTCAAGTGGTTAAGGCTAACGTAGGTCGATTTGGACCGTATGTGCAGTTAGGCAAATTGTTCGTATCAATTCCCAAAGGGGAAGACCCAATGGACATAACGCTCGAACGCGCCGCTGAACTCATTCAGGAGAAACGATTGAAAGAGGAACAAAGCCACTTGAAGCAGTTTGACGAAGACCCCGACCTCGAAGTGCGTGCTGGCCGTTGGGGGCCTTACATTGCTTATAAGGGCAAGAACTATAAGTTGCCCAAGAGCGATGCTGAGCGCGCCACTGAGTTGACTTACGATGAGTGTAAAAAAATAATTGAGGCCGAAGCCAAAAAGCCCGCTACGCGTGGACGCGGCCGTGCTACTAAGAGCACTACTAAAAAATAAGCAGACATGAATAAAAGCATTATTTTAGTAGGCTATATGTGTGTAGGCAAGACCACCATTGGACGCGATTTAGCCAAGCAGTTAGGACGCACGTTCTACGACCTCGACTGGTATATCGAGGAGCGTTTCCACACGAAGGTGTCGACTATCTTTGCCGAAAAGGGTGAAGAACACTTTCGCGACTTAGAGCGTCGCATGCTGCACGAGGTGGCGGCCTTCGAGAATGTGGTCGTATCGTGTGGTGGCGGCACACCTTGCTTCTTCGACAACATGGATTATATGAACAAGGTAGGCAACGTATTCTACCTAAAGGCTTCGCCCGAAACCATTCTGCAACATTTAGCCATGAGTCGTGGCAATCGTCCCTTGCTCAAAGATAAGTCGCCCGAAGAGTTACGCACCTTTGTGACAGAGCAGTTGGCGCAACGGGAACCTTTCTATACAAAGGCCCAACACGTAGTCAACGTTGACGTGCTTGACTCTTTTGACAAGATTTCACTCGTTGTCGACAACATTTGTTCACTCATTGATGAATGATTGCTTAGTCAAGCTATTAGCATATTAGCATATTAGCATATTAGCATATTAGCACATTAGCACATTAACCCATTTGCACATTAACCCATTTGCACATTTGCACATTAATCTTAACCAAGTTTTGCCATGCGAAAATGGAGAATTGAAGACTCTGAAGAACTTTACAATATAAAAGGCTGGGGAGTTAACTACTTCGGCATCAACGAAAAAGGACATGCTTACGTATCGCCACGCAAAGACGGCATACAAATAGACCTTAAAGAGGTGATTGACGACCTCAACTCACGCGACATCACGGCACCCGTATTGCTGCGCTTTCCCGACATACTCGACAATCGTATCGAAAAGACGTCTGACTGCTTTAACCAAGCTGCAAAAGAGTACAACTTTAAAGCGGAACACTTTATTATCTATCCTATTAAGGTGAACCAAATGCGTCCAGTGGTTGAAGAGATTATCAGCCACGGCAAGAAGTATAACCTCGGATTGGAAGCTGGCTCAAAGCCAGAGTTGCACGCCGTGTTGGCCACCAACATGGATTCTGACAGCTTGATTATCTGTAATGGCCATAAGGACCAAAACTTTATTGAGTTGGCTCTCTTGGCACAAAAGATGGGTAAACGCGTTTTCTTAGTAGTAGAGAAAATGCCCGAACTCATCACCATAGCTCGAACGGCTGAGAAGTTAGGCGTCCGTCCCAACCTCGGCATTCGCATTAAGTTGGCAGCCAGTGGCACGGGTAAGTGGCAAGAGAGTGGCGGTGATGCCTCAAAGTTTGGTTTAAACTCTTCAGAGCTGCTCGAAGCCTTACACAAGCTCGATGAGATGGGCATGCACGATTGCTTGAAGCTTATCCACTTTCACATCGGTTCGCAAATCACCAAAATCCGCCGTATATCAACAGCCTTGCGTGAGGCTGCACAATTCTACGTGCAATTACATGCCATGGGCTTTAATATTGAATTCGTTGATTGTGGTGGCGGCCTTGGTGTTGACTATGACGGAACGCGCTCAAGCAACTCTGAAAGTTCGGTCAATTATTCTATACAAGAGTATGTCAACGACTGCGTTTACACCTTTGTCGATGCAGCGAACAAGAACAATATTCCCCACCCCAACCTCATTACCGAAGGCGGCCGTTCGCTTACGGCACACCACTCTGTGCTCATTGTCGATGTGATGGAGTGTGTGAGCATGCCCCACATGAACGAGGATTTTCACCCAACGGAGCAAGACCACCAGTTAGTGCATGACTTGACTGAAATATGGGATAAACTTTCGCCCCGCTCTATGCTTGAAGATTGGCACGACGCACAGGACATTCGCGACGAAGCGCTCGACCTATTCCGCCACGGCATTATCGACTTAAAGACGCGTGCACAGATCGAAAGCCTTTATTGGAGCATTACACGCGAGATAAGTGAGTTAGCTCATCATCAGAAGCACGTGCCTGACGAATTGCGCACGTTGGACAAGATGATGGCTGATAAGTACTTCTGCAATTTCTCGCTCTTCCAATCATTGCCTGACTCTTGGGGCATCGACCAGTTGTTCCCCATTATGCCCATTGAGCGATTGAACGAGAAGCCCACCGTTTCGGCCACCTTGCAAGACATCACTTGCGACTCGGACGGTAAGATTAGTGCTTACGTCAACTACAACCAACAGACCTCCTATTTGCCACTGCACGCTTTTCGTGAAGGCGAGCACTATTATATAGGTGTATTCTTAGTAGGTGCTTATCAAGAGATCTTGGGCAATATGCACAACCTCTTTGGCGACACCAATGCCGTCCACGTTACAGTAGATGAGACGGGCTATAGCATCGACAAGACCATTGACGGTGAGACTGTAGCCGATGTACTTGAATACGTGCAGTATGACCCCAAGCGCCTTGTGCGTCGCCTTGAAGCGTGGGTAAGCAAAGCCGTAAAAGAAGAAAAGATTACCACCGAAGAAGGCAAAGAGTTTATCTCTAACTATCGCTCAGGCCTTTATGGTTACACTTATTTAGAATAAGTCATTACCTATCTGATCAGTTTAACATAACGCATACTGAACTGCGTTCTGTTAAACTGATTTTTTTTTGATCTATAACGAACTCAAGTTTCGGATTTAGCAAGGGCGGGCTGAAAGCCCAATGTAGCACACAGCCCAGGGCAAGCGAAGCGACACCCTGGGTATCACGTGTTGGAGCAGTCGCGCCCTGAAAGGGCAAAAGCTTTAAGACATGGCGCAGGTATTGAACAAAATATACATACGATGTTCCACTTTAAGACCGCTAAATCAGCTATCAAGCAAGAATAACAACATCAAGGGTTAAAGCTTTTAACGAACTGCAATTGAGGCTCTACAAAAGCCTCTACAAAAAGTTTCAGAATGCCCTAAATAAGCATTTGAACTTACGTATATTTTACCGATGAAGTTTTTTGCCTTCATGTTTCATTTTTAGGTTCCAACCTATTGATAATCAGCACATTCAAACAATGAAACATAGTATATTTATGTTTCATTTTTAGTTTCAATGTTTCATTCTAAAAACACTGTGGGAGAAAAACAAAAACACTGTGGGAGCGATCACAAAACACTGTGGGAGCGATTCAAAAACACTGTGGGAGAGAGAAAGCGCTCCCTCAGTGTTTTAAACAATGAAACATGAAACTTAAAATGAAACATCAGCGTCCTATGTTTCATCTTCCGAAACGATTGATACTCAGTATTTTACAACAAAAAATGAAACATGAAAGATAAAACAAATGTTTTGAATACGTATACAGATTATGCTTGAAAAACCGCCTACCTAATTGGGGGGCGGGTTTGTAACCCGCGGCAGCAGCATGTTGTAGATATTTTTAGTAGATAGGCTGCGGCTCAGCAATTCAAGCAAGCTTGATTGCATTCGCCTTGCACGATGATTCAGCCCGCCCTTGCTAAATCCGAAACCTGAGTTAATGAAAGAGATTAACGAAAAAGATTAATGGTCGATTAATGAAACTTTAATGTTCAAAAACCTAAGCGCGAAGCGCGCCTTAATGTTCATTCCTGTCTGTTCAACAAATTACGATAAAAAAGTATAATCTTCTATAGTAAGATTATATATTGACATATTTAGGCTGAAAATCAAGTGTTATGCGATTAACAAAGAAATATTTGTTAAAATTTTCGGCATAATTTTGCAAAAAGCCGCAAAAAATCGGGGTAAAGACGATAATAAATGAAAGAAAAAACGTATTTTTGTACTGAAATGACTATCTTACTATAGAAGATACTACATGTGCTGACTGATTTATGAGGCTACAATGTAGCAATGGAGTAAGGATTTCAAGTCCAATTTAAACATTTTTCCTCCTTTGTTGAAAACGGAGGTATCAAAAATGTGACCTTATGAAAAATGTTATTGTAAGACAGGCATGGCCATCACAGGTGATGGCAGCCAACAGTGACATAAAGTAGATAAAGAAAATGACGCAGGTTAGCTCGCTTTCTTCCTCTACAGCCGACGTAAACGATCTATATCACGACAAGCGTTTACCAAAGGGCATCCACATAATCGGGGCTGATGATGAATCGGTTTCGAAAGTGGGAGGAATACCCAAAAACGAAGAAGAAAACAGCCACACAGAACAGGAACTTCCTTGGGGATACATCTTTATACAGCACATGTCTGCCGAGAAGTTTGAGGAGAAACTGGAAACACGAAAACTTGAAGGCGATTTCAAACCCAAGTGCTTCATCCACCGCACCATTCGATATAAGAAAAAGCCGAATGGAAAGGGTGTTATGAAAGAAGAAAAGCCCTCGGTGAGCGGTCTCGTATTTTTGCAAGGCAGAACAGAACAGTTAAAGTCTTTTTTGATACATAATTTTCCACAATACTTTTTGGTAAACGATTGCTGCACAGGCAAGCCAGCCGTTATTGCAGACAGCAAGATGCGTCCTTTCATGAAACTAATGAGAGACGAACCAGAACGAGTGACATTTCTACGCGATCCCTTCGTGAAGTTTGCAAGAGACCACGTGAAACTGCGTGTGCTAACAGGTATCTTAGCTGGACAAGAAGGTTATGTGGTACGCATACTGCGTGACCGCCAGCTTGTGATGGACTTTGGCGGCAACGCCATCGCCATCTGCAATGTACACAACGAGGACTTCCAAATTGCCGAATAGTGTTGACACAACACTGAAGTCGTCTAAACTTTTATGAAGTTCAAGATTTGCCTTTATTTTTGAAGCATTACGTAGAATGCGTTATGCCGACCTGTCTGATTCCATACCACAAACTTTTGCCCGTGATAGGTTCTTCTTTTGCATCTACGGCAGAGGCATCAGTTTTACAGATTTGGCAAACATCAAGAAAACCGACATCAAAGGATTCACATTAACATACATCTCACAAATACCAGGATTGCCACGTATAACCGTTCAATGGGATGCTGCCATGCAGGAAATCACAGACCGCTATCCCTCTGATTCAGAATTCTTATTTCCTTTCATCAAATCAACAGATATGCAAATGGCGGATTGCGAGGTGAAAAGGGTGCGACAGAATGTGATGAGAGCCTTTAAAAGAATTGCTACTCGTTGCAACCTATCTGTTGTTCCGTCAATGGGAATGGTAAAAGATATCTATCAGAGAGCCATAGATGGGGTGAGTGTCAGCAAGATAATATAAAATTGAGAAAACTAAATCAAACAAAAATATGCGTGATTTTAAAGACATCAGAGTCGCAGTAGCAGGAACTGGCTACGTGGGACTGAGCATAGCTACATTGCTATCACAACATCATCATGTAACAGCAGTAGATGTAATCCCAGAAAAGGTGGAAAAACTCAACAACAAGATTTCACCTATCCAAGATGATTATATTGAAAAGTATTTGGCTGAAAAGCCATTGAACCTTGTTGCTACACTTGATGGTAAGTCTGCCTATGCTGATGCCGATTTTGTGGTTATCGCTGCTCCTACCAACTACGATCCAGTAAAGAACTATTTTGACACCACTCACGTGGAGGAAGTAATTGACTTGGTATTGGAGGTTAATCCCGATGCCGTCATGGTCATCAAGTCAACAATTCCAGTCGGCTACACTCGTAACCTCTATTTGAAGTATGCGCAGAAAGGAGTTAAGAAGTTCAACCTCCTCTTCTCTCCTGAGTTCCTTCGTGAGAGCAAAGCCCTCTACGATAACCTCTACCCAAGCCGTATCATCGTTGGTTATCCCAAGATTATCAACAAGCCTGAGTTTGAGGCTGAGAATAAGGCTATCGAATCTGTAACAGATGTTGATATGCTGATTGAAGCAGCTAAGACATTCGCAGCACTTTTGCAAGAAGGTGCCATCAAAGAAAACATCGACACTCTCTTTATGGGTATGAAGGAAGCCGAGGCAGTAAAGCTCTTCGCCAACACCTATCTGGCCCTCCGTGTGAGCTACTTTAACGAGCTTGACACCTATGCAGAAGTAAAAGGACTTGACTCCAAGGCTATCATTGAAGGTGTAGGTCTTGACCCACGTATCGGCACACATTACAACAACCCGTCATTCGGTTATGGCGGTTACTGTCTGCCAAAAGACACCAAGCAACTGCTTGCCAACTACCAAGATGTTCCCGAAAACCTTATAGAAGCCATAGTAGAGAGCAACCGCACACGTAAAGACTACATCGCTGACGCAGTCTTGCGCAAGGCTGGCTGGTATGACTATACCAACAACAACCAGTACGGTCACCCCTTCCCTTCAGGGGAGGGTCAAGGAGAGGCTCCCATCGTTGGCGTATACCGCTTGACAATGAAGTCAAACTCAGACAATTTTCGTCAGTCAGCCATCCAAGGCATCATGAAACGCATCAAGGCAAAAGGAGCCGAGGTAATCATCTACGAACCTACACTTGAGAATGGTACAACATTCTTCGGCAGCAAGGTTGTAAATGACTTGGTAAAGTTCAAAAGCGAAAGTCATGCCATTATAGCCAATCGCTTTGATGACTGCCTCAAGGATGTAGAAGCAAAGGTATATACACGCGACATTTTCAGAAGAGACTAAAGTTGTATAGAAGATAAATGTTTGTTATTGAGAATGTGTTTTAATGGGACACTAATGATATTTTTCTAAAATAATTTACTGTTGCAGTTTTTTTCAGTATGCGACCTTACAAATTTTCGTGCCAACGAGAGCAGAGCCAAACTTGTTTGAGCTATGCCGAGTGCAGCCGAAAATCACTTGCATGTAAAATGTATGAAATAGTTAATAAACATGTGTTTTTTTTAAATCTCAATATATAGGCACTTGCAAAAGTGCCTATACAAAGGGTTATGCCCTAAATTGAGTACTAACTCTCAAATAGTTGATTATCAATGATTATTCAACCGCTAAATAGTTACATATTATCACTATTAAAAAATATAAGAAAAAATGAGTAGTAGTCAAAGTTCTATTTTAGCAAAAAACACCCTCTTCTTGTATGTACGTTTACTATTCAATATGCTCATATCGCTCTACTCGAGTCGATTGATATTGAATTTACTAGGAGTTGAAGATTATGGTATTTACAATGCCGTAGGTGGCATGGTTTCAATGTTTAGTATTATATCTGGTTCCTTATCAACATCAATTAGCAGAAATTTAACATTTGAATTAGGTGCCAAAAACTATTTGAAACTTGGAAAGATTTTTTCCATGTCTATTAATGTTCAAATACTCATTGTTGCACTCATTGCCTTATTGGCTGAAACAATTGGACTTTGGTTCCTAAATGCAAAAATGGTTATCCCCAGCGACCGTATGACAGCAGCAAATTGGATATTCCAATTTTCATTAGCAACCTTTGCCATTCAGTTACTTAGTGTGCCATATAATGCCTCTATTATTTCGCATGAACGCATGAAGGCATTTGCCTATATTGGCATATTTGATGTCATACTTAAACTCATAGCAGTAATTTTGTTGGTGTGGAGTCCAGTAGACAAACTTGTGTATTATGGAGCATTGCTATTGGGAGAGTCTTTAGTTATTCAAGGAATCTACATCATATACTGCAAGAAAAATTTTGATGAATGCATATACCATTTTACAAAGGACCTAACAATTCTAAAAAGTTTATTTAGTTTTGCTGCATGGAATTTTATTGGTTCTACTTCAAGCATTTTAAGAGAGCAAGGTGTAAATATATTGCTTAACTTATTCTTTGGTCCTGTTGTTAACGCGGCTCGTGCAGTAGCAAGCCAGGTTAACGCAGCAGTCAATTCATTTGTTACAAATTTTATGACTGCTCTCACCCCTCAAATTACAAAAGCATACGCACAGGGGGATTATAAATACCTATTGCAGTGCATATATAGAGGGTCAAAGTTTTCATATTTTTTATTATTCTTTCTTTCACTACCCGTACTCATTGAAACAGACTACATTCTAAAACTTTGGCTTAGGAATGTGCCCGATACAACCGTATGGTTTGTAAGGTTAATTCTACTTTTCTCGCTTGTTGATACCTATTCGCGTGCTCTTATCAACGCGAATAATGCTACGGGAGATATAAAAATTTATCAGATTGTTATTGGTGGACTTAATCTAACAGTTTTGCCCATTGCTTATGTGGCACTTAAATATGGTGCAAGAGCAGAAAGCACTGTGTTCATAACCATAATAGTGTCACTGCTTGGGTTATTTCCAAGAATTTATTTTAATAAAAAACATTTTCCTGTTACATATAAAGACTTCATTGCAAAAGTAATTATACCCACGGTTTTTGTAAGTGTGGTAGGTGTTATTCTTCCTTATACAATTTATAGGATTCTTCCACAAAATTTTTTCTCTTTTCTACTTGTTGTTTTAATGAGTTTTCTCTCGGCTATTATTGCCATCATTGTCCTTGGTGTAAACAAAGAGGAACGCAATATAGCAATATCATTCATTCGAAAATATCTACATAATAAAAAAGGCTAAATAATTATATGAACAGTATTAAGATTAAATCCTTAGGAATTACCCCCCCATCACTTGTGGGACTATGACAAGAGTAAGGTTATTCTTTTAAAAACAATATTAACCCTTGTCGTTATTCTGCATCATATTTATAACGAAGGTTTTCCAGCTATCGGGTTTATAGGAGCAATAGGAGGTAACATTGCCATGTATCTCTTTTTTGCAATGTCTGGTTATGGACTGACCATTTCTTATTTAAAGAACGAGAATTACATTTATGGCTTTTTGCATAGGTCATTAACAAAGTTATATATACCTTATATTATTGCACTAATTGCATTTGTAATATATAGGTATGCAGAAGGTATAGATCAGATAGCATTACTTAAAGAAAAAGGTCTACTCTCATTTGTACCAACCTCATGGTTTATTTGGGTATTATCATATTTTTACATATTCTTCTTCATTGTTTTTAGATATGTAAAAGCAAGCAACCTTACAAAGGTTCTTTTAACATGTGCCTTGGTAATGGCTTATGTTTTTATAGCTCCTTACTTAGAATTTGAATCACATCGCTACAACCGCTGTCCATCTTTCTGTGTAGGCATGTTTTTCGCACTATATAACGACCCTATTAAGAAAAAATTTGTGAGGTGGCATGCATGGTTTGTTTTAATTGTTTTGCTTGCGTTACTTGGGCTACGAGTTGCACACTGCTTTGACCCAATCATATACCCTATAGCTTTGTTTATACTAATGTATATTTTTAAAGGGGTTAGAGAGCTAAGAATCACAAATTTTTTAAGTTCCATTTCAATGGAAATGTTTATTATTCAGTTTCTACCAATATACATCGCTATAAATGACTTACACCTTACATCCACAATTGGAGTTGTTGTATTTGTGCTTATTGTTAATGTGACGTTGGCATACGCAATGCATTTACTTGTAAAAGTAATTCTGCGATATAAAAATAATGTTTTTGTAAAACTAAAAAAATAAATATGACAATACAACAAATAACAGACTCGCTTCTATGTTCTGGGTGCGGTACGTGTAATGCCATTTGCGGACATCAAGCAATTAGTATGAAAAAAACGCCTACAATGGGGCTTCTTCATGCTGAAATTGACGCAAGTAAATGCACGGACTGTGGTCTTTGCCTAAAAATGTGTCCGAGTGCACATATTTTAGAGGAAAAAGAGCACGTCACAGAACAACATATTATTGGAAACATTGAAGCATGCTATGTAGGACGTTCACTTAACAAAGAACACTACGCTAATGCACAAAGTGGTGGCATGGCGACCACCATACTAAACTTTTTATTTGAACATAACCTTATTGATGCAGCAATATCTTGCAGAATGGAATATGGCAAACCTACTCCCCATATACACTACTCTATCATTACAAACCCCACTGATTTGCTAAAAAATCAACGGTCATGCTACACGCAAGTAGATATTGTTTCTGCACTAAAAGAAACCTCTAAGTATAAAAGCATTGCCCTTGTGGGCATTCCTTGCCACATACAAGGTGTGAGCAACCTAATGTCGCTCAAAAAGTTTAGCAATATTCGTTATCGTATAGGACTTATTTGCGATAAATCACATACGGACTCTTATATGAATGCTATAATAGATAACATTAATATTGCTAACAATAAGTTAAAAATTATCTACAAGCAAAAGGATTTTACGTATAAAGGAGTTACGTATTCTTATCAACATGCCCCCACGGTGATTACTAATCAAAAAGGTGAGATGACCATTATACCCAACTCAAAACGTATGTTCTTAAAAGACTTTTTTACGGTTCCTAAATGCAAATTGTGTTGGGATAAACTAAACACAAAAGCTGACATTGTTTTAGGAGACCCTTGGGGACTTAAAGGAAAATATGATGAACAAAAAGGAGATTCAGTAATAATCGTTCGAACTGCCCAAGCTACGAAAATGCTGAACGACATGTTATTAGAAGAAAAAATTACACTTACTCTCGTAGAGGTTAATGAGGTTGCAAAAGGGCAACTTATAAAGCAAAGAGTAAAAAGCATTCACAATGCAAATTGGAATTCTATCAAAAGTAGATGGACCAAATTAGAGCAACGTTCTTACAAATCGATTATGCTACAAGCACGATTGATTTGCCTTATGATGAACGTAAAAGTTATATTGAGTGACATAAAAGGTTTAATCTTATCAACCCTAAATAGTAATAAACGATGAAGAAAATAGTATTATCGGGCGTAGAGACAAATAACAAAGGTGCAGAACTTATGTTCTATGCCATACTTCAAGAAATAGAGAACCGTTTTCCTAATTCTATAGTTTACGTAGGCTATCGTTCTGTGAGTCAGGGATTATCTTATCTCAAAACGACTTTAAAACTGAAGTACAAGCCCATTGAGGTATTAACCAAACCACTCATAAAAACAAAGATTATTGGTCTTTTATCTCGATTAGGTATATTACCCTTATGGTTACAAGACATACATGCAATAACCCAAGCAGACTATTTTATTGATGGTTCAGGACTTGCATTTTGCGACAGTATGCAAACCTCTAAAATAGGGCAGCTAAGATGGAAAACACTATTGAAACGGACTAAAGAACAAGGAACAAAAATAGTTTTTCTTCCACAAGCGTTTGGCCCTGCCAATAATAAAGGAACAAAGGGTGTTCTGAGATGTATTAGCGATAGTTCTGACATCATTTTCTCTCGCGACAATATATCGACAAAAGTCTTAAAGGATAGTAAAATGGTCGATATGTCAAAGGTCTTTCAATATCCCGATTTTACGACCTTAGTGAAGGGTGAATTTCCAAAGAGATATGAGACTTTGAAAAATAAAGTTTGTGTGATTCCAAACGCTCAAATGGTAAATCAAGGTATTCTTACATCCGAGGCTTACATACAATATCTTTGCCAATTAATAACTCATACAAAAAACTATGGCGAGGATGTTTATATTTTAAACCATGAAGGGACTGCAGACTACAAAATTGCGCTTTTGTGTCAGCAAAGACTTGGAAATAAAATTTGTGTAGTAGATGGTCTTAATGCTCTTGAAGTGAAAGGGCTTATAGCTACAGCCAAATTGGTTATCACATCACGCTTTCATGGAGCAGTTTCAGCACTCAACTCGTGTGTGCCTTGCATAGCAACAAGTTGGAGTCATAAATATTCAGAACTCTTTAAACAGTATAACCAAGATGATTGTGTATTACCTGTCAATGACACTTTTGGTAGCCTAAAACTAATAGATAAATATCTTGATGCTAACTATAATGAAAAAGTTAGAGTTGCATTAAAACCTATTGTTGAAAGCATAAAAGAACAAAATAGAGACATGTGGAAAAAGATTTGGGAACTATCAGGGAACAAGTAATAGCACTTTGTTTTCAAATATTGTTCTATCTTTTTAAAAGAGTAATGACTTTACACTACAAAAGTAGTATTAGATTTAAAGCCCAATGATACATTACAGTTTTATTATACCCCATCATAATGCACCTGATTTATTAGAAAGATGCATCAATTCTATTCCCGCCCGTAGTGATATTCAAATTATTGTGATTGACGATAATAGTGAAGAATTATTACGACCTAAAAATATAAGGAAAGATGTTGAAATCGTGTACATTGACAAAAATAACACCCGTGGTGCTGGACATGCCAGAAATGAAGGCATAAAAAGAGCCGTAGGAGAATGGGTGTTATTCGTAGATTGCGATGACTTTCTAACAGATAATGCAATTTCCGTGCTTGACAAATTTAAAGATTCACTATCAGACATTGTGTTTTTTAAAATTTCAGCAGTTGACTCTGAAACATTAAAACCGAGCAATCGTTGTTTGACATTCAATGACTATATTAATGCTCACCAAAAAAGATGTATATTGTCAGAAGGCACACTTAGATATATCCAATGTGTGCCATGGGGTAAAATGATACGTCGAACCCTCATTGTAAACCATAATATTCAGTTTGAAGAAATTAAATATGGTAATGATGTCATATTCAGTCTTCGCTGCGGAGTTCACGCAAAAAAAATAGAATCTACAAACGACATTTTATATGTTGTAACGGATAGAGAGGGGTCTTTGATAACACAAGTTTCTTTTGAGTCTGTGCTATGTAGATATAAGGTGAGTATGCGCAGATCTAAAATTTTAGTTGACCATAAAAAATTGCTGTTTTTAGGTAATATAACCCCCGACAAGAAAAGGATAGAAAAAGAATTCGGAGTTGAAAAACTTGGTGAATTCTATACTTCTGCTGCTAAATGCGGATTTAATAAAACTTCATTACAAGTTTATTCTGCAATAGGCATGATTGGTAGTTTGTTGAGATTTCTATCTAGAAAATTATAAGATTAAAACAAATAGCATCTTAAAGAAAAACGGCAATCTCTATTCAATATTCGAAAATAAATAATTAAAAATGGAACAAAATCGAATAGAAATTATACCCAAATATTCTGTTCTCTTATGTATGATGGTGGTGATGATACACAATTCCATTCCCAGCTACTTTACATACGAAACAAAAGATACGGCATTTTATATTCATTACTGTTTAACGAATATTCTGCCATTATTATATGCTTGCGCAGTCCCCTCTTTCTTTATTATATCAGGATTCTTGTTTTTTAGAAATTATAAAGACAAGGATTATACAAAAAAAATTAAGAGTCGTGTACATACGCTGCTTGTTCCTTATCTATTATGGAATGTTTTTGGTTTGATGACTGAGATGCTGACAAAAATACCTTTCTTCTCGGCAATGGCAACAGTGAATAGCAACCCTTTTGATTGGACAAATATAGTGATGGGGGTGTTCTTTCATAAATACACGGTTCTATGGTTTGTATTTATGATTATGCTTTTTGCTGTTTTAGCACCTATTATATTCTATGTGATAAAGAAAAAAATACTGTTTAGCTTTGTTTTTGTCGTTCTTTTATCGCTTGTCTTGGTTAATGATAAAGGTTTCTGTTCGGTTTGGGGGATAGGTTTAGAATATTCATCTATTGTCTATTACTTAATAGGGGCTTACTTAGGTTATTATTACAAGGATTTTTTTAATTACCGCACGAACTTTAATGTCTTTGCACTTTTACTATTTTTTGTAGCAACCATTGTTATAGAAGATAGTGTTAGGAAGTATGAGTTTTATAGCCGTATTTATTTTATACTCGTAAAAATAATATTGCTGTATCTAATCTTTACTCATTTTGAAAGTAGAATTAAAATTAAACATTGGTTTGGAGCCACATTCTTTGTCTACGCATTTCATTTACCTGTGATGCGCTTTACAACAGGAATGCTGCGTTTTTTCTTTAATAAAATGGAGCTTGATTTTGCTTTAAAAGAATTACTTCTTTATGTTGTGTCGTTTGTTACTGTTATGATGGTATGCATAAAAGCCTCATCTTACTTAGAAATAAAAACTCCTCGAATTTATAAACTCTTGACTGGAAATAGATAATGTACATACTCTTTTTATATGCTATAATTGTATACTTCAGCGCTTTTAGTAAGCATGCAGACAAATGGTATAAATATTGTTTTGGTGCTCTGTTTTTTATCACTGCATTTAGACATCCTTCAATGGGAGGGTCAGATAATATTATGTACCTTATTACATTTGAAAATGTTCCTTTATTAAGTGACATCTCGTCGTATGATGGTGACTATAATATTGGGTATATTCTTTTAAATTCTATATGTAAAACCTTTTTTAGAAAATACATTTACTTTCAAATAGTTTACACCATAATATGTTTCATTTTCTTATACAAGACGATTAAACTCTTAGGACTGTCGAGCAAAGAGAAATGCTTATTTTTATTCTCTTACTTGTGCTTTGACTTTATGTGGTATAATTGGGGTACGTTAAGACAGAATCTTGCAAACCACATATTTTATTACTTTGCTACTTATTATTACTGCTACCGTAATGAAATGAAAAAGTTTACAAAAGTAATAGTGTTAGCCGTATGCTTGTTATGTCCTTTGCTATTTCATAGTTCAGCATTTATAAATTTGTTAATCTTCCCTATTTTGTTATGCTTAAAAGAAGAAAAAACAAATGCACGATTTAGAATGGGGGTTGTTTTAATATTTTCAATCTGCTTACGCATTACTTCTGGAATATTTTTTGGTTTTATTGTATCTTTCGCAAGTCGCTTGGAAGAAGGCTATTCTGGTTATTCTGTTGATAACGCAGGAAACATTTTGATGTTTATTTTTATGATACTGATGTTTGTTCTTTATTCTTTAAAGTATAACCAAATTAATTGGAAACATAAAAAATACATTTTAGACCTATTCACTGTAATGATTCTTATATCATCAATAAATGCGACTATAATGAATCGACTGGCTGTTTATTATAATTTGGGTATTTATGTGGCTATGGCTTTTATTTATAGGTATTTCAAGGACATTAAACCAGTTGTACTTTCTATATTTTTTATAGCACTATTCTATTTGTTTATGAGGCATATTCTGTTCACAGACAACGCCCTATTATCGCACTATTGCTTTATGTGGGAAACGCCCAATACTAATTTAATAGACAATGTTTTTTGGAACAACGCTTACTAATAACCAAATCAACTTTTTATGATAACAATATTTACCCCTACTTATAATCGGGCGTATCGTCTGCCTAATTTATATAAGAGTCTGCAAGAACAGACTTGTAAAGATTTTGAATGGCTTGTGGTTGACGATGGATCAACTGATAATACAAGCGAGTTGTTTGAAAAATGGCAAACAGAAGATAACTCTTTCCCGATACGTTACTTTAAACAACCCAATGGCGGAAAGCATAGGGCTATCAATCATGGAGTAAAAGAAGCGAAAGGAGAATACTTTTTTATTGTGGATAGCGATGATGTTCTTACAAATGATGCGGTAGAACAGATTACTCGTCTTGTACCTGAAGCTAATGCAAACCCTGAGATATGTGGTATGTGTTTTCGATGTAAGAATATTAGAACCGACGAAATTATTGGTTCACCTTTTCCTAATGATGGTATGTTAGCAAGTTCGTTAGAATGGGTTTATAAATATAAAATTGATGGTGACAAATCGGAGGTTGTAAACACTGCAATTCTTAGAAGATATCCATTCCCAGAATTTGAGGGTGAAAACTTTGTGCCAGAGGCATTAATATGGAATCGTATTGCCGACTCTTATCGCATGATTTGTAAAAACGAAGGTATTTACCTATGCGAATACTTGCCCGATGGACTGAGCATGGGATTTAACAGCAACTTAAGACGTAACCCTAATGGGTTTGGCTTATTCTATTGTGAAACTATGAAACGTGGCATATCGTTTAAGGTAACATTGAAAAATTTGCTCAGAACGCTGCAATGTTGGATGTATAAATTAAGTAAATGATAAAACTAAATAATATGAAAACAATAATGTTAGTATTCGGAACTCGTCCAGAGGCCATTAAAATGTGCCCTT
>OGHM01000093.1_pt1 | contig 49815 bp, 35 predicted proteins | sample 1571531 | NCBI WGS metagenome assembly OGHM01 (sample SAMEA2582031, study PRJEB24529) | metagenome | biome: Human gut stool | place: China | collected 2011 | reverse complement strand
ATCGGATTCCGTCCGCCGCCCGATCAGATTGCGTCCGCCGTCCGATCAGATTGCGTCCGCCGTCCGATGATAATATATCAAGAAGTATGGGCATAAGTGAAGTAGCTTATTTTGCTACTTCAGGTTATAGACAGCGTATTTCGCCTTGCCTTTGACCATAACCTTGTTGTAGGGCTTGGTCGGGAATACGAGGTTGGTCATAGCCATGCGACCTTCTGCGTCGAACGCCTCGATGCTGCAGCGGTCGATGAACACTCTGAGCTGAGTCATCTTGCCGTGAACCGGGGCCGTTGTGACGGCAGAGAAGTCGTCGCTGAAGTCCTTCAGTCCGCTCTTTGAGCGGTCGACGGTGAACGTGCGAATCTTGTCGTCGTAGACCATCACCACCTTCTCGCCCTTTTCGTTCAAGAGAGTGATTGTGGCTGTGCCCTTGAGTGTAACCACCAGTTCGCACGACTCGCTCAGCGTCTTTGTAGACTTCTTCGGGCGAGCCGCTGTCATCTCAGGCGACGGAGTTACGCCGCAGTAGGTGTTGCCCTGATACTCGTAGAGGTCGAGGTCGCGCGGAATGGAGTTGCTCGAGCGATACTGCTTTGTAGGCACCTGGTTGGCATACTGCCAGTTGCTCATCCATGCCATAGCCACGTGGCGTCCGTTAGGAGCGTTGTCGAAGGTCACGGTAGCGTAGTGGTCCTTGCCGTAGTCCATCCAGCGTGTCACCTCGGGTGCTGTCTCGCATGTGAACTTCTTACCGTCGAAGTCGCCTACGAAATACTGTGTAGCCGAACCACCGAACGGGCCGCCGGGGTTGATGTTGCACATGAGAAGCCACTTGTATGTGTCGGTGCCGCGCACGCGCAGTTTCATAAGGTCGGGGCACTCCCATACGCCGCTGTGGTTGCCGTATTCGGCGCCGAACTGGCTCTCGAACTTCCAGTCCTTAAGGTCGTCAGACGAGTAGATGTTCATGTGCTGACCCTCGGCAAGAATCATGTTCCACTTCTTGATATCCTCATTCCAGAACATGTGCGGGTCGCGGAAGTCGGGTGTGCTGCCTGTGATTATGGGGTTGCCCTCGTGTTTTGTGAACGTCATGCCGTTGTCGTTGCTGTAGGCGAGGCTTTGCGTCTGGTTCTCGCCAGCCGATGTGTACATAGCCACTACGGCATCCTTACCGAATCCGGCAGTATTGTTGTGGTCTACCACAGCCGAACCAGAGAATATAGTGCCCCATGCGTCAGGCTCAATAGGCGTACCCTCAAACTTCCAGTGCATGAGGTCGGTAGACGTAGAGTGACCCCATGTCATGTTCTCCCACTGCGATCCGTACGGGTTGTACTGGAAGTAGAGATTCCATACGCCGTCCTTGTAGAACATGCCGTTCGGGTCGTTCATCCATCCGTAAGTAGGAGTGTGGTGGTAGACGGGGCGGTACTGCTCGCGGTTGGAGAGGTCAAGCGAGTCGGCGTACTTCATGTTCTTCCAGCAGGTGAAGCTCGCGATGCCGCCATCGTTGCGGTAGGTGCCGTTCACGTGGATGTCGAAAGAGATATTGCTGTTCTCCTTATACTCGTCGAGGAAGAACGGCACATAATAGTCGATGTGGTTCGAAGCCAGGCGTATGTTGAACGCCTTTACCTGATTGTTGCCGTCTATGACCTTCACGTTGCACATCTCCGCCTTCTCCTGCACCGGCAAGAGCAGGTATTTCTGCGATTTGTCAACACGATAGATGCAGTGGTTGCTACTGAGAAAATGGGTCTGCTGCGCCGAGGCTGTCATTGCAAGTGCCACGAGGAGTGACGCTGCCGCTGTGCGGCTGAAGAAAGATTTGTTCATATTTTATATAGGTTTTTAGAATAATCGAAATTGCCGAGCCGATAGACTCTCGCTTTCTGCTGCAAAATTAAGCTATATATCTAAATCTGTATACCATTTATGTTTCCTAAAATTGCAGAAAACAGCGTATGAAACAAATCTTACACTAATTGTTTAAAATATTGTGTACACTTTTCGATAAATTACTTAACTTTGCTAACGAAAGCATTAAAACCTTACATGTATTTATGAAAACCAGAATCTCTAATACATTATTTATATTATTAGCGACGCTTGTTGCGCTCAGCGGTTGCACCAATCACTATAAATATAAAATAGGTGTGTCGCAGTGTGTAGGCGGACGTTGGCGCGAAAAAGCCAACGTAGAGATGCTCTCGGCGCAACACCTCTACGACAATGATGTGAAGGTGATAATAAAGAACGCCGACAACAACAACGAACGCCAATGCTTGCAGATAGACAGTCTTGTGGACGAGGGTGTCGACTTGCTTGTGGTGTCGCCTAATGACTACCATGCTCTGAATGGCAGTCTGCAACGCGCTCGCGAAAAGAACGTCCCTATTGTTTTCTTCGACCGCACTACAGCATTGAAAGACTATACCGCTTATATCGGCGGCGATAACGTTGAGGCAGGACGCAAGATGGCGGAGTATGCAGTCTTGCTATGCCGTGACAGTGTTAAGACCGACGGACGACGCCCTATTGTGCTTGAGATGACCGGACCGCTCGCAATATCGCCTGCCGCACAGCGCCACGCCGGATTTAGCGAAGTCATCAGCAACAATCCGTCAATCGACTATCGTCATGTGCCAAGTCAATGGTCGTATGACGACTGCAAGCGCATTATGCGTGAATGGCTGGAGAATGGCAAGGCGATAGATGTAGTGTTCTGTCATAGCGACCTTGCTGCTATGGGAGCTTACGAGGCTGCAAAAGAGTTGCACAAAGAGCGTGAGATACGCTTTCTTGGCATCGACGGACTGCCTGGCGAGGGTCTTGACGCTGTGCAGAACGGACAACTCGCCGCGTCATACATCTATTCTACGCATGGCGAGGAAGTGATAGCTCTCGCTCTGCGCATACTTGAGGGTAAGCCGTTCAAGCGTATGAACAACCTGAAAAGCATTGTCGTTACGCCGCAGAACGTGGCAGACATAGCGCTTAGCAGCAACTCGCTGCAGAAGCAGAACTCCTATCTCGCCACTATACAGTCGAAACTCGAAACGTATCTCGGCTTTTATCATATCCAGCGCGCGCTGCTCATAGTGTCGCTGCTCGTCATCCTGCTGCTGGCTGTAGCTGTTTTCACAACATGGCGTGCTGTGAAAGCCACACGCCGTGCCAACCATAGAATGCGCGAACTGAACGCCGAGCAGACTCGATTCTTCACCAACGCGTCGCACCAGTTGCGCACGCCGCTCACGCTTATAGCCGGACCGGTCAAACAACTCGCAGAAGGCAAGGGCGACCGGCAGCAGCTCGTGGGTATCGTGCAGCGCAACGTAGAACAGTTGCAGCGCCTTGTGAGCGACGTGCTGCTGTTCCGTCGCGAGAACAGCGCCACCGTTGACGACACTACCGTAACTACCGACGAGCAACTCCTCGCAAGTCGCAAGGCTGTGCAGGAGAGTCGGCACGACACACTCATCAACGACAATGCCGAAGAACTCGCCACGGTGCTCATCGTCGACGACAACGCCGACATGCGTGCTTATCTGCGCACGCTGCTGCTTGACCGCTATTATGTTATAGAAGCTGCCGACGGACAGAGCGGACTGAAGCTTGCCGTAGAGAGCGTGCCCGACATCGTAGTGTCGGACGTGATGATGCCCGTAATGGACGGACTCGCCTTCTGCACCCGTCTTAAGCAACACGAGGCAACAAGCCACATTCCCGTGTTGCTGCTTACAGCACGCAGCAGCGAGCAGCAGCACATCGAAGGATTGCAGACCGGTGCCGACATATACATGACAAAGCCGTTCAGCGCCGACTTGCTGCTTGCCAACATCGCGTCGCTGCTTGCCAACCGTCAGAAGCTGCGCCAACTGTTCAAGACCCAAAACCTCAATACTCAACACCTCAACACCACACCATCTCCGCTCGGCTTTTGCCGCTTGCCAGAGCAAGAACACCTCACCACTCAAAACTCCCCTTCGCCCGACCGCCGCTTCCTCGATACCTTCCTCAAGGCAATGGAGAAGCACATGTCGAATACGAATCTCAAGATTGAAGATCTGGGCGACGAAGTAGGACTCTCGCGTGTGCAGCTCTATCGCAAGGTGAAGGCGCTTACGGGCATGACTCCCGTCGAGATTTTGCGCGAGACACGACTCAAGCGCGCCATGCAGCTGCTCAAAACAACAGATAAAACAGTATCAGAAATAGCTAACGAAGTGGGATTTGCCACCCCGGGCTACTTCTCCTCATGCTTCAAAAAGCAGTATGACAAGTATCCGACAGATGTCAGAGAGGAGATGAAGGTTTAGGTTTTCGTTACAAAATATGAAAACAACTCAACGTTTTTGACTATTCAGTCAACGATTGTTGCATGTAACATGAGTGATATTTTGTGAACGATTCATGAAATATCACTCATTTCTTGTTTTATAACTTTGCAACCGTAAAACTTAAACCCAAAACAAAAAACGTAAAACTTATGAAAAAAGCAAAAGTAGCTTTAGTAGGTATGCTCATGCTCGCTGGGTCAGGCGCATATGCTCAGACCAACGGCATCGGTGGAACAGTGACCGACAACGCCGGTGAACCTATTATCGGTGCATCGGTTAAGGTTAAGGGCTCCACGAACATGGGTACAGTGACGGATATCGACGGCAACTTCAAACTTGACGTGAAGCCTGGCGAAACTCTTATCATCTCTTATATAGGTTGCAAAGACCAGGAGGTGAAGGCAGGCGAAAACCTCAAGATTGTGCTTCAGGACAACTCAGAGGTGCTCGGCGAAGTGGTAGTAACGGGTTATCAGGTGCAGCGCAAGGCCGACTTGACGGGTTCTGTATCCGTAGTAAGCACCAAAGATCTCAAGTCGTCAGCCGACACAGATCCTATGCGTTCGCTTCAAGGCAAGGTGCCGGGCATGACTATCACCACCGACGGTTCGCCAATTGGCACCGGTACGGTTCGTATTCGTGGTATCGGTTCGTTCAATTCTTCTCAAGATCCTCTCTTTGTTATCGACGGTGTGCCTACCACCACAACCCTCAACTCGCTCAACATGAACGATATTGAGAGTATGCAGGTGCTCAAGGATGCTGCTTCGGCATCTATCTATGGTTCGCGTGCTGCCAACGGTGTAATCATCATCACCACAAAGCATGGCAAGAAGGGTAGCAAGCTGAATGTAGACTTCTCAGCAAACCTTACAGCTCAGTTCTACAACTCGCAGTCGATGATGAAGCTCTGCAACACCTCAGAGTATGCAACGGCAATGGCTCAGGCTGCACTCAACGATGGTCTCGACCCCGTGGCTTATGCCCACAACTATGGTCTTGACTTCAATGCCTCTACCGGCCGTACCATCAAGGCATACGATCCTGCCTCAAAAAGCTATAAGACATATACCGTAAACGGTGCATACGACGGCTATATCAATGCAAAGAAAACAATGCGACTGTCGGACACCGACTGGCTTGACGAGATTTCGCGCACCGGTTTCATGCAGAGCTACGACCTCTCTCTGTCGGGTGCCACCGACAAGTTCACTGGTCTTTTCTCTGCAGGCTACAAGAAGAACGACGGTATCTTGAAGTATTCTAACTTCGAGAACTTCTCAGCCCGATTCAACTCTACATACAATGTGAACAAGATTGTAAGTGTAGGCGAGAACGCTACGGTTACTTACTCGAAGCAGGTAAATAGCGCACCGATGGAGAATGCGTTGAAGATGTCGCCTACGGTGCCCGTATATGAAGAAGACGGCACTACATTCGCTGGTCCGGTGGGTGGTATGAGCGACCGTCAGAACCCTCTGCGCGAGATGTACATGAACCGCGACAACGCACTGAAGATATGGCGTGTGTTCGGCAATGCCTATGTAGATGTGAAACCGCTGAAGGGCCTTGTGCTCCGTTCTAATTTCGGTCTCGACTACTATCATTCGTTCATTCGCTCGATGAACCACACGTTCAAGTCGGACATCGTGAACAACAACATACCGAGCACCACACTCTCTGCCCACGACGATGTGCGCTGGACATGGAGTAACACAGCCAACTACAACTTCAAGATTGCACGCGACCACGACTTCACGGTGCTTGCCGGTATGGAACTGCACAAACAGACCGTAGAGGATATGGGTGCGTATGCCCAGAGCTTCGTGATAGAGGACAAGGACTATATGTGGCCTGATGCCGCTACGGGTATTGAGCGCGCTACGGGTATCGGCTCCGGCTATTCGCTGGCTTCGTTCTTCGGTAAGGTCGACTACAACTGGCAGGATCTTATCCTTGCTTCGTTCACCATACGTCGTGACGGCAGCTCGCGTTTCGGTAAGAACAATCGCTATGGCAACTTCCCTGCAGCTACTTTGGGCTATCGTCTTTCGAAGAACCTCAAGGCAAACTGGATTGACGATCTTAAGATTCGTGCCTCATGGGGTAAGACTGGTAACCAGGAGATTTCCAACACAGCTCGCTACGGCTTGTATGTAGCCGACTACGGATTAGACCGTGTTACATCTACCGCTTACGATCTCTATCGTCAGGGTACAGGCATCTTCCCGTCAGGTTTCCGCGCAACTCAGACAGCGAACGACAACTTGAAGTGGGAGACAACAATACAGTATAACGTTGGTGCCGACTTCTCTTTGCTCAGCCAGGAACTCTACGGATCGGTTGATGCTTATATTAAGGATGTAAAGGACATGCTTATCTCGCCGGCATTCCTCGGAGCAGTGGGCGAGGGCGGTTCTACATGGTCGAACGGTCCGTCGCTTCGCAACGTGGGTATGGAGGCAAGCGTTGGCTACCGCCACATCACGAAGTATGGCCTGCGCTACGACGTGACTGCCAACATCGACTTCTTCCGCAACAAAGTGACGTATCTGCCTTCTACCACAACCGGCTCGTATGCACACACAGTGAAGGAGAACCTCGTACAGTCGAAGAAGCCTTACGGCTCTATCGTAGGCTACGTTGTAGATGGACTCTTCCAGAACAGCGAGGAGGCAAAAGCCTCTGGTCAGCCTAACGCTCGTGTGGGCGGATTGAAGTATGCCGACCTCGACCACAGCGGCACTATCGACGCAAAGGACCAGACATGGATATTCGATCCGGTGCCCGACTTCAACTGGGGTCTTAACGTGCAGCTCGGATACAAGAACTTCGACCTCTCTATGTTCTTCCATGGAGTATGTGGCGTAGATGTTTACAACAACCAGAAATTCCAGACCGACTTCTGGAGCCTCACCGACGCCGGAAGCAACAAGGGCAACCGTATGCTTGGCGCTTGGACCGAGGACAACACTTCTTCTAAGATACCGGCGCTCACAACCAACAACACTGGTGACGAGGGACGCGCCTCTACTTACTTCGTAGAACACGGCAACTGGATGAAGCTCCGCACGCTGCAGCTTGGCTACAACTTCAGCGACTCGCTCCTGAAGAAGCTCCACATGACATCGGCTCGTGTATATGTTTCTGGTCAGAACCTCTTCACATGGAAGAGCAGCAGCTTCACCATCTCCGACCCCGAGAACCCCAACTGGGCATATCCTCACTCTTCGTCAGTGTCGTTCGGACTGCAGCTCAGTTTCTAAGGAGCTATTGATATTACAAAGAAGTCAAAACAATTTAAAGAATCAGAACAATGAAAAATTTATATAAATATATATTTGCAGCGATGCTCACGCTCGGCACTGTAACATCGTGCAGCGATTTCCTCGACGACTCTCCGAAGGGCGTAGTCGATCAGGACAAGGCTTTCAAACTCCCCGACGATATGGTCAATTCGGCATACGCCATGCTCGGCGACTGCTGGTACTCTTATCCGTTCAACCTCTGGCCTTACGGCGATTTGTCGTCAGACGACTGCTTGAAGGGCGGATCGGGCACTACCGACACTGGCTATCATCCGATGGAGATTTGGTCGACCATGACTTCTACACCGGGCGAGTTCGACGAACTTTGGTATCGCCTCTACTGTGCTGTTAGCCGCTGCAACCGCGCGCTGCTCTCGCTTGAGCAGTATGGCAACAGCAAGCTTGGCGAGGAGATGACGAAGCAGCGTGTGGCAGAGGTGAAGTTCCTGCGCGCCCACTTCTACTTCAAGCTCATCACCATGTTCCGTCAGGTGCCTTGGATTGACGAGAACGTAATGAAGAACAATCTTCAGGAGAAGACCCGCAACGACGAGTTTACATACCAGGAGTTGTTCGGCAAGATAATAAACGACTTCAAGGAGGCATACGATGTGCTGCCCGAGATGCAGAAAGAGCAGAACCGCGTCAACCGCGTTGCTGCTGCGGCATATCTCGCCAAGTGCTATCTGACGCTTGCCTACGGCGACGGCTACGAGGCAACCAACGGCTACGACCACGTCAACAAGGAGTATATGCAGAAGGTGATTGAATACACAAACGTGGTGAAGAACTCGCCTTACTTCGGCTATCTTGAAGACTACGGCGACATCTTCCTGCCCGAACATAAGAACAGCAAGGAGAGTGTGTTCGCTGTGCAGACTTCCGACTACAAGGACGACAATACAACCTTCGGACGCGCCAACTGGAGCAACGTGCTCAACGGTGTTTGGGGAATGTGGTCGTGCGGATGGGACTTCCACAAGCCGTCGCAGGACCTCGTGAACGCCTTCAAGACAAAGAACGGACTGCCCGAGTTTGACGATTACAACAAGCATATCGACTATCCGGTCAACGGCCAGCCGACCACCCAGAAATGGGATCCGCGTCTTTTCCACACCGTGGGTATGCCTACTTTCCCGTACAAGTACGAGAAGGAGTATACGCTCACAAAGGCTAACAGTCGCACACCGAACACTTACGGCTACTACTGCTCTATGAAGGAGGTGCCGCAGCGCTCTAAGGGCGAGACCTACAACGGCTCATGGCAGGCGTTCGCTATGAACGACTATGTGTTCCGCTACTCAGATGTGATGCTCATGCGTGCAGAGGCTCTCATCGAGACCGACCAGCTTGCTGAGGCTCGCACCATAATCAACGACATTCGCCAGCGTGCGAAGAACTCTGTAGACAAGCACATCGCTTACGCCAAGGATCAGTGCGAGATAGCGCTCTATCCCGAGTCTTACTTCCAGAACAAGGAGACGGCACGCAAGTGTCTGCGCTGGGAGCGCCGTCTGGAGCTTGCAATGGAGAACGGACGCTACTTCGACCTGCGTCGCTGGGGATTGGCTTCAAAGACTCTCAACGCCTACTTCGCAACCGAGAAGAACGACGTGTACGAGGGACAGACATACGCTACGTATCTTAAGGATGCCCACTACACGGCTGGCAAGAACGAGTTCTACCCGATTCCTTACAACCAGCTCTACTATGTGCCTGGCTTGTATAAGCAGAACAAGAACTACTAAAGGACGCCACCGATATTCGGAGTAAATATAAAAGCCCTTAATACGAAAAAGCGGAGGATACCATACCTCCGCTTTCTTGTACTGTGTAAAGCGCAATAGTACGAATGTTGCATCTGTAGCAAATATGTTGTGCAATGCGATTATTACAACTTTATGTAACATAATTTTCGCTCTGCTCGGCACGTTTAGTGTAATTTTGCTGCAGAAATTAATTCTCAACTCAACTAATAACTAAAAGTTTCATACGCAATGAACAACTCCAATCAAAGCAAACTGACACTCATCCCGGTGATGATTGCCTTCTTCACTATGGGCTTCGTCGATCTGGTCGGTGCGGTTTCTAACAACATGCAGGAAGACTTCGGACTCTCCGACTCCGCTGCAAACTTCTTCCCCTCGCTCGTGTTCTTCTGGTTCCTCATCTTCTCTGTGCCTACGGGCATGCTGATGAATAAGATAGGCAGAAAGAAGACAGTTCTGCTCTCAGTAGTAATCACGACATTGGCTGTGCTCCTGCCGCTCTTCGACAGTTTCATGCCTACAAAGGAGAGCCAGCTCTGGCTGATGTACATCTCTTTCTCGCTGCTCGGCATAGGCAACGCCATCATGCAGACCGGCATCAATCCGCTCGTGACGATGCTCGTTAAGGGCCATCTGGCTTCGACGCTCACCTTCGGTCAGTTCGTTAAGGCTATCGCTTCGTTCATCGCTCCGCTCATCGCTGCTTGGGGCGCTACCACTACGGCTCCTATCCTCGGACTCAGCTGGCGCATCCTCTTCCTCCTCTTCTTCGTTATAGGTATGGTGGCTACGCTGTGGCTCGGCATGACACACATTGAGGAGGAACCCATCGAAGGCAAGGCTTCTGGCTTCGCCGACTGTCTGAAGATGCTCGGTTCGCCTATCATCCTGCTCTCGTTCGTCGGCATCATGTGCCACGTGGGTATCGACGTAGGTACAAACGCCGTTGCACCGAAAGTGTTGTTCGAGCGTCTTGGCGGCGCCGGCGACTCGCTCAGCCAGTTCGAGTACGCCACGTCAATCTACTTCGCGTTCCGTACGCTCGGCTGCTTCACCGGCTCAATCCTTATGCGCAAGCTCAATATCCGCACCTTCTTCACAATCATCGTGCTGATGATGGCGCTCTCTATGGTGGGCTTGGTGTTCGGTACAGAGAAGTGGGAGCTTTGGGCAGCAATCGCTCTTGTAGGCTACGGCAACTCTAACGTGTTCTCTATCGTCTTCTCGCAGGCTATGCTCTCTGCTCCGGAGAAGAAGAACGAGGTTTCGGGCCTTATGATCATGGGTCTGTTCGGCGGCACGGTGTTCCCGCTCTTCATGGGCTTCGCCAGCGACGCCGCAAAGGCTGCCGGCGCTCAGTATCCGCAGGTTTGGGCTGCTGCTGTGATGGCTATCGGCGTGCTCTATCTGCTCAGCTATATACCTAAAGTAAAGCAGAACTAAAGCCCCTCCCAACCCTCAAGCCCCTCCCAACCCTCAAGCCCCTCCCAACCCTCCCCGTCGGGGAGGGCTTAGGAAGGCCCAAGAAGGCTTAGAAAGGCTTAGTTTGCCTAAAATGCTTAGGAAGGTTTAGTTTGCCTCGGCTTAGGAAGGCTTAAGAAGGCTTAGAAAGGCTTAAACGCTGCCTTAGCTCGGCTTATTCAAAAAAACAATAACTGAAAACAATAAAACTATGGAAAAGAAATATGTAGTAGGACTCGGTGAGGCACTCTGGGACGTGCTTCCTGAAGGTAAGAAACTTGGTGGTGCACCAGCTAACTTTGCGTTCCACGCCGGTCAGTTCGGTTTGAACTCTATCGCTGTGAGCGCTCTCGGTGAGGACAAGCTCGCTGACGAGACCGTGCAGCAGCTCGAGGAGAAGGGCTTGCAGTATTGCATGCCGCGCGTGCCTTATCCAACCGGCACCGTGCAGGTGAAGCTCGACGACGAGGGCATACCTACATACGACATAAAGGAGAACGTGGCGTGGGATAACATCCCGTTCACCGACGAGGTGAAGGCTATTGCTGAGAACACAAAGGCTGTGTGCTGGGGCTCGCTCGCCCAGCGCAACGTGGTGAGCCGCGAGACAATCTACAAGTTCCTCGACGCTACACCTGCCGACTGCATGAAGATATTCGACATCAACCTGCGCCAGGACTTCTACACAAAGGATGTTATCTGCGAGAGCATGAAGCGCTGCAACGTTCTTAAGATTAACGACGAGGAGCTTGTGCTCATCGGCAGAATGTTCGGCTATCCGGGCTTGGACATCGAGAACAAGTGCTGGCTCATCCTTGGCAAGTACGACCTCGATATGCTCGTGCTCACCTGCGGCGTAAACGGATCGTACGTGTTCACACCAGGCGAGATGTCGTTCCAGCCCACACCGAAGGTAGAGGTGGCTGACACCGTTGGCGCAGGCGACTCGTTCACGGGTACATTCTGTGCTTCTATCCTCGCCGGAATGACGGTGGCTGAGGCTCACGAGCGCGCAGTGAGAGTGAGCGCATACGTCTGCACGCAGAACGGCGCAATGCCCGTACTGCCTGAGGAGGTGAAGTAAAGCCCAAAGCCCCTCCCAACCCTCCCCGTCGGGGAGGGCTTAGGATTGCCGAGGTTCTTCTTGGCTTAAGAAGGCTTAAGAAGGCTTAGCTCGGCTTAAACGCCGCCTATGTTCTTCTTGGCTTAGAAAGGCTTAAGAAGGCTTAGCTCGGCTTGGAATAATGAAAAGGTTTAGTTGTTAATATAAGTTCGTAATAGTAGAATTTTGTTTTAGAGTTAGAAGCCGGGGGCATCGTTGCCTCCGGCTTTTTTCGGTTATATATTTTATGTATTGGCGTTGCGTTTCAGATTAAAGCAGTAACTTTGCAGCTGCGTACCCATACGCACATCTAAATAAATATATATATGAAATCAATAAGCCGCATACTTAAAGGCAACCCTACAATGGCGGAGAGCACGGTCTATTCTGTGCTCGTCATCTGCTGTATCTCCCACTTTCTGAACGACATGATACAATCGATCATTCCGTCTATCTATCCTATCCTCAAGGACAAGTTCGACTTTTCGTTCGCGCAGATAGGTATCATAACGCTCGTCTTTCAGATGACATCCTCCATTCTGCAGCCCTTCACCGGACTCTCTGCCGACCGCCATCCGCGCCCCTATGCGCTCTCCGTCGGCATGTGCTTCACGCTCGCCGGACTGCTCATGCTTGCGTTCGCCGAGAACTATCTGCTCATACTGCTGGCTGTGAGCGTCGTGGGCTTCGGCTCGTCCGTGTTCCACCCTACGGCGTCGAGCGTGACGCAACTGGCGTCGGGCGGCAAGAAGAGTCTTGCGCAGTCTATCTTCCAGGTGGGCGGCAATGGCGGTTCGGCGCTCGGTCCGTTGCTCGCAGCGCTCATCATCCTGCCCTTCGGACAGCACGCCATATCGTGGTTCGCTATAGCCGCTCTGCTCGCAGCACTCATCATGGTGCGTCTCGGAGCGTGGTATAAAGCCCGCCTGCAGTACGCCGTGAAGCATCCGCGCAAGGCGGAAGCGCTGAACACGCACATCTCCCGACGCGCAAAGTACGGCGCATTGCTCATACTCATCCTGCTCATTTTCTCGAAATACTTCTACACATCCTGCATCACGAGCTACTTCACGTTCTACCTCATCGACAAGTTCGGCGTGTCGGTGCAGGCTTCGCAGATATGCCTCTTCGTGTTCCTCGCCGCCTTCGCCATCGGCACGCTCGCCGGCGGCGTGTTCGGCGACCGCTTCGGACGCAAGTACGTGATATGGTTCTCCATCCTGGGCGCGGCTCCGTTCGCCCTCGCCATGCCCTACGTCAGTCTGACATGGACCATCGTGTTCACCTTCCTCTCCGGACTCATCATCGCCTCGGCGTTCTCCTCGATAGTGGTCTACGCCACCGACCTCATGCCCGACAAGGTGGGGCTTATAGCCGGCATCTTCTTCGGCTTGATGTTCGGTCTGGGTGGCATCGGTTCGGCTTTCTTCGGATGGCTCGCCGACAAGACCAGTGTAGAGTTTATCTTCAAGGTGAGCGCATTCCTGCCGCTGCTCGGCATAATCGCTGGACTGCTGCCCGATACGCAGAAGCGGTCATAGTGGGGAGGCGTTTTTGCAACCTCATTGCACTATGTTTTTTATAATTTTGCATCCAAATTATAAACAATCAGTATGAAAAAGACAATACCAGTTATAGGCATGGCGTGCGTTGTCTGCGCCGCCAACGTAGAGAATAAGCTCAAAGGATTGCGGGGAATCAACTCGGCTACGGTAACACTGTCTACACGCACGGTGCTTGTAGACTACGACCCTGACGTGATTACGCTCGACGACATGAAGCGCGAGGTGAGCAACGCCGGCTACGACCTCGTGGTGGAGAGCGACCGCAACGCCGAGGAGATTAACCGTCGTGAATATACGCTGCTGCGACGCCGTACGCTGCTTTCGTGGCTGTTTGCCGCACTCACGATGTACTTCGGCATGAGCGGCGACGGAGCGTTCAACAATCAGATTTGCCTCATTCTCGCTCTCTTAAACATGTTCTACTGCGGCAGACGCTTCTATGTGTCGGCGGCAAAACAGATAACGCATCGCACGGCGAACATGGACTCGCTCGTGGCGCTGAGCACGCTCATAGCGTTCCTCTTCAGTACGTTCAACACGTTCTTCGGCGAGGCGGTTTGGGGCGCACGCGGCATAGAGTGGCACACCTACTTCGACGCTTCGGTGATGATAATCACGTTCGTGCTCACGGGCAGATGTCTTGAGGAGAAAGCGAAAGACAGCACGGCGAGCAGCATACGCCAGCTCATGGGTATGCAGCCCAAGACAGCGCGCATCGTGACGCACGAGAAGATGGAAGGCACCGACGACTATCGCATGGAGGAGGTGCCTATCTCGACGATTCAGATAGGCGACACGATAGAGGTGCGCGCCGGAGAGAAGATTCCGGTGGACGGCGTGGTGTGTGCGGCTGAGAGTTTCATGACTGCCGATGCGGCTTATGTCGATGAGGCTATGATTAGTGGCGAACCTACACCGGCTATGAAGAAAGCTGGCGACACCGTGCTCGCCGGAACCATACCGAGCCAGGGCAAGCTGCGTATGCGTGCGCGTCAGATTGGCGAGAACACAGCTCTTGCGCACATCATACGCATGGTGCAGGAGGCGCAGGGCAGCAAGGCGCCCGTGCAGCGCATCGTAGACCGAGCCGCACGCGTGTTCGTGCCGACGGTGGCTGCCATCGCGCTGCTCACGTTCTGCGTGTGGTGGGCTGTAGGAGGCAACGCCGCACTGCCGCACGCTATTCTCTCGGCTGTGGCTGTGCTCGTCATAGCCTGCCCCTGCGCAATGGGATTGGCTACGCCGACGGCGCTCATGGTGGGCATCGGCAAGGCTGCGCAGAAGCAGATTCTGATAAAGGACGCGTCGGCGCTGGAGAACCTGCATAAGATTCAGGCACTCGTCGTCGACAAAACGGGCACGCTCACCATTCCGAACCCGAACATCGACTTCACACGCCCATCTGACATACCGCTCGAAGAGCGTGAAACGCTGAAGCCTAACGCCAAGGAGGCGATGGCGCAGCTGCAGTCGGCTGGCATCGAGGTGTACATGATGAGTGGCGACAAGGAGGAGGCGGCTCGCTACTGGGCTACAGAGGCTGGCATACGCAACTATCGCAGCAAGGTGCTGCCAGGCGACAAGCAGGCGCTCGTGCAGCAACTTCAGAGCGAAGGCAAGCGCGTGGCTATGGTGGGCGACGGCATCAACGACACGCAGGCGCTCGCCCTCGCCGATGTGGGCATTGCCATCGGTCGCGGCACAGATGTGGCGATGGACGTGGCGCAGATAACGCTGATGGGCGACGACCTCATGGCGCTGCCCGAAGCCGTAAAGCTCAGTCGGCGCACCGTGCGCATGATATGGCAGAATCTCTTCTGGGCATTCGTCTACAACATCGTCTGCATACCTCTCGCCGCCGGCGCCCTACACATCTTCGGCGTTGACTTTCAGATAACTCCGATGTGGGCAAGCGCCCTGATGGCGTTCTCAAGCGTAAGCGTTGTGCTCAACTCGCTGCGCTTGCGCTACGCGTAACGGATTGTTTATTATTGCTGTCCGGTAAACAATTCCATCGTCATAGTATCTGTATACTAACAAAATATGTATCTTTCGCTCTGTTTTAAGAAAAAATGGAAGCGATTTTTTTTAGATTTGGGATAAACTGAGCACAGCTTTTGCAGATTCTCTTCGAAGTGTTCTTTGTCGATGGCACTGTTCTTTAGTGTAGAGCGATAGTTGTATATTGTTTGTAGCGAGTAGGAGAGGATGCCGGCAATCTTAGGACTTTCCGTTACACCCAGTCTTACCAAGGCTGCTACACGCAAGCTTGGAGTCAGCTTGTTGTCTTCCTTAAGCTCGATTTGTGCCTCGGGTATCAGCAGTGAGTTCAGCTCATTTACAAACGAGGGATAGAGCGAGAGGAAGATTTTGTCGAACTGCGATAAGAAGTTCTGATTCTCCTCGGTACTCAGTTTTGAAGACGATAGAATGCTCAGCAGTTCGTTCTGCTGATTGGCTCTAATTTTACGTATTACCAGTTTGCGCTGACTCTCCAACCGCTCAATATACTGATAGCAGAGCATGATAAAGGCATTAGCCATCAACTCTCGCTTTGTGTTGGTGTTTTCAAGCTCATCATTTGAGTTTCGAAGCGCTTTGTTTGAGTCCTTAAGCTCGTTGTTTGAGTCCTTAAGCTCGTTGTTAGAGTCTTTAAGTGCTTTGTTGGAGTCTTTGAGCTCGTTGTTAAAGTTCTTAAGTTCATTGTTATTGTACTTAAGTTCATTGTTGTTGTATTTAAGCTCATCGTTAGAGTCCTGAAGTGCTTTGTTTGAGTTCATTAGCTCATCGTTAGAGTTTTGAAGTGCTTTGTTTGAACTCGTCAGTTCGTCATTAGAGTCATGAAGCGCTTTGTTTGAGCCCTTAAGTTCATCGTTAGAGTCCCGAAGAGCTTTGTTTGAACTCGTCAGTTCGTCATTTGAGTCCTGAAGCGCTTTGTTTGAGCCCTTAAGTTCATCATTAGAGTCCCGAAGTGCTTTGTTTGAACTCATTAGCTCATCGTTAGAGTCCTGAAGCGCTTTGTTTGAGCCCTTAAGTTCATCGTTAGAGTCCTGAAGTGCTTTGTTTGAGCCTTTAAGTTCATCATTAGAGTCCCGAAGTGCTTTGTTTGAGCCTTTAAGTTCATCATTAGAGTCCCGAAGAGTTTTGTTTGAGCTCGTCAGTTTGTCATTTGAGTCCTGAAACGCTTTGTTAGAGCTTGTCAGTTCATCGTTTGAGTCTTGAAGTGCTTTGTTGTCCTTTAGCTGTTGTTTGTTGGTAGCGCTCAACTCTTCAGTCAAGGCTTTCAGTACCTTCTCCGACAGTTTCAACAAATGGTTTCTCCGGCTGAAGTACACCACTGCTGCTGCAATGACAACCAACAGCATAAGTATACATATTATCGTCACGTTTTTCCAGATGGCTTCCTTTTGGAGCTTTTCATTGTAAGCTGACAATATTACATGCAGGTTGGTATACAACTCTACCTGTTGCAGACGACTATTATATGCATGTGCGTCTTTCAATGTTTGATTGATATATTTCCGGGCTTTGTCAAGATCATTTTTGTTTTTATAAAGCAACAGAGCAACATCCTGCAATGCCAGACTCTCATTGTTAGCCGACATTACATCGCTAATGGCAGCAAGCAGCAGATAACGCTCTTGTTGTTCCAATTGCTTATTCTTGCCGTAAGCCTTTGACAGAGCGTATGCCGCCCTGCCGTACATGCGGTTTTCCGGTCCGATCATTTGCATTGCCTTATTCAATGAAGCGCTAATCTCATTGATACTCCTGCCTGAGAAAAAGAGATTTATACCCTTCATGTAATAATACATTGCACTATTCTTCGGACAGTAGTATAGAGCCTTGCTGATATATTCCTTGAACAGTTCGTTATAATGTTTGCTGAACTCCATTTTCTGACAATAGGCATTCAGATTGTAATAAAGTGAACTCTGGGCGCAGTAGAAAAGGAAATTTTGCTTTGGATCGGATTGTGATATCTCGATTTTGTCCAGATTTTCCTTCGCCTCAACATAGAAGCCTCGTTCAATCAGCAGACTTGCCTTTGTAATCAGAAATCGGTTGCAATAATCAGAATTGCCAGTCTGTTTGGCAAGGCTTATTCCCCTTTGGACATACACCATTGCCGAGTCGTAAACGTATGGGCTATACTCGTTTGCCAACTGTTCGTATATGCGCAGCTTGTCTGTTGCAGCGATTACGAATTTAGCTCCGAGCTTAATGTCTTTTAGCCTTTTTTCTTTTATGACATCATAATCCGCACTATGGGCTATTACTGAGTCTAATCTTTCGTAAAGTTTGTTGTTGTCTGCGCGAGCATTAATGAGCGACAGACTGATAGTTATGGTCAATATCAATGTCCTCATAGGTCTTTAAATCTTTAGATCTTACCTTTTTTATATACAAATTTACAGATTTTTTATTAGAAATATTATATGAACTTTCTACTTTTTTTTAATCGTTTTTTTTCGATTCTTACTTTCCTTTACCCCCCCCCGTTACGTAAGTTGCTGTTTATCTGGTAGTTGTGAATTTCTCATATTACTCGTACTTACTGGAAACTTACACGATGCACTTTAACCTCCAGAATGTATATACCTTTGCACCGCAAATTTCGGGAGGTACAAATCCCGAATTTAGAAGAAACGTTTTGGTTGAAATAATAATACGTATAATACGATAAAATAAAAGAACTTTAATGATGTCAATGAAATTTTTCAGGAAAATTTGTTTTGTCGCAACTCTCTTGCTCTTTGCTCTGCCAATGGTTGCCGCAACCATAGATGGCGGAGGCAAAATAGAGAAGAAGGTTTGGCAGGATTCAGACCCTAACAAGGAGAATTATTTTAACAACCGTCGTGCACTTGTAGGACCCGGTTGTATGATCAACAGCCTTTTCGATGGCGTTAAACTGCTATCAGAAACAAAAGACCTTCAGAACATTTGTAATGATAATTTGGATGATTATGCTACGATTCCAGCGCTTGCAAATGTTACAGTTGTAGGAAATCCTATTATCAGCGTTAAGGACAATCAGCATTGTTATGCTGGTGGTACAGAGGCTGGTTTTGTTATTTGTGCAACATCTGACGCCGGCATTCTCAAGCTTAATTTGGCTGATTTCTATAAGATTCAGTTTCTTAAGGACGGCAAAGCGGTAGGCGAACTCCAGAAGATCTCTACCGGTAATTCTGTCACCGGTCTTGGACTGTCGCTGTTGACAATCCCTGGCTCAGATCAGGTAAACAAATTGTACACGGCTACAGCTCCCGGTAATTTCGATGAAATCAAGCTCGTTCAGTGTGGAGTTGATGCCCAATTGGGTACTGCTATAAATATCAAGTATGCGTTTGTAGGCAAGGCTCGTGAGTATACTATTACCAATAATAAGGAGAATGGTATTGCGAAGTATTCTCAGGAACAGAACCGTGGAAGTTTCACGTTGAGTGCAAATACATTGGGCGGTGACCTTATCAATGCTGACCTTACTGACAATTTTACAGTACAAAGTTTGATTGTTTCAGTTCCTGCTAAAGTTACTGCCACTTCGTCTGATAATAAGGAGGCTTTTCCTGCTGGTACAGAAGTGGGCTTCAAATATGGCATGACCAAACTTCTGGATATAGGTTTAGGCTCTACTATTAGTCTTAAATTTTATAATAAGGACGGAAAACATATTACAAGTCAAACAATCTCTGGTACAGTTTTGAATCTTGGCCTTATTGGTTCCAAGACAAATTCAGAGGTCGTTATGAAGGCTCCTGATGCGTTCTCTGCAGTGGAAATATTTTTTGGAGGAGTAAATGTTAATTTGGGTGCGATATATGTCAACTACGCCTTTGTGCGCATGGCTCCCGATGCAGCTTCTCATCATTGCCAAATCAATGCCACATCAAGTCGCGATGTGTCTGGAAGTGTCAATCAGTTCCAGTTGCAGCACAACAAGAATGTTGATGTGACATGGTCTGTCCAGAGCTATCCGGATGGTGCCGCTGATGTTGAAGTGATTCCCACATCAGGCTTGGTAAGCAATTTGTCTCTTCCCGGCAAGTATGTTTTCCGTGCGACAGCTGAGGATGGTTGCTATGAAGAGACTACCCTCAACTATGCTCCCAAATATGTTGCGGAGGAACACGGAGTGAATATCCTTGTCAATAAAGAGGGTGAGAAGCCTAAATACGAGTTGAGCGATAAGCTTGGCGGTGGTTTGATACAGATATTCGATAGAATGATGAACCGCTCAGCCATACTTACTACTTCTCTCAACGATTTCGCCTATCGTGAGCCAGGCGTTAAAGTGGCTGCCAACACAGGTCTCGTTGGCATCAAGACTGCTGATGGCTCTAACTTTGCTGATGGTTTGAATGGCAATGCAAGAGCTTTCAATGGCAAGATGAAGGTAGGTTTTGTGGTATCTGTTAAGACTACCGGTCTCGATGCTGATGTGCTTAATCTCTACAACATCAAGCTCTACAATCAAGGCAAGGAAGTGACTGGAGATGTAACAACCCATTGGGATGCCATCTCAGCCGGACTTATCGGTAAAGAGGAAACACGTAAAATGTGTCTGAACGTTGATGTGCCTGCGGGCTGTGTGTTTGATGAGATTGTACTTTATAAAACAGGCGTTCTTTCTGCCGACCTCTCACAGCTCAATATCTACTATGCGTATGTAGCCGATGCTGAGGCAGACAATGCTACTACCAATCCGATATATGGTGCGCAGGTGGTGTCTACCAATAACACCAATGCATCAATCGACTTTGCTAACACTAAGATGTTCTCTGTTGCCAATATTGGCAATGGCTACAACGAGTTGAGCAATTTGATTGACGACTCAATGGATACATACTTGACTCTCCCGTTAGGAGTAAGCGTGAGTGGTGCGACTATCTCTGTCAATATGGGTAAAGTAGTTGATAAGGGACAGCAGCTTGTTATGGTTACCCAGAATCTGGCTTTAGGATTGGGTGCAAGTCTTGGCGAAGGTCTTAAGTTGACCACCTATCTTGATGATGAAAAGCAGGAAGAACTGACAAACTGGAAGGTTCTTGGCGCTGACGTAATAGGCAGTGAAGGCGACGGCTATGCCGTGCTTAATCCAACCAAGTCGTTCGATCAGGTTCGTATCACACCGGTTGACGTGGTGTCAGCTCTTAAGAATATTCAGATTAAGGGCTTCGCTCTGCGTACCGACATGAACGACGACGGAACACTCAACGGAGACGACCTTCTGGTTCTTGATGAGGACAAGACTCTTACAGTTACTAAGTCATACAAAAATGCCAGGATGCTGCTCCACCGTACTTTCACCAAGAGTGCTACCAACGACAAGAAGGGATGGAACTCTATCATTCTTCCCGTTGATATGACAGCAGCTCAGGTGGTGGAAGCCTTTGGTAAGGATACACAGTTGGCAGAATTCGACCGTTTGGAGAACAACTGGATAAAGTTCTCTACAGTAAACGTAGCCGCTGATGGCGTAGTGCTGAAGAAGAATACACCTTATATAATATATCCTACTAAGGAGCCGGGCAACTATTCATACACTATCGATGGTGTTACGCAGATTTTCGACGATCATGTATATGTAGCCAATGGCATCAACTACGATAACGAGACATCTAATCTGACACACACAGTAGATGGAACTGGAATGACTTACACTGGTTCGTACGACAGTAAGACCGTTGTGTCCGCCGACTCATATATGTTCAGCAAGGGCAACCTTGTTCACACCAACAAGGAACACACGGTGAAGGCTTACCGCTGCTGGCTTAAAGAAGATGTATCTTCTGGCAAAATGTTGATGTTCTCGCTTGATGGCAACGGCTTGGATGGTACAACTGGCATCCAGGTTATTGAGGAGAACAAGCAGAATACAAACACCGGCATCTACAACCTTGGCGGTGTGCGCATGAACACCAACAATATCGATAAGTTGCCGAAGGGTGTGTATGTTGTTAACAACAAGGTAGTGGTAAAGAAATAATATTATAACTGCATTATGAAAAAGAAGAAATACGTAGCTCCGGAGATTAGCGTTATCGAAATGGAGTCCTCACAGATAATAGCTGGAAGCCCTCAAAGTAACCGTGGTTGGACTCCCGACGGTAATATAAACAATGGATTCGGCATCGTAGAAGAAGGGGATGGAGATTATAGTGACAATGATTTCTAACCTTTAGACAACTAAGGAACTCACTATTTTATTAAAGTTGAACGCCCTGCAAGTGTGAAAGCATTTGCAGGGCGCTTTAATAATGTATAGAGAAGCGGCGTACGGGGTAGGGAAGTGTTGGGCAAGTTGCAATCGTTTGCAGGTGTGTGCGAACACACTAAGGGTTGATGTAAGTCAATAATAGGCGTTTTTAAGCGAAAAAAGAGTGTAAACACTTGTTTGTGTTCGCAAACAATTGTAACTTTGCATCGTCAAAACAAGGGAACCGTGAGGCAACCGATTGACTAACAACATTAGGTAAAAGGTATTGAAAGGATAATTCGATAGGAAAGTCTTAAAGGTAAAGAAGATTCAGGACAACAAGAAGGTAAAAGATTAGGATGACTAAGGTATTAGTAAGGTAAAAGGTTAGGATAACAACACAGAAGGTATTAGAAAAGGTGAAAAGTAAAGGGTAACTTTGGTAAAGGTATTAGGTTGAAAAGGTAAGTAAGTTATTAGGTTAGGTTTGTTGATAGAAGGTACATAGTTTGGTAGTTAAATGGTTAATTAAGTAGAAGAGTTATGTTGATGACGGTAATGATGAGCCTATTTGCAGCTACAGCTGCAATAGGAATGTGGGGAGAAGACAACAAGTAACAGTCTTTCTCACCCTACGCAGGATGAAGCGGAAACGCGGAGTCCAAACAAAATTGAGAAAATAGGAATTAGTAAATAGTTGGTCCATTGCAGCATAGCTGTGATGGATTTTTTTTAATTTTATATATCCAGATGTTATTAGAGTTTTTCCTTACATGCAACAAGATTGGTGCCTTCACGTTGGGCGGAGGCTACGCCATGATTCCGATTATGGAGCGTGAGTTCGTAGACAAGCACCAGTGGATGGACCGTCAGGAGTTCATGGACATAATGGTTGTGGCGCAGACCACGCCCGGTATCTTTGCCATCGACATGGCGAGCCACATCGGCTACAAGTTGCGCGGTGTGTGGGGCGGCATAGTCGGAGCATTGGGCATTGCGTTGCCGTCGATTATAGCGATAATGGTGATAGCGATGTTCTTCCAGAACTTCAAGGACAACGAGTATGTTGCAAAGTTCTTCCGTGGAGTGCGTCCAGCTGTGGTGGCGCTCATCGCCGCACCTTGCTTCAAGATGGCGAAGACGGCGAACATAACATGGCGCACGGCGTGGATACCGGTGGCGTGTGCGGCGCTGATATGGCTGCTGGGCGTGTCGCCGATATATATCATCATAGCTGCCGGCTTGGCAGGATATCTTTATGGAATGTTGAACTCAAAGCTCGAAAAATGATTTTCTTAAAACTGTTTATTATATTCACGAAGATTGGCACGTTCAACTTCGGTGGCGGCTACGCCATGCTGTCGCTCATACACAACGAGACGGTTGTGAAGAATGCGTGGCTAACCAATTCTGAGTTTACGGACATCGTTGCCATCAGTCAGTCGACGCCGGGTCCGATCGGCATCAACGCCGCTACATACGTAGGCTATACGGCGGTGCTCAATCAGGGCTATCCCGAGTGGATGGCGATGATAGGCTCTGTGCTGGCGTCGCTCTCCATCATCTGGTTGCCGTTCATCATCATGATACTCATATCGCGCTACCTCATGACCCACCGCGACTCGAAGGCGGTGAAGAGCGTGTTCGCCGGTCTGCGCCCCGCCATTATAGGCTTGATAGCAGCCGCATCGTTGCTGCTTATGACCAAAGACAACTTCGGCTCGCCGAAAGACGAGCCGATAGGTTTCGGTATCAGCGTTGCGCTCTTTGCCGTAACGTTCTTCCTGACACGCTACCGCAAGACCAACCCTATACTGGTTATGCTGTGTTGTGGTGTGCTGGGCCTGCTTGTGTTTTAAGCGATAGAACAGCGCAGGTGGCGCATCTCGTGTCCGCCCCACATGGCGTCGTTGCAATACTCGAAGCCCACCGAACGATATAGACGCTCGGCGTTGGGATTGCCCTTATCGACGAGCAGCGCTGCAGGCAGATTGAGGCTTGCGGCGTGCTCAGTGGCACGTTTCAGCAGTTGGCGTGCTATGCCGCGGCGACGATATTCGGGATAGATAGCCAGCGAGTCGAGATAGAACTCGCCCGCTTCGGTCTCGTCGTCCATCTGCGAGTAGTCCATCTGGAGTTGCTTCAGCGCTTCTTCCTGGAAGCGGCGGCGCAGGCGGTGAAGGTCGGCTCCGTTGTAGCCCACGATGGCTCCGGCTACCGGTGCATACTCCACGTTGCCCTCCGTAGCCTCCTCGTCAACAGCCACGAAGGCGTTGCGGTAGCTGTACTGCGAGTCGTCCATGAGAACGAGGTCGAGCATCATGTGATAGAAATCGTCGAGCGTGTGCTCCTTGCCTGCCAGATACTGGCAGCAATCTTCCGTCATCGCCGTCATTATGAGCTGAGCGATGTCGGCTGCGTGTGCTGGTGTTGCTTGAATAATAGTCATACAAGTAGTTTCTTTTTCCGACAAATTTAAGCAAAACTCGCCGAACCTACAAATATTTTTACTTTTATTAAGAGGTGTGCAGCAGGTTGACCGGCGACGGAGTGGGGAAATAAATTCCGCTGAAACACTTGTTTATATGGATTTAAATGCCTAACTTTGCAAAAACAATCAAACCATTTTTGTTAAACACGGAGGGCAGAGCATGGCGTCGGGCAAGTCTGGGTGAGACTTCGCAAAGGCTATCAAGGTCTGCTTTGCTCCTGTCGTAGCAGAAACGGTAGCATATTGAAAAACAATAGATAAAGACAGATGAATGAGAATTCCGGCAGCAGGAACAGTGTCGGGATTCTTGTTTTTTTGTTATAGTAAAGAAAAAACATTAATAAAACAAACAAAGAAATCATGGCTTACATGTCACAAGAAGGCTACGACAAGCTCGTTGCCGATTTGAAACAGCTCGAATCAGTAGAGCGTCCGAAGGCTTCTGCAGCTATTGCTGAGGCTCGCGACAAGGGCGATTTGAGCGAGAATGCTGAGTATGACGCCGCTAAGGAGGCTCAGGCTCATCTCGAAGAGAAGATCAACCGTCTGAAGGTTGCTATCTCTGAAGCAAAGATTATTGATACATCGCGTCTGAGCACCGACTGTGTTCAGATTCTCTCGAAGGTGGAGATGGTCAACCTCGCCAATAACGCTAAGATGGCCTACACCATCGTGAGCGAGAGTGAGGCTAACCTGCGCGAGGGTAAGATTTCGGTCAATACACCTATCGCACAGGGTCTGCTCAACAAGAAGGTGGGCGACGAAGTAGAGATCAAGATTCCGCGCGGCACTATCCACCTGCGCATCGAGAGCATCTCTTTCGAATAAAAGAGGGTGTGGTAGCACCGCATCAGATATTGGAAAAATCGCCTCAATGGGCGCTCAAAATACGTTCAAAGCCAGAAACCGCAGACAAGGAGTCTGAGGTTTCTGGCTTTCGCGTATATAAAAATATGTGTGAATGCGTGTGCTTGTCCGTTTTTTTCACTAATTTTGTAGAAATAAACTTTTAAAACCTATTGTTATGGATATATTCTCTAAAATCGCCGCAGGCGAGATTCCCAGCTATAAGTGTGCTGAGAGCGAACAGTTCTACGCTTTCCTCGATATCAACCCGTTGGTGAAGGGCCACACACTCGTCATTCCGCGCCGCGAAGTGGACTACATCTTCGACATGGAGGACGACGAGATTGCCCAGTATCAGGTGTTTGCAAAGAAGGTGGCTGTAGCCATCAAGCGCGCTTTCCCATGTATCAAGGTGGGCGAGGCTGTGCTCGGACTCGAAGTGCCACACGCTCATATCCATCTCATCCCGATGCAGTCGGAGAAGGACATGCTCTTCTCTAACCCGAAGCTGAAGCTCTCGGAAGAGGAGTTCCGCGAGATAGCCGACAAGATCTACACCGAGTTCAAGAAACTGTAACACAACAACCCCCGCAATTCAGCTATGAAGAGAAACATTGCCATTATACTCGCTGGTGGAGTAGGCTCACGCCTTGGTATGTCCACACCGAAACAGTTCTTTAAGGTGGCAGGCAAGATGGTCGTTGAGCACACAATCGACGTGTTCGAGCGCAACCAGCACATCGACGAGATAGCCATTGTGTCTAATCCGGCGCTCGTTGCCGACTTCGAGAATATCGTGCTGCGCAACAAGTGGCGCAAGGTGAAGAAGATACTGAAGGGCGGAGCCGAGCGCTACTACTCGTCGCTCTCTGCCATCACAGCCTATCAGAACGAGGATGCCAACCTCATCTTCCACGACGCCGTACGTCCGCTCGTCAGCCAGCGCATCATCGACGACGTTGTGAAGGCGCTCGACACCCACCGTGCCGTGAACGTAGCCGTGCCTTCTGCCGATACAATCATTGAGGTGGACGGCGACTTCATCACTAACATCCCCGACCGTTCTCGTCTGCGTCGCGGACAGACTCCGCAGGCGTTCGACCGCCAACTCATTGCCGAGGCTTACGAGAAAGCACTCAAGGACCCCAACTTCCGCACTACCGACGACTGTGGCGTGGTGCGCACCTATCTGCCCGAAGAGCCAATCTTCGTGGTGCGTGGCGAGGAGAGCAACATGAAGCTCACATATCGCGAGGACACATACATGATGGACAAGCTGTTCCAGCTGAAGAGCACCGAGCCTAACGACGTGCAGATTGGCGCTGAGTCGTTCTGCGGAAAAGTGGCTGTGGTGTTCGGCGGAAGCTACGGCATCGGCAAGAACATCGTGGAGATGCTCGAGCAGAGCGGCGCTCATGTCCACTCGTTCTCGCGCGGCGCAACGCATACCGATGTCGGCGACGACAACCAGGTGGCTCTTGCTCTGTCTGCTGTGGAGCAGAAGGAAGGACATATCGACTATGTTATCAACACCGCCGGCGTGCTCAACCGCGAACCGCTCGCTTCGATGGAGTACGACACCATACTGAAAGCTGTGCAGACCAATTATATGGGCACGGTGAACGTGGCTCTGCGTGCTCGTCCTTACCTGCAGCGCACACGCGGCAAGCTCATCTTCTTCACATCCAGCTCGTACACCCGCGGTCGCGCTTTCTACAGCATCTACTCGTCTACAAAGGCTGCCATTGTCAACTTTGTGCAGGCTGTTGCGCAGGAGTGGGATGCCGACGGCATCAGCATCAACTGCATCAACCCTGAGCGCACCAAGACTCCGATGCGCCAGCAGAATTTCGGCATCGAGCCGGACGAGACGCTGCTCATGCCGGAACGTGTGGCTGAGGCTACGCTGCGCACTCTGCTCACCGACTGCACGGGTCAGGTGATTGACGTGCGCCGACCTGCAGCTGGCAAGTAACAAGGCAAGCCGACGAGTTGACGTGTCGGCTTCTCGGCTTGCTGTTCTTCAACGAAACAATTATAAATGGATTATATAACCGAATTCAAACAGCGCCACCTCCGTCGTGCGCAGCTCAAGCAACTCTCCATTCTTGAGGAGATTGACCGCATCTGTCGCAAGCACGACATAAAGTACTGGCTCGACGGAGGCACTCTGCTCGGCGCCGTGCGTCACGGAGGCTTCATTCCGTGGGACGACGATATCGACATCGCAATGACGCTCGACGACTCGCGCCGCTTCGCTGAGATAACTCCTAAGGAACTGCGCAGCGGACTCGTGCTGCAAACGCCAGAGACCGAGAACACCAGAGAGCCGATTATGAAGGTGCGCGACCTCAACTCGTTCTACGTTGAGGGCAATGAGGACTTCTCGCTTGACTACTCGAAGGGACTCTTCGTAGATATCTTCCCGTTCATTCCTTACCCTAACGTGTCGCGCAGCTTCTGCAAGCGTTACGGCAAGGCTATGTCGAAGTGCTACTCCATATTGCACCACTCGCATCAGTATTCGTGGCGTGCCACGTTCGAACTGTTCTATTTCGGTGCGAAGTATCTCTTCTGCAAATCGGTGTGGGCTGCAGCCTTCGCCTTGCGCAAGTGCGACACCTACATTTCCAACGTGCTTATCAACAACGGCTACGGCATCATGCACCGCCGCGACTGCGTGTTCCCGCTTTCCACGATAGAGTTCGAAGGCAAGCGCTTCGCTGCGCCAGCCGACCCCGACGCTTATCTGAGCGACCTCTACCGCAATTATATGCAGGTTCCGCCGAAGGAGAAGCAGAAGGTTCACGCCGTATTCATTCTGCCCGACTTGATTGAGGAGGCAGAAGTAAAGAAGTAGTGTTGTGGCATAAAGCTATCCGCAACACTCTTGCTAACATAATTATTTTATACGAAATGAAGCAGACACAAACCGTAGCGGTTGTGATGTGTACATACAACGGAGCGAGTCGACACCTTGCAGAGCAGCTCGACTCGCTCTTTGCGCAGACCCAGCCGCCGAAGGAGATAATAGTGCAGGACGACTGTTCTACCGACAACACCATGGAGATGCTCGCCGACTATGCTCGCCGTGCGCCCCACGGAGTGCAGATGCGTGTCTATCAGAACGCGCAGCAGCAGGGCATCAACCGCAACTTTTTCTCAGCCATGCGCCGTGCCACAGCCGACCTCATCGCCGTTTGCGACCAGGACGACATCTGGCTGCCTACGAAGCTCGAGGAGCAAAACGACGCTATCGGTCAGAACATGATGTGTGTCTGCCGTTCGGTGCCGTTCACTGAGACCGGTGCCGAGGTGCGTTACGACAGTCGCCGACCCAACTGCAACCTCATCCGTCTGTTCTATGCCTCGATGATGGGCCATTGTCAGATGTTGCGTCGCGAGTTGCTCGACGTGATACCTACCGAGAAGGAGTGTCCCGAGATATACCGCCGCACATGCTACGACGTGATGACAGCCACTGCTGCTGCGGCTCTCGACAGTATCGTGCTGCTCGATAAGGTGCTTGTGCGACAGCGCCGCTATGCCGAGGCTGCCACATACGTCGGTGTCGACGCCCATCGTGTGCGGTCTGCCGACAATGCTGCCTACATGGTGTGGTACGGCGTGCGCAACTATTCGAAGGTGAAGCCCTGGATGAACGCCCACTTTGCCGCCCGCCGCGACTTTCTGCTTTGGGTAGAGCGCAAGGCGAAAACTGCCTTCTCGGTTTCTGAAGCAGTTCATCGTGATTCGGAGCATTCTCCGTCAAGCAAATACACCGTTCTTCCCACTACCGACAACGCCATCTTCAGCGACGGCTTGCGCTTGCTCAACTACGAGACGGGTAGGGGACTGAAGGCGTTCTTCGGTCTGCTGCGAATGTACGTGCGCTATCGCCACCGCATTTACTACACCCACGAGACCGACCCCGTTGCGTTTCTGCGCGCCGTGCTCCATCCGTTCATGCAGATATACAACTACCGCTACCTCGTAGGCAAGACCTACCGTTGACATCTGGCGGTCTTCCACGTTACAGCTCCATACATATTATGAAGGTTTATTTCTACCATACGCAGAACATACAGTATTGCCTCCGTCGCATGGCGGAGGGCGAGTTCCCGTCGCATTTCCTCTACGGAGCGTGCCACCTTGCCGACAACGGCGTCGATGTGGTGTATCACCGTTCGCCGACACACGAACTCTCCCGACTGAAGACTGCGCTCTATACGGCGTGGCGTGTGCTCACCTGCCGCGAACATTTCGACGCTCTCTACGCCACCCACTACAAAGGTCTCGAACTCGTTGTGCTGCTGCGCGCACTCGGCTTGTTCCGCAAGCCCATCGTCGTGTGGCACCACCAGCCCATCGTGAAGTCGAAGAGCCGACTTCGCGAACTGCTCGGTCGCTTCTTCTACAAAGGTTTCGACCGCCTGATATTCTTCTCGCCGAAACTCGTTGACGACTCGCTGAAGGCGCCGAAAGCCGACCAACACAAGCTCGTCGTAGGGCATTGGGGTGCCGACCTCGCCTTTTATGATAAGATAAAGGCGGAACTCAAAGCGGAGCAAGTCTCATCACCTCAACACCTCACCACAACACCACCTCACCACAACACCACCTCAACATCTTTCATCGCCACCGGCAAGGAGCAGCGCGACCAGCCAACGCTCATCGAAGCCTTCAACCGCACCGGTCGCCACCTTATATTATATATAGGTATCAATCCGAACCCGAACGTGCCCAACCCCAACCTCGAAGCCGTGGAGCGCTGCAAGCCCGCCGCGAACATCGACGTGGTGAAGATATGCGGACTGCTGCCTTACGAGATAGCTCGCGAAGTAGCGAAAGCCGACTGTGTTGTCATCTGCTGCCACCGCACACGCTACACCGCCGGACTCACCACCGTTGTGGAAGCGCTGGCTCTCGGTCTGCCCATCATCTGCAGTCGCAATCCGCAGATACCGGTCGACTTCGATAGTCTTGGATGCGGCATCTCCGTCGAATACGGCGACGTCGAGGGGTGGCAGAGAGCCGTCGAATACATAGCCTCTCACCCCGAAGAAGCACGCAAGATGGGCTGTCGCGGACGCGAACTTGCTGAGCGAATGTTCAACGACGAACGCTGTGCAAAGGAGGTTGCTGAGGTTATAAAGGAAATTAGTTTGTAAAAATTACAAATAATCCTTTGCAGTTTCAAACTTAATGTGTATCTTTGCATAAACAAAATAAAAATGGCTTAAAGAATAATCATTATGAAGGAACTGAAAGGAACAAAGACAGAGCGCAACCTGCAGGAGGCATTCGCAGGTGAGTCGCAGGCACGCAACAAGTACACATACTATGCATCGAAGGCTCGCAAGGAGGGTTATGAGCAGATCGCTGCTCTCTTCGAGGAGACAGCACAGAACGAGAAGGAGCACGCAAAGATGTGGTTCAAGTATCTGCAGGGTGGTGCTATCAAGGATACCGTAGAGAACCTGAAGGACGCTGCTGCTGGCGAGAACTTCGAGTGGACCGACATGTACGATCGCATGGCTAAGGAGGCCGACGAGGAAGGCTTCGCAGAGATTGCTGCCGCTATGCGTGGCGTAGGTGCTATCGAGAAGCATCACGAGGAGCGCTACCGCAAACTCTTGCAGAACATCGAGGACGGAGTAGTGTTCTCTCGCGACGGCGATTGTATCTGGCAGTGCCGCAACTGCGGTCACATCGTTGTAGGCAAGCAGGCTCCAAAGCTTTGCCCGGTTTGCAAGCATCCGCAGGCGTACTTCGAGCTGAAGGCAGAAAACTATTAAAAGTAAAAAGGCTCTTAAAAACAACCGCTTCCGCAAAACTTTTGCTTCAAAAGTTTTGCGGAACGAAATAAAAACCGTACCTTTGCACTCGCAAAACGCCAATGCCCAGATGGCGGAATCGGTAGACGCGCTGGTCTCAAACACCAGTGGGGCAACCCATCCCGGTTCGAGCCCGGGTCTGGGTACTGTAGACGACTAAGAGTTGGTTTCAACGCTTAGTCGTTTTTTTTGTGTATATCCGTTTATAACCACATTATTAGTTTTATCGGATAGTAATAATAAAAAATTGTTTTGCGAAAAAATCTACCATATCTTCCAGTCGCCGATTTTTATCTGCGCAACTCGCTGAGTATTAGTGGTAAACGTGAACAATATTGGCTGGTAGATTTCTGAAAAATGGCTTTATCTCCCAAGCTATCTCCCAGCTGCAGAGGGCTATCTACCAGTTTGTCTCCCAGCCGCAGACAGACATCCTCCAGCCTATAAAAAGCGAAGAGCACTTCAATCACTTGAAATGCTCTCCTAAATAACTAAATTTTACCAAAATATGATTTTAAAAAAAATCATCAACTTTATGCTGGGTGTTCTCAATCGTTTGGGTTCAAAACTACAACAAAGGTAATAATTTTTTCCGAAAAGTATTATATCTGCTTGCTTTTATTAGTATTATTAACAAATAAATACTCCAAATGGGATAATTGGAATGAATTGCTCCCGTGGTAGGACGATTACCGCGGTGTAAAACGGGTGTTACCGCAGTGGTGTAATGGTGTTACATCGCTGCTGTAATCGTATGCCCAGATTGAGGTAACTAAAAGAATTACGGCGCTACTCTTAGGTATATAAAAGAATTACGGCGCTACTCTCATCGAGCAGCGCCGTAAACCTATGTTTAACTAAAAATCCTTTTTCGTAATTAATGAAGATTCTCACGAGCCTTCATAGTTACCTGTTAAACAATTTACCTTAAACCTAATAACTAAAAACCTAAATCTATTACTACTAACCTAAACAATCTATTAACCTTTTGACAATGCAAAGGTACGCACAATTCTGAAGATGACAAATATTTTTAATGTAAATGTCACGAAAGTTATGGTTTTATTGATATATATCAAATATTATGTGTTCGAACACATCGAAAAATTGTTTTTCATTCTGTTTGTTATGGTTTTGAAGTGTAAGTTTTATGGCTGTTTTTGTTTGAAATCGTAAATGGAGGTTAGTAGCGGAGGTCTCCGGCCTCCGCCGCACCAAGTCTAACGCAGCTTTCTGCGGAAACCTTCTCCGCACTATGTCTTATGGTAAGTCTTATAGTGACGTCAGCGCTGCCTGCTGCGGAGGCCGGAGACCTCCGCTACTAAAAAAGGCTACGGCAAGAATGTCGTAGCCTCCTAAGGGTTATTTGCCTGAATGGTTATTTGCCAGGTGTGAAGCGCAGGGTGTAAGAGTAGTTGCCCCATGACGGCACCTCATACTGCGAGAGGCAGCCGTCGCCGCCGCAAGAGTTGTTGCCCAGACCGCGCTGTGCGTAGTCGAAGTGGGCGTATATCTGCGGATCGCGTGTGAGGTCGTACCAGTGGAGCTGTGAGTTCCACATCGAGTCGCCCCATGTACACCAGCTTGTCTCGTCGTAGTGACCGAGCGAGAAGGCAGCCGTGCCCTCTGCCTCTATGTTCAGCGAGAGCGGCTGACCGGGCACGCTGTTATTGCGCAGCGTGAGCGAGCGCATATCCTGGTGGTCGCCGTATGTCTGCGGGTGGAGCATCTCGTCTACCATGTCGTCGACGGTGGTCTGATAGCGTCCGATCATAGAGCCGGTCTTGCGGTCGGCGTAGTTAGACCACGGTCCGCGTGCGTAGTATTCTACGTCCTCGAAGCCTGCTGCGAACTGCATGCCGAGACCCATGCGTGCGAGCGAAGCGCTCGGCGAGAACGTCACCTTCATGTCAACCACGCCGTCAGGATAGAACGTATAGTCGATGGTGTACTGGCAAGCGTTGGCTCTGCCCTTAACAGACATCGTAGCGTTGTCGCCGCTCTTGGCGAGTGCGCCCGTCACGCTGACGCTGGCAGAGTTGCTGAACGTCGGGCGGAAGTTGCGGTCGTTGTCCACCTTGCGGTAGCTGTTGAAGTCGGGACCCTCGGCGATGAGCGCCTTGCCGTTGTATGTCCATGTCTGCATCTTGCCGTTGTTGAAGCTGATAGCAAACTCGCCGTCGGCTGTCTTGCCTTTGACGGTCTGACCCTCTACGGTGAGTGCCGAGCAGCTGTTCATGTCGGCGTTGTGAGCGGCGAGCGTCGGGCGCTTGCCAATCTCGAACTGCTGTTCTGCCACGGCGTAGCCCTCTTCAGCCCACATTGTAGCCTCCTTCAGGCGCAGCGATACGTTGAGCAGATACTCGGCGTCGTCGCCGACGTTTGTGTTGTACGGTATAGCAACCTTAGCCTCCTTGCCAGCAGCGATGGCAGGCATGTCAGCCGTGCCCTCCTCAACGACGCGTCCGTCGCGCAGCACCTGGTAAACGAGGTCGTAGCCATCGAGACTGACGAACGAGTTCTTGTTCTTCAGCGTGAGCTTGCCGTCGTTGAAATCTGTGAACGCAGCGTTCTGATATACGCGCTTCACCTCTGTGAGCTTGCCCGTCCATGCGCGGTCGGGCGTGATGAGTCCGTTGTTCACGAAGTTGCCCTGGAAGCCAACGCCCACGCCGCCGGTAGAGTTGTAGTCGTAGCCCGAAACCCAGTAGTTGAAGCCGTTCTTGCTCTTGCGTTCGCCCTTCACGAGGCGTGCAGGGTCGTAGAAGCTCTGGTCAACCCAGTCCCAGATGCAGCCGCCGAGGATGCCGTTGCTTGCCTCGATGACGTCCCAGTACTCCTGCAGGTTGCCCACAGCCTGACCCATTGCGTGTGCATACTCGCAGATGAAGTAGGGCTTGCCTGCATATCCGTTGCTGCTGCCGCTCACGCTGCTCACTGTAGGATACATCGAAGAGCCGAGGTCAGAGTAGCTCATGTTGCCCTCGTAGTGGATGAGGCGGTCGTCGAGCTGGCGAATCTTGCTGACGCTTGACGAGAAGTTGCTTGCGGCGCCCGACTCGTTGCCGAGCGACCAGAAGATAACGCTCGGGTGGTTGCGGTCGCGCATCACCATGCGCACCTCGCGGTCGTCGATGGCTGTGCGCCATGTAGAGTTAGAGGCGAGGTTCTGGTTGAAGTGGCACTCCACGTTCGCCTCGTCCATAGTGTACAGACCGTAAGCGTCGAACATGGCGTACATCTTCGGCTGGCGCGGATAGTGAGACGTGCGCACAGTGTTCACGTTAGCCTGCTTCATCATCTCCACGTCGCGCAGCATGGTCTCCATGTCGATGGCGCGTCCGTATTCGGGGTGAGCGTCCTGAGTGTTCACACCCTTGAAGAACACGCGCTTGCCGTTGATGTAGACGAGGTTGCCCCTCTGCTCAATATTGCGGAAGCCGTACTTCGTAGAAAATACCATCTCGTCTGTGCCGTCGGCAGTCTGCTGCTTCACTACGACGCTGTAGAGATACGGGTCTTCGGCGCTCCATGCGTGCAGACCGCTGAGCTGGCTGATAGTAGCGTCCACGGTCTTGGTCTCCGTGCCGTTGTATTCGGCTGTAGCCGAGCCAACGGTCTTGCCCTCATGGTCGAGCAGTTCGACGAGGAACTTCTTAGCAGCCTCCACGCCGTCGCGGTTGTCCACCTTCAGCGCCACCTTCAGTGTGCCGCTCGTAGCGTCCTCGCTGAGGTTGGGCGCTGTGATATAATGGTCGGCTACGAACACCTTCGGCGTAGCCACGAGATATACATCGCGGTGAATGCCCGAGAGGTGCCACATGTCCTGACCTTCGAGATAAGAGCCGTCGCACCAGCGGTAGACGCGCACCGAAAGCTGGTTGTCGCCCACCTTGGCGAAGTCGGTGATGTCGAACTCGGCGTCGGTGTTAGAGTCCTGCGAGTAGCCTACGTACTTGCCGTTCACCCATACCACGGCAGCACTGTACACGCCGTCGAAGTGGACGAAAAGACGCTTGCCGTTCCACGATTCGGGCACGCTGAACGAGCGGCGGTAGAAGCCGATAGCGTTATGATCCTCCACGCCGTAGTAGGTGTAGCCCACGTTGGCGTTCGGCGGATTGTTCTGGAACGGGTAGCCCACGTTGGTGTATACCGGAGTGCCGTAGCCTGCCATCTCCCAAGAGAGCGGCACGCGGATGTTGTCCCATGCCGAGTCGTCATAGTCGGCAGCGAAGAACTCGCTTTCGCCCGGACCATTCTGTGTTCCGGGCACGAACTTGAACTTCCACTCGCCGTTGAGCAGCTGTGTCTCGGCGTTCTGCGGAGTGAGCCACGGCTCGTTGAACGCAGCGTCGCTCTTCATAGCCTCTACCGATGCGTAGGGAATGAACGTAGCGTGAGCATCCTCCTTGTAGTCGCCCACCTTCTGCTGGTTCTGAATCCACGAAGCATCGAACTTGCGCTCTGCAGTTCCCGTTCCGCCGCCACCGGTTTCGCCGGTAGAGCCGCCGGCTACGTCTTCGAGCGAGATTTCCTTGTACGTAGCCCAAGAGCGTGTGTTGCCCTGCGTGCTTCCGTAGAGTATAGATGACATGGCGAGGATATTGCTCACGGTAGAAGCGTCGCAACGCTGTACGCCGTTGATGTACAGACCGTCAGACTTAAGCTCGATAGTGGTCTCGCCGGAGATGTTCGAGATGTCCTCGCGGTGAGTCTGGCTCGGGTTGAAGCAGTTGATCTGCAGGTTGCTGCTGCTCTTTGTGTAGAAAAGATGGATGACGTTAACGCCGCCCCATCCGTTTGCGCCCTGCAGGTCGTCGCCTATAGAGAGCACGTTCTCGTTCGCTTTCGAGTCATCGCAGGTGCTGAGGTCGAGCACAGCCTTGAAGCTCTGCTTCTGGAAGTTTATCGCCGTCTCGTACTTGAACGACTTGCCGTCAGGCGTATAGTTGGTGAGTAGCGACTGGCGTGCCTGCACCGAAAGCGTGCCGCCGGCGAGGAGGCACACAAGAGAAAGCAAGAGCACGAGACGCTGTTTGATGTTTGCTATCATAATGTTTTTAGGTTTGTTGTAATATCTACTATATATAATGTGTGACAGCTTACTTCTTCAGCAGCGTTTTCTTGCCGTTCACGATGTATATGCCCTCCTGCAATCCGTCGGTGTTGCTGTCTGTGCGCACCTGCTGACCGCCGATGTTGTGCACGCCCTTGGCATGAGTCTGCTTCTGCTCGGTCTCTACGCCGTCGGTCTTCACGCCTTCGATGGCAGTCTCGGGCGTATTGGCGTCTACGAGCAGCCATTGTGCAGCCTCAAACTCCTTGCCCGGCATCTGCGGCATAGCGGCGATGCGGTTGTAGACTGAGTTCTGGTAGAGATACATCGAGGCGCTCGCCTCTGTGTTGCGGCTTGAGATGGCGTATTCTTCGGTAGAACCCTCCATCGGCTCAATGCGCCACTCGCTGAACGTGCCACCCTTTGCAGACGGCGTGCCCCAAAGTTCGGCTCCCCACGCTGTGTCGCCCGACATGATGCGGTAGAATCCCGGAGTGGTTGCGCTCTCTATCTGTTCGAGCGTCACCTTCACCTTCTCGCCACCAAGCACAAGACGTCCGTCTTCGGTGCCGAGGAACTGTTTCTTGCCGACATTGTAGAGACAGTAGGTGCCTCCGCTTTTCGGCGTCTCGCCCTTGTAGTCTTCGGCTGCTACGGCTGTACAAGTGCCGAGCAGTGCAAGGGCTGTAAAGAATAATTTGTTCATATTGGTTTGTTATTAGTATGTATTAGTATATTCGTTTTTATATGCTCTCTAACAATTTGTGCATTAAACTGCGTTCTGTAGTACGTAAGAGGTCTTAGGTTGTACGGTTAACTGCCGCCGATTGCGGCAAGCTAACCGTGATGTAGTCTGTAGTTGTCGCTTATTTGTCGTCGGCAACCATCTTTTTCGGTCCGCGCACGCGTTCGTTCTGCTTCACTCCGCTGCGAATCTCGATGTTGATGCCGTCCGAAATGCCGGTCTGCACCTTGCGTCGCTCGTATGTCTGCTTGTCGCCTTCGCCCTTTATCACGTAGACGTACGTGTCGTTGCCGTCGAACTCTATGGCGCTCTCTGGCACAGCCAGCACGTTCTTCGCTTCAGCTAGCACTATCTCTGCGTTGGCGCTGTAGCCCGAGCGTATGTTCGCAGATGAGGACGGCAGGTTCACGGCTGCCTTTATCTCAAACTGGTTGGCGCCGTTCTGCTCCGTAGCTTTCGGCGAGATGTACTCCAGACGGGCGTCGAACTTCAGATCCTGCAGCGCGCCGATCGTAATCTTCATGTTCATTCCGGCGGAGAGACGCCCCACCTCAGTCTCGTCGATATTGCCGCGGAAGATGAGGTCGTTCATGTTTGCGACGGTAGCTATTGTGGTTCCGTCGTTGAAGGTGTTGGCAAGAATGACGGAGTTGCCCACCTTAACCGGGATGTCGAGTATCAGACCCGTGATTGTGGAGCGTATGAGCGTAGACGAAGCCGAAGCGTTTGACTTCGATACGCCGTCGCGCACCACCTCCAGGTTGTCCTGCGCCGCGTCTACCTCCTCGCGAGCCTGTCTGAGAGCCTGCGCTATCTTGTCGTATTCGTCGGCAGCGACGAGTCCTTTGTCGAAGAGAGCCTTCTCGCGGTCGTAGTCGGTTTGCGCCTGCTTGCGGTTTATCTCGGCAAGACGCAGACGCGACTGGGCTGCACTGAGCGAACCCATGTCCGGAATCACCTTGACCTTTGCAATCACCTCGCCCTGCTGAACCGTTTCGCCTGCCTCTTTGAGTATCTCGGTGATGATACCCGAGATTTGCGGCTTCACGTTCACCTCGTTGCGCGGCTCAATCTTGCCGGTGACGACGGTGGTCTTGCGGATGTTCATACGCTGCAGTGTGAACTCGTCGTAGACCTCGGGTTGAGGCTGCGACTTGATGTAGAGAAACACGAATGTTCCGATGAAGATCACGGCAACAAGTGCCATGAGGATGTATTTGATGTACTTTTTCATAAGCTGGGTTATTTAGGGGCTAAGCCCTCCCCGACGGGGAGGGTTGGGAGGGGCTACTCGTCGCGCATGGCGTCTACGGGTTTGATTCTCATGGCTCTCATGGCAGGCGCGAGTCCGGCGAGCACGCCGAGCAGTGAGAGCATGGCTACAGCGCCCACGGCTGTCCAGAAGCTAATCTGAAAGTGAGCTTTGACGATGCCGTCCGTTGTGTTAGCCATTTCGAGCGCCTGCAGGATAAGCACCACGAAGAGTATGCCGCTCATGCCGGCTATGGCTGTGAGGAGAATGCTTTCGGAGATGATTTGCGAGAGAATGCTTCGCGGTGTGGCGCCTATTGCACGGCGTATGCCAATCTCTGTTGTGCGTTCGCGCACGGTCACCATCATGATGTTCGACACGCCGATGGCTCCGGCGAGCAGCGTGCCTATGCCTACGAGCCAGATGAGTATGTTGACGCCGCGGAACATGCTGTCGACCATCGAGAACATCATCTCGGTGTTGAATATCATCACGCCCTTGTCGTCCTTCGGACTCACGTCGTGCGCCTGCGCTATCACGCTGCGTATGCGGTCGGTGATGTCGCTCATTTTCACGCCGGGCTTTCCGGTCATGCAGAGCAGGTCGATGTTGTGTCCGCGGTTGTACACCTGCTGCACGAGCGTGATGGGCAGCACTACGGCTTGTTCGTCGCTGCCGTTGATGTTCATGTTGCCGTCGCTGTAGTTGACACCCACCACATTATAGTATATGGAGTCGATGCGTATGAGCTGACCGCACGGGTCGCCTCCGCTGGTGAAGAGCGACTTGTACACTTGCTTGCCGATGACGCAGACCTTGCGTCCCTGACTGATGTCCATCTCGTTGATGTATCGTCCGTAGAACATCTTCGGCGTAGTGACCTCCTGCATGTCTGGCATCACGCCCTTCACGGTGCACGAGGCGTGCTTGTCGCCGTGCGTAGCGCCCGCTCCCCATCGCGTGATGGTAGGCGTAACGACGTCGAGCTCTGGCACGTGCGCCTTGAGTCGCTTCACGTCGTCGTAGTTCATCACCCACTGTCGTCCTTTGCGGAATCCGTGGTAGGGTATGGTGGTCTGTTGCGCCCATACGACGGCAGAGTTTGTGGCGAATCCGTCGAGGTTCTTGTTGATAAGCTCCTTGAGTCCGTCGCCGCCGCCGATGAGTCCGACGAGCATGAACACGCCCCAAAACACGCCGAATCCGGTGAGGAAGGTGCGCGATTTGTTGCGGGAGAGCGTGTCGAGTATTTCACGTAAGCGGTCGGTATCGAATCGTATCATTGTTTTCTCTTTTTTTTACTAAGCCGAACTAAGCCTCTTTAAGCCTTCCTAAGCCGTTGCTTCCTAAGCCGAGTAACTAAGCCTTCTTAGGCCTTTTTAAGCCGAGGGGACTAAGGCTAACTAAGCCCTCCCCGACGGGGAGGGTTGGGAGGGGCTCCTACTCAGTCCTCAGCGCCTCAATCGGTCTGATTCGGGCTGCCTTGCGAGCGGGTATTAGTCCGGCGAGCGTGCCGGCGAATATCATCAGGAGTGTGGCTTTTATGCAGGTGTCGAAGCCCACGGTGGGGTTAGTGAACATCTGTATGGCGAAGAGTCCGTTGTCTATGGTTTCCTTTCCGATGGTGGCGTCCATATACTGGTTGGCGGCGATGCCGAGCAGCATGCCTATGTAGCCGAAGAAGGTAGTGATGGCGACGCTCTCGATGATGATGAGGCGCAGGATAGACCACGGCTTGGCGCCGATAGCCTTGCGTATGCCGAACTCGTGAGTGCGTTCGCGTACGGTGATGAGCATGATGTTCGACACGCCCACGATGCCCGAGATGAGCGTCAGTATGCCTATCACCCAGAGCGCCGTACTCAGCAGTCCGTTGGCGGTGTTCATGCTGAGCGCCTGCGTGAATCGGTTCCATATCCATACGGCGTTTTCGTCGTCGGGCGCGGCGCGGTGCTGTCGGTTTATCCTCGCACGATAGTTGGACTCGAACGCTGTGTTCTCAGCCTCCGAGTTGAGATTGCTGAACGAGAAGACGATGTCGCCCGTCTTGTCGCCCTTGCTGTATATGGCGCGGAACGTCGTGAACGGTATGAAGGCGTCGTTGCCCATGCTGTTCTTCTGACTCTCGTAGATGCCCACGACGCGGAAGGCGAGCGTCGTTGTGCGTATCAGCTGCCCGTTGAGTGCGAGCGGCGACTGCGGCAGCAACTCTTTCGCCATGTCCGAGGAGATGACTATCGACTTGCGGCGGTCCTTAAGGTCGAGCTCGTTGATGAAGCGTCCGCAGACCATCGTGCGCTTGTTGATGTAGATGTCGTTAGGGTATACGCCGCTCAGCTTTATGCCCGTGGTGTAGTTGCTGCCGTTGACGAGCGTCTCGCCCTGTTGCGACAGTTCCGCGCCCACGGTTTCCACGTTGTCGTTGAAGCCCTCCTTGGTGATGCTCATGTCCTTGTCGTTCAGCTCCACGGCGCGCCCTTCGCCCAAGCCGTCGTACGCCTTTGACGTCTCGCCGCCGTACACCACCATTGATGTGGCGAGGTATCGGCTCGAGTTGCCCATCATGGCGTTGATCAGACCGTTGCCCGCACCGAGCAGCACGATGAGGATGAATATGCCCCACGCCACGGAGAAGCCCGTGAGCGCCGTGCGCAGCCGGTTGTGCTTGATGGTGGTGAGTATTTCGATGAATATGTCGCGCATGTGCCTTTACTTCATTATGCCGTTGATGCCGAACGGACGCGCCGTATGGTCGAGGTTCTCCTCGATGCAGCCTATTATGCCGTCCTTTATGTGTACAATCTTGTTGGTCCCGTTAGCCACGCCGCTCTCGTGCGTCACGACGATGGTTGTCACGCCCTCCTCGGCGTTCAGTCTTTTCAGCAGTTCCATCACCTCCACCGACGTCTTTGAGTCAAGCGCGCCCGTAGGCTCGTCGGCGAGAATTATCTGCGGCTTCGTGATGAGCGCCCGCGCTATAGCCACGCGCTGCTTCTGTCCGCCCGACATCTCGTTGGGGTAGTGGTCTGCCCACTGCGCCAGTCCGAGTCGGTCGAGATACTCCATCGCCAGCTTGTGGCGCGTGCGTCGTGCCACGCCCTGATAGTAGAGCGGCAGTTCCACGTTCTCCACAGCCGTCTTGAACGCAATGAGGTTGAACGACTGAAAGATGAAACCTATCATGCGGTTGCGGTACTCCGCAGCGCGCGTCTCCGAGAGGTCTTTGATGAGCGTGCCGCCGAGCAGGTATTCGCCCGAGTCGTAGTTGTCGAGAATGCCGAGAATATTGAGCAGAGTAGACTTGCCCGAGCCCGACGCGCCCATGATAGAAACGAACTCGCCCTCGGCAATGTCGAGCGTGATTCCCTTCAGCACATGCAGCGGCTGCGCACCCTGGTAAGTCTTGTTGATGTCTTTCAGATGTATCATATATATATAATATGTAGCAAAGTAACAAAAATATCCGCAAAAAGGCAATATTTCGTGTGCCTTTTTACGGATATTTAATAGTAATGGAACTGCAGAAAAACCGTAATTCCTAATTCTTAAACCGTTCTCCATTCAGGATTAAACCATTGACGTTGTTCTTTCCATTGCTTTGCTGCTTGAATTGCGTGAGACTTGAAAAGTTCGAAATCAACAGCTATCGGGTATATACGATCAGCAGATTCTTTCTCAGAGAATACATACATACCATGCCAGCCATTTGTAGGAAACTCTTTGGAACCACCATTGACCATCGCCTTGAACTTGGGCAGTTTGAGGAAATCACCATCCAACACAAATGCAATGCTCCAGAAGTATGACTGCATGGCGTGAAGTGAAGGCTCTCTGTCGCGTGTAACGCGATCACGGATACTGGTCTTGCATTGAACACAGCCGAAGCATTTTTTCTTGTCTCCGATGGTAACAATGCAATACAAATCAAAAATGTTGCCTTTTATCTGGTCTTTCAGCCAACTGATATCACGGGGCTCATTGTCTAATTCTCCGGCTTTTATCAAAGTGTTCAAATCCCGTTGAAGTATAATGCTAACATCGGTGCCTTCAAGAGTAAGTGAGGCAAGTTCTTTAATCATTTCCTCAAACGCATGACCACTTGATTTCTTCCAACTTTCATCAGCACTTATGACCTTCTGAATAGTATCCAAGTCTTTAATGCCTGACTTTTTATAGAGATGAACCCGGTAAAGCGCACTCCATAATTCTGAAACTGAAGGGTTTTCTATTTCATTGAGACCTTTCATTACGGAAACGCGTATTGCAGACTTTTGGGATTCTTTTGCCCATTCGTCTTGCTTCTTTTCGAGGCTTGCTTTGCCCTTATATGCCTTTTGAAGTTGCTTGTAGCAACGGTTATATTCTTTCTGATAAGTAGATAGGCAGTATTTATAATAGTCAAATTCCATATTTGTTAAGTTTGAAGAGTTCTTTAATCTGAAGCCCCCAAGCGTATGCAAGCAATGGAGGAACAGCATCCCCAATTTGTTCATACTTGTCTTGTACTGTCCTATCAATATGAGGAACAATGTAAGGACCTCCAACAAAGTTATATGAATCGGGGAAAGATTGTAACCGTGCACATTCTCGGACTGTCAGACATCTGTTGTGTATTGGGTGGACAAATTCATCTAAACAATGACTGGTCACTGTTGGGGCTGCTTCGTTTTCTTTTAGTCGCAAATTTCGCTTTATAAACATTTTCTTTGGAAGAATTCGCTGTTTCTGAAGCTTTTCTCGTTCTTCTCCTTGGTAGCGATCGAATAATGTCTTGAGACTTTCGCCTGGACCCAATAGCGCAAAACGTTTTAAGGTATATTCTCTATGTTTCATGGGCATGTGATTTGATATACGTTCACCGCCCATGCCTTCTCTTTTCCAGAACTTATCATCTCGCATTAGTGCGTAGTATGCATTGTCTACATTAACGTATTCCGTACCTTCAATACCTGAATTGGGTATTACGTTTGGAAGTCCCGCAAGTGCATCGCCAACCGTTGTTGGTTTGCACATCTGATTTGGTTCTGAAAGCCACCAATCATCGAACCGAGTTGCCAAAATAAAGAATCGGTTGCGTTTTTGAGGTACTCCAAATTTTGTTGCATCTAACACAACCTGAATCATATTGCCATAGCCGGCATCTTCTAACTCCTTGCGCAGAATCTCAACGATTAATGTGGGAGAATCCTTATGTGCTTTTTTTGATGTAATAGCAGGAACATTCTCAAAAAGAATCATCTTTGCATTAGTCATTTTTGCAATGCGTATTCCTTCACGGAACAAGAATTGACGGTCGTCATAGAACGATCGTGAAGTATTTCCTGCTGTAGAAAAGGTTTCACAAGGCATGCCGGAAGTTACTAAGTCAACGCCATCCTCAGGAATATATGGCAATACTTGGTCTTCTGTCACATCCCTAATATCAGAGTGTATGACATGAACCTCCGGATGGTTGGCTGAATAAGTCTCACAACAGCTTTTAATATACTCAATAGCTACAAGCGTATTGAAGCCTGCTGCATGAAGACCAGTACATATTCCCCCGGGCCCAGCAAAACAATCTATATGTGTGAACTGTCTATTCATATTCTATATTGTCCTCCAAAGTAAATCAGAAACGTCAATATCAAGAACTTTGTCAGCATTTCTTACGATTCCCAAATTCTGTTGTAGCGTATTTATGCACTGTTTAGAGATTGTGCCAGAGGCTTTGCTCGGTTGTTGTGCCAACCATTTGTTAGTGCACTTTTTCTCAGCAAGCACCACCTTAAGCTATTGATGTCCGTTTCCAAGAGAAGGGTGAGTTTGAATTTTGGTGTAAAGTTAATGCAAAATAATAAATGTCCGAATTTTTTGCGGAACATTTATGATTATTTATGTGTTTATCTGTTTATCTATTATATAATAGGTATATTTTCCATTTTATGGTACTCAATGTCTCCTGCAAGCCTACTGCTTCCAGCGCCATGTCTTCACGATCATGCGACCCAGGCGCGTGAACGCCACCGTGACACGCTGCGGCGAAACCTGCTTGCCGCCGATGATGAGCAGCACGGCGGTGAGGATGAGCGCGATGCCCACGGCAAGGCGCATGGTGAACGACTCGCCGAAGCAGACGCAGCCTATGGCTACAGCCGTTATCGGTTCGAGCGCACCAAGAATTGCGGTGGGAGTAGAGCCAATGTCTTTAACGGCTATCGCCATAAGCACTAACGATAGCACGGTAGGCATCAGCGCGAGCTGAGCAGCGAAGAGCCACTGGTGCGGCGTGGTGAGCAACTGCACCGTCTCGCCCATTGCGAACGTGTAGCCGAGAATGGTGAGCAGACCGAAGATAAGCACGTAGAACGTGAGCTTCACCGACGACATCCTCAGGCGCGACTTGTTCACCACAACGATATACACGGCGTACGTGAGCGACGACACCATGACGAGCAATACGCCGAGCGTGCTGAGCGCCGATCCGTCGGAAGTCTGGTTCAGAAGAGCTATTCCACCCAATGCGAGCGCGATGGAGATGACCGTGGCTGGCGTCACTTTCTCTTTAAACAGCAGCGCCATAATCACCGCCACCATAACCGGATAGACGAATAGCAGCGTGGAGGCGATGCCCACGTCCATGTAGTTGAAGCTGATGAAGAGCGATGATGACGATGAGCCCATGAACACGCCGAGCATGGCGAGCAACATCAGTTCGCTGCGCGTTACGCCGAACTTCTTGCGCTGCACGAGCATCATCACGCCGAGCATCACGATAGCGAGTCCGAAACGATAGAAAAGTGTGGAGTTGGCACTGATACCGTCATGGTACAAGTTCATGGCGCCGAGCGGATTAGTGCCGTAGAACACGGCTGCGCCGACGCCACATAGAGTGCCGCGAAGTTTTACGTTCATACTGTGTGTTTTGATTTTTAAGCAAAGGTACAAATAAAAGTAGAAAAGTAAAAGAGTAAAAAAGTAAAAAGGGCGTTTAAAAGTAGAAAGGTAAAAGAGTAAAAAGAGGTAAAGTGAAGGGGGTCTAAAAGTGAAATCATGGTTTTGCGATTGAAAAAACCTTTAGCCGCGTTCGCAAAAATTAAATGTAAATGCTTTTTTGCTTTCGGTATTCTCAATACCTTTGCAATCGCAAAACAGAAATAACAACATACTACTGTAAACCGCGTGAATATACATTATTATATATAACACAGAAAATAAATAAATAGCATAAGAGAAATGGAAATTTTAAGAAATCTGTTTTATGGTTTCCCCGACCTATGGGGTGGAGGCGTGGCACACTCGGTGATGATTCTCGCCCTTGTTATCACGTTAGGCCTGAGCCTTGGCAAGCTGAAGGTGAAGGGCGTGTCGCTCGGACTCGCCTGGATACTGTTCATCGGTCTCATCTTCGGCCACTATTCGCTCAATCTCGACGCCCATCTGCTCCACTTCCTCAAGGAGTTCGGCTTGATTCTTTTCGTTTACTCTATCGGTCTTGAGGTAGGCCCCGGCTTCTTCTCATCGTTCAAGGACGGCGGCAAGAGTCTCAATTCTCTTACGGCTATTATCGTGGCGCTCAGCATCGTCACAACACTCGTCATATACAGCTTCACCGGCACACCATTCACCACAATGGCGGGCATCCTCTCGGGCGCAGTAACCAACACTCCGGGACTCGGTGCCGCACAGCAGGCGTACAGCGACCTGCGCCATATCGACGCACCGAGCATCGCTACCGGCTATGCCATTGCATATCCGATGGGTGCGCTTGGTGTAATCATCTCGTTCGCCATCCTGCGCTACGTCCTGCGCATCAATAAGGAGGCTGAGGAGGCTGACGCCAAGCGTGGTATGGGCCACCTGGAGAAGATGACGCTCAACACCTTCTCGGTGAAGGTGACCAACTCGATGATCTTCGGCGACAACATACAGCAGATACGCGAGTTGCTGAAGCGCGACTTCATGGTGTCGCGCATCATTCGCAACGGATCGGACGAACACGACGAGGTGGTGAACGGAAAGACCGTGATAGGCGAGGGCGACATACTGCGCATTGTGGCTCATCCTACCGTGGTAGACCCCGTCATTGCGCTGCTCGGCGAGAAGGTAGACGTGCCCGAAGACAAGTTCGGCAACGAACTCATCACACGCCGAATACTCGTTACTAAGCCCGACATCAACGGCAAGTCGCTCTCTCATCTGCACATTCGCGAGAACTTAGGCACTAACGTAACACGCGTCAACCGCAACGGTGTGGATCTTATCGCTACCGGTTCACTGAAGCTGCAGCTCGGCGACCGTCTCACCGTCGTAGGTACCGAACTCGCCATCGCTCATACCGAGAAGATGCTCGGCAACCAGATGAAGCGTCTTAACAACCCGAACCTTATACCGGTGTTCCTCGGTATCGTGCTCGGCTGTATCTTCGCCAATATCCCGTTCTTCATCCCCGGCATCAACGAGAGCTTGCGACTCGGACTCACCGGCGGTCCGCTTATCGTGGCTATCCTCGTAGGCTACTTCGGTCCGAAGTACAACCTCGTGACATACAACACCATCTCAGCCAACCTAATGCTGCGCGAAGTGGGCATCTGCATCTTCCTTGCGTGCGTAGGTCTCGGCACCGGCGAGCAGTTCATGCAGACCGTAATGTCGGAGAGCGGCATGACCTGGATAGGATACGGCATCGCCATCACAATGATACCGGTTATCCTGGGCGGCATCATCGGCAAGTATCTCTTCCACATCAACTGGTACACGCTGCTCGGTGTGCTCGCCGGCTCAAACACCAACCCGTCGGCGCTGGCATACGTTCGCGACCAGACATCGGTAGACGCGCCTAACGTGGGCTACGCCAACGTCTATCCGTTCGCAATGTTCCTGCGCATAGTTACGATACAGATACTCATCTTCGTGTTCGGTTAAGCCGCGCACGCCGATTCAGATAATAAGATAATGTTTTTATAGTTTTAATAGTAGTTAATATGTTCAGGGTAACAAAAGGGGGAGTAGTTGTCTCAACTGCACCGATAAATTGAATTTCGGTTGGTGCAGTTGAGACAACTGCACCCCCTGATGTTACTCTTCACGCAAGCCTTGTAAACAACGAATATGGATAACAATACAATAGAAACAATGCAAGCAACCTGCCAGTGTGGCAATTCAAACAACCAGTCTAAAGTGGCGGCAGCCGAGCTGCAGCACAAGCTCGACCTGCTTCTGCGCACCGGAAGCATACTTATGGAGAGTGCAGCCGACACATCGCGAATCCGCCGTACGATGAAGCGCGCCGCAGCCTTCCTTAGTCTCGACGAACGCTACCTGCACTTCTACATCAACTGGAACGTGCTCATGGTGAACTACAGCGACGCTGAGCACTCGTTCACAAAGTTCCAGCGCTGTGAGAAGCACGGCATCAACATGACCTCCATCTCTAAGATAAGCAAACTCACATGGAGCGCTATCCGTAACGACTATTCGCTCGAACAGTACGAGTCGGCGCTGGAGGAAATTCGCTCTACGCCGCGCAGCTTCACTCCGTGGCAGGTAGCAATCGGCGGCGGCTTTGCCTGCGGCGGCTTCTGCATACAGTTCGGTTGCGACTGGCCTGCGTTCTTCTATTGCTCTTTGGCGGCTATTCTCGGTTTCCGCCTGCGCATGTTCCTGCCCACACGCGGCTGCAACAACTATATAGCTATCGGCATCGCTGCTTTCGTAGCCACACTCATCGCATGGGCTACCACATTCCTCTCGCTCTCGCCGGCTCTCGCCGACTTCCTGCCAGCCATCATGCACTCCGACACGCCTTGGCATCCGCTCATGGCTTGCGCCTTGTTCATCGTGCCCGGCGTTCCGCTCATCAACTTCGTGAGCGACATGCTCGACGGATATATAGAAGTGGGCATGGTGCGCGCGCTCAACACGCTGTTGATGGTCCTGGCTATGGCGTTCGGCATCGCTTTCGCCATTAAGGTGTGCGGCATCGACAACTTCGTGAAAGACCTTACGATGATTCCGCACCACGAATACTGGGAGTTTGCCATAGCTGCAGCCGTCTCGGCTATGGGCTTCTCTACAATCTTCAGCATTCCGCGTAGAATCCTGCCCGCAGTAGCCCTCGGAGGTATCATCGCCGTGTGCTTCCGCAACTTCGTCAATCTCGGTCCGAGCAACGGCAACATTGGTCTCGATATGGGCTTGAGCATCGGTTCGCTCGCAGGCTCAGCGCTCATCAGCGTCATCGTTATCAAGGCTCGCCACTGGTTCCACGTTCCCCATCAGTGCATCACCATCCCGAGCGTAATCCCGATGGTGCCCGGTGTGCTCATGTATCGCGCTCTCTTCGCCTTCATCGAGATGCACGGCGTGGTAGGCGAGGTGACAGTCGGCATGAACAACGCCATCAAGGCGTCGCTCGCCATCATCTGCATCGCGCTCGGCGTGGCTATACCCAACATCTTCTTCCGCCGCTTCGTAGAAGGCAATCGCAAGCGCAAACTCTTCAACATGCTCGTTGAGCGCAAGCGCAAGAACGGCGAGTTCGTAGACCTTAGTGCTGTGGAAATAAAATAAAAGTTGTACTTTTGCATCAAGACAATCATTGAAATGGAAATAAGACAACTTAGATACTTTCTGAAGGTGGCAGAGACGCTCAACTTCTCCGAGGCTGCGCGCAAGCTCTTCATCACGCAGAGCACGCTCTCGCAGCAGATATCGCATCTGGAGCAGGAGATAGGTCTGCCACTCTTCGAGCGAAACTCGCATGAGGTGTACCTCACCGAGGCTGGAAAGGAGCTTCGACCCTACGCGCAGAACGCCGTGAACTCGGCAGATGCGTGCATCGACCACATGAACGACCTGAAGGAGATGCTCGGCGGCGAACTGAATATCGGCGTCACCTACTCGTTCAGCAACATAATGGCTGAGACATTGGTGGCTTTTCTGCGAACCTATCCGCATGTGAAGCTGAACATCATCTACCGCTCGATGCAGGAACTGATGGACGGACTGAAGAAGCGCGAGCTCGACCTCGTGCTTGCCTTCAAGCCGCTCAACAAGGACAAGGCTATCGACAGCCGAGCCATATTCAGCAATCGCCTGGCGGCTATCGTCAACGAGAACCATCCGCTTGCGCGCCAATCGTCGCTGCGACTTTCCGACCTTGAGCGCTACGACCTCATACTGCCGTGCAAGGGTTTGCAGGCGCGCAACGCCTTCGACCATCTTGTAGAGGGCAAGGAGCTGAACTATCGCATCATGGTTGAGGTGAACAGCGTGAACATCATCTTCGACCTTCTGCGCCGCAGCAATCTTGTTACGATTCTCTCCGAGTCGACAACCATTCTGCAGCCCGACATGAAGGCGCTTTCGCTTGATGCAGCCGACAACGAGATGGACGGTTGCATACATATTCTTAAAGACTCGTATATGAAAAACTCAGCACAGGAGTTCATCCGTATGCTGAGTCAGTCGACATCTATACTCGCGAACTTCGCGTTTAAAGATATTCTTAAGTAAAATGTTAGTAGCGGAGGTCTCTGGCCTCCGCAGCACGTAGAAGTGCGACCAACAAAAGTAGCGGAGGTCTCCGGCCTCCGCAGCGCATAGAAGTGTGACCAACAAAAGTAGCGGAGGTCTCCGGCCTCCGCAGCAACCAATAATGTCGATATATAGTTTGTGTTCGACTTGGTGCTGCGGAGGCCGGAGACCTCCGCTACTTTTTTAGCCCAGTTTGCAGCGTTTTGCCATCGTGCTCCGAACGCCGTCCGATCAGATTGCGTCCGCCGCCCGATCGGATTGCGTCCGCCGCCCGATCGGATTCCGTCCGCCGCCCGATCAGATTGCGTCCG
>OGHM01000088.1_pt1 | contig 51135 bp, 51 predicted proteins | sample 1571531 | NCBI WGS metagenome assembly OGHM01 (sample SAMEA2582031, study PRJEB24529) | metagenome | biome: Human gut stool | place: China | collected 2011 | reverse complement strand
ACGGTCATCTCACAAATACTGTCTGCTCTCTATGTGCTTCACTTTCTTAGGAAAAAGGCTGAGCTTAAGGTGCGCCTTATGACACTCTCTGAATTTGGTGAAAATACGCACTATGCAAAGGACATCATAAGCCTTGGAACCTCCGGCTGTGTCATGCAGCTCACAAACAGTCTGGTATCTATATGCTGCAACAATGTGCTTTCAGTGACCGGTGGCGATTTGTACATATCGGTAATGACCATCGTATCAAGCATCAGGCAGATGGTAGAGACTCCAATTTATGCAATTGTGGAGGGTTCATCTCCTGTTTTAAGCTACAACTATGGCGCCAAAAGGCCGGCCCGGGTGAGAAAATCTATTTTCACTATGGGACTGCTCGTGCTTCTATATACAGCTGTCATGTGGAGTGTAATTATACTTGTCCCTCATGCCCTGATTGCAATTTTCAGCTCCGATGCCACCCTTATGGATGATGCGGTGAAGGCTTTAAATATCTATTTTGCGGCATTCATATTTATGGATCTGCAGTACATCGGACAGACCACATTTAAATCACTGAACAAAAAGAAACGGGCTATATTTTTCTCCCTGCTTCGCAAGGTGTTCATCGTTGTACCGCTGACATATATTCTGCCTTACTCCTTTGGTATGGGAACCGACGGTGTATTTATGGCAGAGCCTGTATCAAACGTGATTGGCGGAAGCATCTGCTTTGTAACCATGCTTAGCACAGTACTGCCGGAGCTTCGCAGGATGGAGCAGTAATTACAGCATCTCATCAATGCAGATGCCGTAGCCTCCGGTCGGATCATCGACAAACACATGGGTGACTGCTCCTATTATTTTACCATCCTGTATGATAGGACTTCCGGATGTGCCCTGCACTATGCCACCGGAGAGCTCTATCAGCCTGTCGTCTGTCACCTTAAGCTCCATTCCCTTGTTGGTATCTGTCGCTTTTTTGTCTATATTTGTTATTTCCAGATTATATTTTTCCAGTTTTCCTGATATTTCCGATATCATCTGTGCACTGCCTGTGTGTATCTCATCCTTGCCGGCAACCGGATAATACATATCCTCTGCAGCATATTCCGACAATTCATCGCTGTCAAGCTGTCCGTAAATTCCCATATTACTATTGCAGTCAAGTGTGCCTATATGGCTTTTTTTGCCAAAATATACCACTCCGCCTATCTCGCCCGGCGCGCCGGCTTTTCCCTTTTTGATTTTTGTAAGCTTCATGCTGTACAAATCACCACTGTTTGCATACAAGAGATTGCCGCTTTGCGTTCCGTCTCCTATTCCATGCCCCAGCGCTCCAAAACGGCCGTCCTTTGTATAATAAGTGATAGTACCGATTCCTGCCAGATCGTCCTTCACCCATATTCCCATATAGTATCTGCCATCATCCATCCTCACAGGCGTGATATCCACTGACATTTTCTCACCGCCTCGAAGAAATTTAATGTTTACGGTACTTTTATCTTCATGCCTTTCATCATATTCCTTCATGATATCATTCACAGCTTCAGAAAGCTCCTCCTTGTCTGCCACAGTGCGTCCATTGACAGATAGGATATAATCACCGCACTGCACCTTTTTATCTGCCGGATTGACTTTTTTGCCATCCTCGTCTGTCACCTCCGTCGTATTCACTACAAGCACGCCCTCTGTCTGCTCATATATACCGGTCAGCCTGCCACAGGCATATACGCCCTCAACACTTATTCCATCACTTATTTTATCTGTCTCTTCATAATCTCTGTCAGCAGCTCTGTGAGTTGATGCTGTATCTGCTGTCTGTCCTATGTCTTGTTCGGTTCCGACGTCTCCACCATTTCCGCCGTTTTCACCATTTTCACCATTCTCGCCCGAATCAGCCAATACACTGGCCGCCAGTCCCGGAAGCCCTGTCGCATATCTTCCATATCCGGCCTTTGATTCATTTAAAAAACTTCCTAATGCACTTTCATCAAATGCCTTATCTACCCTGCTGCACCACTTATCATCACTGCTTAGTGCAAACATAGCTATCACTGCTGCAGCCAGCGTGACACTCACAAATTTTCCAAAAAACTTCCGCATACTATTACCTCCATTTGGATTAGTATGCTCCTGTAATTTTTCTTTTATTCTTTTAATATCTTATTATCTCATTCTAACTATTCCAAATTATTTTGAGCTAAACCGGTATAGTTTGACAGTTCAGGTGTTTTCTTATATAATTTTGATATATTTATATGATTATTATAGATTTCACATATAATTCCCACGTTCTCAGCTACAAATTAATACTGTAATAGCTTTATAATTCTTAAATCACCATTTAATAAAGGAGGAATTCCATGAATACATACCTGCTCATCACATCCATAGTAATCTTCTTATGTATCCTGCTAAATCGTGTCTCCAACCGCATAGGCATTCCGGCACTTTTAGCCTTTATTGTGCTCGGCATGCTTTTTGGCTCTGACGGAATAATGAAGATAGATTTCGACAATTACGCGTTCGCCGAACAGATATGCTCTACCGCGCTGATTTTTATCATGTTCTATGGTGGCTTTGGCACCAACTGGCAGCGTGCAAAGGCTGTTGCCGTTAAGTCTGTGCTTTTGTCCACCATCGGTGTTATTATCACATGCTTTCTCACAGGGCTGTTCTGTCACTTTGCCCTTAATATGAGCTGGGAAATAAGCTTTCTCCTCGGTGCGCTGATTTCATCAACTGATGCGGCGAGCGTTTTCTCCATACTGCGTTCGAAAAAGCTGAATCTGAAATACAATACCGCCTCTCTTCTTGAAGTGGAAAGCGGTAGTAATGACCCATGTGCCTATATGCTCACAGTTGCTTTTATAGCCGTATCCCAGGGCAGCGCAAGCGCGGGAAATATTGCCATACTCATAGTAAAACAGCTTGCCTTCGGCATAATCTTCGGTGCCTTGATTGCAAAGCTTTCCATCATACTCCTTCGATATATACGCTTCAAAAGCGCGGGGTTTGATGCGATTTTCATGGTGGGAATAGCACTGATATCATATGCCCTGCCTGCTTACTTTGACGGAAACGGCTTCTTAAGTGCCTATATTGTCGGCATCATACTCGGAAACACTGAAATAGAAAATAAAAAGAATCTGGTAAATTTCTTTGATGGCATAACGGGACTCATGCAGATGCTTATTTTCTTTCTGCTTGGTCTGCTTTCTTTCCCATCAAAGCTGCCACACGTCATAGTACCAGCATTTTTAATATTTATGTGGCTGACCTTTGTGGCAAGACCTCTTTCTGTCGCACTTGTGCTCACACCATTTCGCAGCAAAATAAAACAGCAGCTGCTTGTCTCATGGTCCGGCTTAAGAGGAGCTGCATCCATAGTGTTTTCCATCATGGCATATACCGCCACCAATGATGACCTCGACACCTTCCACATAATATTTATGATAGTACTTTTTTCAATACTGCTTCAAGGCTCAATGCTTCCATGGATATCACGAAAGCTTGACATGCTTGATAAAACAGCCGATGTAATGAAGACCTTCAATGATTACTCCGAGGAAGCAGATATCCAGTTCATACAGCTTACCATACCGGAAAATCATCTGTGGTGTGGCCACAAGCTAAAGGATCTGACGCTGCCGCCGGAGACACTGATTGTGCTTATACGAAGAGGTGAGCAGAATATAATACCTGACGGCGAAACAATAATACTTCAAAACGATGTGCTCGTGCTGAGTGCCATCACACCTGATGAGGTGCATGGTATAAAACTGGTGGAAAAAATAATAGAAAAAGACAGCAGATATAACAATAAACTGCTGTCTGAAATATCAAAAAAACACAATGAGATTATAATAATGATCCAAAGAAATGGGCAGGTAATCATCCCAAACGGAAACGTACGGCTGACCACCGGTGATATACTGGTAATCAACCGCGCCGTAAACTGATAATGTCAGATTTTTTTCTCCATGGCAAGCTCTTTCATCTCTCGCGCGCTCTCCATCACGGTATCTGTGATTTTTGCACCGCCAAGCATTCTGGCAAGCTCAGCCACGCTGTCATTGTCAGTTAGTCTTCGAATCCTTGAAACCGTGGATTTGTTCTCGACTGCTTTTTCAATAAGGAAATGTGCATCTGCCATAGCTGCTATCTGTGGCAGATGTGTGATACATATAATCTGATGGTTGCGGCCAAGCTCATTCATCTTCTCAGAGACCATCTGAGCTGTACGTCCACTGATTCCAGAATCAATCTCATCGAAAATAAGCGACTCAATGTGGTCATTTTCTGCCATGATTGTCTTGATGCCGAGCATGATACGCGACAGCTCTCCTCCCGATGCTACCTTACCGAGCGGCTTAAGCGGCTCTCCGGGGTTAGTTGATATGAGAAACTCCGGCGCATCGATGCCGTTTGCTGTATAGTCCGCAAGTCTGTCAAAGTGCATATCAAACTGTACATCGAGGAAATTCAAATCATTAAGTGCTGATTTAATTTCTGACACAAGCTTTACAGCACTCCTTTGTCTGATTTCTGATACCTCATCCGATATCTGTGCCAGCTCCTTTTCCTTTTTCGCAAGCTGCTGCTCTAATTTCTGTAAATAAGAATCATAATCATTCAGGACACTGATACGCTCCCTCTTTTCATTGAGTGCTATCAGTATATCATCAATTGAGTTGCCGTATTTGCTCTTTAGATGATTTATCTCATCCAGACGCTTTTGTGTCTCATAGAAGGTCTCCTCGTCAAACTCAGCCTGTGATATATATCCTGATATCTCGTGATTAAAATCCGAAAGCAGACTGTCTATCTCTGACAGCTGCCCCTCCAGAGCTTCCACATCCGTATCATAGCCTGATACCAGTGACAGCTCTCTTACCGCCCTGCCAATAAGCTCTGAGGCACTCTCCATCTCGCCTCCTGTGGCAGAATATGCAGCATTTACGCCCTCCATGATTTTCTTTGAGTTTGAAAACTTCCTAAACTGCGCCTCAAGCTCCTCATCCTCCCCCGGCACAAGGGAAGCTTCTTCTATCTCCTTCACCTCATACTCAAGGAATGACAGCTCACGGCTTCTTTCTTCATTGTCGATATTTGACTTTTCATACTCATCCTTAAGCGCCCTATATGCTTTGTATGTGACTGAAAGCTGCTGCTTTTTATCTCCAAGCGGCTGCTTTGCGTACTCATCAAGTATATCAAGGTGTTTTTTCTTTGATAAAAGTGACTGGTGCTCATGCTGACCGTGGATATCTATGAGATATGAGGCTATTTCCTTCATTCGTGAAACAGACACGGCTTAACCGTTTACCCTGCCGACTGCGCGCGACTGGGTGATTTTACGGCTTAAAATCACGCATCCGTCCTCGACCTCCACATCAAGCTCCCTTAAAGCCTCTATAATCTTTGGGTCCTCAACTGAAAAAATAAGCTCCACAAAAGCAGGCTTTTCATTGTCTCTTAGCATCTCCTTTTGCACTTTTTCACCAAGCGCCAGATTGATAGAGCCAATGATGATCGATTTTCCGGCTCCGGTCTCTCCCGACAGTATATTTAGTCCGTCGGAAAACTCAACATCACACTCATCTATGAGTGCCAGATTCTTTACATGTAGATTTTGTAACATATTTTCTCCTTCCTCTCCCAGGCATGACGATATATGTTATTTTCTGTTACAGTTCAGCTATAATCTGATATTCATGTAACATTATTCCACAATTCTGCGGATTTTTTTCATCACCGCATATGTATCATCAACAGTCCGGATTGCACACATGATTGTGTCATCTCCTGCAATCGAACCGACGATTTCTCTCATCTTCATGGCATCTATTGCAGCACAGACAGCGCTTGCCATTCCCGATACAGTCTTTATAACGAGGATATTCTGTGCCATATCCATTGACAAAAAGCCCTCTCTGAGTACTCTTTCGTATTTCTTTGAGAGATTCTCAGGTGCATCCGTTATCACGGCGTACTTCTGTCTGCCGCCTGCGGTAGGAATCTTTGTGAGCTTAAGCTCCCTGATATCCCTGGATACTGTGGCCTGAGTCACGCGAAAACCATCTTTTTCAAGAAGCGCAGACAGCTCATCCTGCGTCTCTACCTCATTCTTTTGGATTATCTCAATTATCTTGGATTGTCTGTTTGTTTTCATGTCCTGTCACCTCATAAATATTATTCGTAACTATTCATTATAACAATCCTTATATGTGTTATGAATAATTTCCCATCTTTTTGCGTAGTATTTCCAAAAAGCTTCTCTGGTGAAGCTTGCAAATCTTTGTATGATTGGCTGCCTTTGAAATAACAAAACGGTCTCCCACAGCCAGCTCTGCCGTGGTGTCGCCATCATAGCTGACACACGCCAGCTCATCGTTTTGCTCCCTGCGGCTTAGAATCTCTATCTCTATCTCATCATCGCCTGAAAGCACAATGCTCTTTGACGTAAGATTGTGAGCATTGTTCGGTGTGAGCAGTATCATATCGCCCTTCGGATCCACAATCGGACCTCCTGCCGACATACTGTAGCCTGTAGAGCCTGTCGGAGTCGCAACAATGATGCCGTCGGCATGGTAATTATTTAAAAACTCACCGTTTACATACACATTGAGGCTTAATATCTGCAAATTGCCCTTTCTATGGATGACTATATCATTTAATGCAACTCTCGAGGTCTCACTGCCTCTTTTATGCCCTGTGAGCATAATGCGGTCCTCTGTCATGTATTTATCAGCCATGAGCGAATCAATAGCGTCAAATACCGTAGCTTCCTCCACCTCACACAGATAGCCGAGTGTGCCGAGATTCACTCCCATAAGTGGAATCTCAAGTGTCTCCACCCTTGTAGCCGCACGAATCAGGGTACCATCTCCGCCGAGCACAAGAATACACTGCGTATCCTGTGGTATATCCTCCAGCTCAAACTCGTTATCGGATATAGCCTCGACATTGCTCATAAGCCCCTTTGCCGTGCCGCCCTTTTGCTCTATGTATGCCACTATTTTATTTGTAAGTGCAAAATCCCTGTCCTTATAGGCATTTGCTATCACAACAAAATGTTTCATAGTCTATTTACTGTCCAGCTCTCCATGCGCGGCCTCGACCACACTATGAATATCCACTGATTCCTCCTTTATAGGATCATCTGTCTTTTTGATATGTACGAGGTACTCTATATTGCCCTCCGGCCCCTTGATTGGCGAATACTCAAGGTCTAACACGCTAAATCCATTTGAAAGTGCAAAGGATATGATATTGTTCACTACCTCCTCATGCACGCTCTTGTCACGGACCACGCCCTTTTTACCTACCTTTTCCCTGCCTGCCTCAAACTGTGGTTTGATAAGACAAACCATCTCGCCACCGTCCTTTAACAGTGCTCTTGCAGGACCTAACACCTTGGTAAGTGATATGAATGACACATCAACCGATGCAAAATCAAGCTCATCATCTATGTCATTGGGCGTCACATACCTGATATTGGTCTTTTCCATGCACACCACGCGCTCATCCTGACGCAGCTTCCATGCAAACTGGCCATATCCAACATCCACGGCATACACCTTTTTAGCACCATTTTGAAGCATACAGTCTGTAAAACCGCCTGTTGAAGCACCTATATCCATGCACACCTTGCCATCCATTGTGATATCAAAGTGCTTCATAGCCTTTTCAAGCTTTAGCCCTCCACGGCTCACATACTGCAGTGTCTTTCCATGAATCTCAATATTGCAGTCATCAGGAAATGTGCTTCCCGCCTTATCCTCACGGTTGTTATTTACAAAAACATTGCCCTCCATAATCATGGTCTTTGCTTTTTCCCGTGATGGTGCAAGGCCTCTGTTTACAAGTAATACGTCTAATCTTTCTTTCATACTGTATGTTACCTCTATCTATAATGCTGCTATTATACGCTTAGCCACCGATTCGGCATCCACATGCAGCTCCTTTTTGAGCACCTCGACATTGCCATGCTCCACATAGCAGTCAGGAAGTGCAACTGTCAACACCTCAAGAGCTATGCCGTTAGTCTTGACATACTCCGTCACATGCTCACCAAAACCGCCGCTTTGCACGTTTTCCTCCATAGTCACAAGCAGGCTGTGTTCAGCCGGCAGTTCCTTAATTGCTTCCTTATCAAAAGGCATTGCAAAACGCGCATTGATAAGTGTAGCAGAGATTCCATCTGCCTCAAGCAGCTTTACTACATCAACGGCAGTCTTTACCATACTGCCGAGTGCCATGATAGCCACCGTGCTTCCTTTTCTGATCAGCTCACTCTTTGCAAGCTCTATCGGCTGTCTGATTTCCTTAAGGCCGTCATAGGCTGCCCCTCTTGGATATCTGAGTGCAATCGGACCGTCATATGCCACTGCAAACTTCATCATATCAGACAGCTCCCACTTATTCTTCGGAGCCATGATTGTCATATTCGGGATGACCGACAAATATGATATGTCAAATATTCCCTGATGTGTCTCTCCGTCACTGCCTACAAGCCCTGCCCTGTCGATTGCAAAGATGACATGCAGATTCTGTATGCACACATCGTGAAGTATCTGGTCAAACGCCCTTTGTAAAAATGACGAGTACACCGCAAATACCGGGATAAGTCCTGACTTTGCAAGCCCTGCCGCAAAGGTCGTGGCATGTGCCTCGGCTATTCCCACATCAAAAAATCTATCCGGGAAATTGCGGTGGAATCTGCGAAGCCCTGTTCCATCTGCCATGGCAGCCGTTATCGCAACTACCTTTGGATTTCTCTCGCCCAGCTTCTTCATGACTGTTGAGAAGACATCTGTGTAATTGGCCTTCGTGCGCTTATTCTTTGGAAGTCCTGTCTCTATGACAAATGGCTCTGCCCCGTGAAATCTGGAAGGATAACGCTCTGCCGGGCCATAGCCTGCTCCCTTTTTCGTGAGCACATGCACAAGCACCGGACCATCCACACGCTTTGCCTCATCAAACACACGGCACATTTCCTTTATATCACTGCCATCCACAGGTCCCAAATAGATGATGCCCATCTCCTCAAAGAACATACCCGGAATAAAAAGCTGCTTTATGCTGCTCTTTGTATTCCTGATATGCTTTACCATACGCTCTCCGTAGATTGGTATATGGTTAAGGGAATTCATGACATTATTCTTTAAATCCCTGTATGCATCCGCTGTGCGAAAGCCCGAAAGATACTGACTGATGCCCCCGACGTTCTCTGAAATCGACATATTGTTGTCGTTTAACACTATAATAAAATTACCCTTCACGCTTGAAGCGTTGTTGAGCGCCTCATATGCCATGCCTCCGGTCAGCGCGCCGTCTCCGATGACTGAAACCACGTGGTAGTCATCTCCTGTCACCTGTCTGGCTGTCGCAAGCCCAAGTCCCGCTGAGATAGATGTGGAGCTGTGTCCTGTATTAAAGCAGTCACAGTCGCTCTCATCCGCCTTCGGGAAGCCGCTCATGCCTCCATACTGTCTGAGCGATGAAAATCCATCCTTTCTGCCTGTGAGTATCTTGTGTGTGTACGACTGATGCCCTACATCCCACACTATCTTATCCTTCGGCAGATCAAAGCACAGATGCAACGCCATGGTAAGCTCCACTACTCCGAGATTTGATGCAAGATGACCGCCTGTCACCGATATGCTCTCTATAAGAAACTGCCTTATTTCATCCTTTAACAGCTCAAGCTCCTTATGTGTCAGTTTTTTTATATCATTTTCCTTTTGTATCTTTTCTAAAACCATCCTATTTCTCCCGATGGATCAGATATTCAAATAACTCCTTAAGAAATGCATCGTCGTATCCCAAATCATCAAGCTGCTCCTCTGCCTCCTTGGAGATGCGCTCCACATCAGATACCGCTTTATCCAATCCCTCAAATGTGACATATGTCGCTTTATTATTTTTCTCGTCACTGCCTACCGGCTTTCCAAGCACCTCAAGTGTACTTGTGACATCAAGCACATCATCCTGTATCTGAAACGCAAGCCCCAGCTTTGCCGCTATCTGCTCCACGCGTGATACCTCATCAGACGACGCCCCTGCAAGGATTGCTCCTATCATCATCGAGCTCTCTATAAGTGCGCCTGTCTTAAGCCTGTAGATAAAGTCAAGCTTTTCCCTTGTGATAGGACAGTCATCGGATTTCTCACTCTCCACATCAACAACCTGTCCTCCAACCATGCCATACACGCCTGCCTTTTTTGCAAGCACCGCAAATGCCCTTGCCACACGCGCATCAGCCACTTCCATGCCAAAAGCCTTTGCTGCGGTCTCATATGCCAGGTTTAAAAGTGCATCACCTGCAAGAATGCCCATAGCCTCACCGTACACAGCATGTGTGGTCTTCTTTCCACGCCTGTACTCATCATTGTCCATGGCAGGCAGGTCATCATGCACCAGCGAGGAGGTGTGTATCATCTCGATTGCTGCCATAAATGGCTCAATCACTGCACTGCTTCCGCCAAACATATGGTAAGTCTCTTCCATGAGGATAGGGCGAAGCCTTTTTCCACCGGCTCTCACACTATAGTTCATGGCCTCAAAAATAATCCTCTGCTGTCCCTCCTCAGCGGGAAGAAACTTCTCAAGCACGTTATTTATATGCTCTACCTTTTGCTGCAGCTCCTCCATGAATTGTGACTTATTTAAATTCCCATTTAAGCTCATCAGAATTCCTCCAGTTGTCCATCGCTGTTTAGCACAAGCATGGCCTTTTCCATGCCCTGTACCATATCATTGGCACTCTTTACCTCATCAAGCCCCTTCTTGTAGAGCTCAAAGGCCTCATCCAGGGATACATCCGCATCCTCCATCCTCGCCACTATCTGCTCTAAGTGTGCAAAGCGCTCCTCGAGTGTCAGTGTTTTTTCATTTTCTTTGTTCATCGTTAATAACCTCCGAAACTACGGCCCTTGCATGACCGTCTATCAGATATATATTTATGTCATCGCCTGCATTGATATCGGATACACTGTGCAGTGCCCCCTTCTTTTCCACCTCGACATACGCATAGCCCTGTGCCAGCTTTTTGGCCGGTGAATATGCATCCAGTGTACCTGAAAGCAGTGCCAGGCGCTGTCTGCAATCCGAAAGCCTCTGCTTCATAATCCTTTCAAGTGCATCCTCGATATCTGCCAGACGCCTTTTATTCTCATTTAGTTTATTCTGTGGACTAAGGAAATTAAGTCTTGTTTTAATATGTGACAGCTTTTCCCTGAAAAAATCAATCCGGCCTGTCAGATTTCTGTCCATCCTGCGGCGCAGATTGTCAAGGCGCTCCAACGTCTGCCTGTAGTCACTGACTGCAAGCTCTGCAGCCGCTGAAGGTGTGGGTGCTCTCCTGTCTGACACAAAATCCGCTATCGTCCAGTCAGTCTCATGACCTACTGCCGAGATAATTGGCGTGTGGCAGTCAAATATGGCTCTCGCCACAATCTCCTCATTAAATGCCCATAAATCCTCTATGGAGCCTCCGCCTCTGCCGACTATTATCACATCAAGATTCATCGCATCCAATGTCTGTATGCCCTTTGCTATGCTATTAGCCGCACCCTCTCCCTGCACAAGTGCCGGATAAAGTATGACCTGTACATATGGATTCCTGCGCGATGATACATTCCTTATATCCTGCACGGCTGCGCCTGTCGGTGCTGTAACCACACCAATACGGCCGGCATACCGTGGAATAGGCTGCTTGTACTCTGCGGCAAACATGCCCATTTCCTCAAGCTCATGCTTTAGCTGCTCGAATTTGAGATACAGATTGCCCTCTCCGTCAAGTTCTATCTTTTTGGCATAAAGCTGATATGCGCCGGTCTTCTCATACACCTCAACGGAACCTGTCACAATAACCTGGTCTCCCTCCTTCATGTGGAAAGAAAGTCCTGCCGCCCTGCTGCCCGCAAACATGATAGCGTTCATGGCTGCTCCCGCGTCCTTTATTGTGAAATAAATATGACCGCTCGTGTGATACTTGCAGTTGCTCACCTCTCCCTTTATGCTCACCTGTCTGAGCATAAAATCCTGAGCGAACATATTTTTAATATAGCTATTTACTTGCGCTACCGAATATATATTTCTATTTGCCATGTTCAATGCTCTATATCGCTGTTCCTCTTAAGCTATGCAAACTTTGCAAGCACTCCGTTTACAAATGCACCTGACTCATCTGCACCATACTTCTTTGCAAGCTCAACAGCCTCATTTATTGAAACCTTTGTAGGAATATCGTCCTCAAACTTTATCTCATAAACTGCCAATCTGATAATTGCCAAATCAACCTTTGCCATACGATTGGTCTTCCAGCCTGTAGACTTCTCATCGATGAGTGCATCAAGCTCTGCCATATGCTCAATAATCGCACTGCATTTTTCATCAATATACTGTCTTTCCTCGTCTGTAGGATTTGTAAGCTCATCATTTAAAAGCTCCATCTGCTCTGCAAGCTCAGACTTGTCATGAAACTCAACCCTGAAAAGCATCTTAAAAACGTTTTCTCTTATCTTGCTTCTTGTCATTTAAATTCCTCTCGTGAATAGTATTTTATATAAATTAAGGATGTCTGTACGACATCCTTAATTATACTACATTTGTGATCATTTAAAAAGAATTATTTAATTCTCTCCCATATCAACACTTGCTATACGAACATTGATAGTAGCCACAGAAAGCCCTGTCATTGTCTCAATTGCAGACTTAACCTTCTCCTGTACCTTTGTAGAAACCTCAGGGATGCTGTATCCATAAGCAATATTGAGTGCTACATCAACCACTACCTCATTGTCTGCTATCTCAATCTGAATTCCCTTTGAGAGATTCTTCATACCGAGCCTGCTGACAATCTCGTTTGTGATATTGCCTGCCATGGAGCTTACTCCCTCAACCTCAGTAGCAGCAAGACCTGCTATGATAGCTACAACCTCATCTGCTACCTTGATCTCGCCAGACTCATCTGATTTGATATTTATTGTGTTTCTATTCTCTGCCATGTCCATGTTCCTCCTTAACCGGCTATACGGTCTGTCCCTTTGCCACGTAAACCTGGAATGAGTCATTTCCCGTAAGTGATCTATTTCTTGATACGCGAACATTCTTGTCTGTAATCACGTACTCCAGATTGGCGCCATCCTCAATTACCGTATCCTGTAGCAGGATGCAGTTCTTGACCTTTGCATTCTTTCCTATCTTGACGCCTCTTGATAGGATGCTGTTTTCCACGGTACCCTCGATGACACAGCCATCAGCAACCATGACATTCTTGGCTTTTGAGCCATTTATGTATCTTGTAGGGTTATCATCCCTGATCTTTGTATAGATAGAATTGCCACTCTTAAACAATGCTTCCCTGTTATCCTCATCAAGGAGCTTCATATTCTCCTCGAAATAGCTCTTCATATCTGTAATCTGTGAAGCATAACCTGTGTACTCATATGCCTGGATATTGAGTGAATCAGTGTTTGTAGCCATCAGATCCCTTGTAAAATAAGAATAACCATGTACAAAAGCGTCATCCACTATTCTAATGAGCTGCTCCTTCTCCATGATATAGATATTCATGCCAAAGTTTACCTTGCCCATATCCCTGTCATTGATATATATCTTTTTGATACGTCCATCATCTATATCAAATGTATAGTACATCTCATCATTGTTGCCGTTTGGTCTTAAGAATACCTTCGGTACCTCCTGCTTGCGGTACATTGCAGTGATATCAGCCCCTGTAGTCTTATGTGCTTCAATCAGCTCCCTGAAATCAAAATTGAATACATAGTTGGCATCAGCCATGATAACATACTTCTGAGTGCACTTTCTCAAATAGCCCTTAAGACTTTCGATTGCCTCAACACGGCCCTCATACACCTTAATCTGCTTCTGTGCATAAGGCGGAACTATATTAATACCACCATTTTTTCTTGCAAGATCAAACTCCTGACCTGAGCCCAGGTGATCCATCAGAGAGTGATAATTCTTTTTAACTATGAGAGATATATTGTCGATTCCACTATGTACCATGCTTGAAATCAGGAAATCGCAGAGTCTGTAACGACCTGCAAACGGAATGGAAGCCATAAGTCTCTCGGATACCATCTCAGGAATGAGGGCATCGTAGCTGTTTGCAAAAATAACGGCCAAAGCCTCTTCGTTGTTCATGTTTAGCATTGTTCCTGGCCCTCCTCAACATCATTATATACCATAGCCTTTGGTCCTATAACCGCTCTGTCGCCAATTGTAACTCCCGGTGCAATTGTAGCAACATCACCTGTCACATCCTCCTCAGGCTTTTCTCCAATAACTGCATCACAGCCTACCGTAACACCCTCTGCAACTATACAGTGCGTGACCTTAGCGCCTCTTTTTATCACAGTATCACCCATGACAACTGCATCCTCTACCACTGCGCCCTCTTCTACGACGACACCGCCAAAAAGAATTGAATGCTTTACTGTGCCCTTCACTACACAGCCATCGGTAATCATAGAGTCTATAACCTCTGCGTTGTTGCCGATGAAATGTCCTGTATGACCGCTGTTACGGCTGTATATCTTCCAGTTTTCATCGAACAGATTGATACCGCTGTGTTCAGGATCAAGCACCTCCATATTGGCTTCCCATAAAGCCGGAATTGTTCCTACATCCTTCCAGTAGCCATTGAAATGATATGCATACATCCTGCGGCCATCCCTCAAAAGGTTTGGAATGATATTGTTACCAAAATCATTTTCTGAATCCGGATCATTTTCATCCTCAATAAGATACTTCTTAAGTATATCAGCCTTATCTGTCTGCTCCCATGGGAGGTTAAGGTCTGTACGTCCAAAATGTCCATAGCTTGCTGTCTGCTTATAGATTGGTCTTCTTAAATTAAGCATATTTATAATTCCGTTTGGTCTTAAATCAAAGTTTTCTCTGATTATTTCAACAATCTTTTCATCGCTTAACTTACCTGTTCCAAATGTATCTACACAGATTGATGTTGGATGTGCAACACCGATCGCATATGAAAGCTGAATCTCGCATCTGTCTGCGATACCTGCTGCAACTATATTCTTAGCTACATAACGTGCTGCATAAGCTGCTGAACGGTCTACCTTTGTGCAATCCTTACCAGAAAATGCTCCACCACCATGTCTAGCTGCTCCACCATAAGTATCTACAATAATCTTTCTACCTGTAAGGCCTGAATCTCCGTTAGGACCACCTATAACAAAACGGCCTGTTGGATTGATAAATATCTTAGTATCAGCATCTACCATAGCTGGGTCAACAATTGCATCTATAACGTACTTCTTGATATCTTCATGAATCTGTTCCTGTGATACTTCTGGTGCATGCTGTGAAGATACAACAATTGCATCAAGACGTATAGGTTTATTGTTCTCATCATATTCAACTGTTACCTGTGTCTTGCCATCTGGTCTTAAGTAGCTTAATGTGCCATCCTTACGAACCTTTGTAAGCTGCTTTGAAAGCTTCTGTGCAAGTGCTGCTGAATATGGCATATATTCTTCTGTTTCGTTTGTAGCATAACCAAACATCATACCCTGGTCTCCGGCTCCAAGGTCTTCATCGTCCTTATCAACACCTTCCTTTGCTTCAAGAGCCTTATCAACTCCCATAGCTATATCTGCTGACTGCTTATCAAGTGCAACCATAACTGCACATGTGTTACCATCAAAGCCCTTTTCTGAGCTGTCATAACCTATCTCTACAACTGTATCACGTACAATTTGTGGGATATCTATAGAAGCCTTAGTTGTGATTTCACCCATAACCATAACAAAACCTGTATTAGTAAGTGTTTCACAGGCCACTCTTGAATATGGATCCTGCTCATAAAGTGCATCAAGCACTGCATCTGATATCTGATCACAGATTTTATCTGGATGTCCTTCTGTTACTGACTCTGATGTAAATAATCTTTTTTCCATCGTACTAATCTTTCTCCTTCTAAAATAAACTTCCTTGTTATTAAGTATCTCCGATTATGCCTTGTACAGCCTGGCTTAAAGCATAATTCGACATGCTTATATCCTAATTTCGTATGGATGCATACTTATACTTTAAATTGTATGTCTTTAAATTGTACGTCCATTTTTACATACATAACATACATATCTGATATATCTATGCATAGAAAAAGGTCCCTTAAAGGGACCCGAAATCTGCTTCGAAATCCTCTCATTGTTCGAATAATCTCGCTCAGGTTGGCACCTTCCTTATGCTGTTCAAATGCAAGGGGTTGCCGGGCTTCTCAGATCCTATGTATCTCCACCGCTCTAAATAAGGGATATAATCATATATTTAATTATGATTACATTATGCTGCGCTGCACGCACCATCTGTAATCCATAAAAATATTACACAATATATTGTTACACGTCAAGTATAATTGACTTTTTAAACTATTAAATTTATAATTATTTCATATTTAAATGTAGGGTTCATAAAGTATTTTGTGCTCATATATGGACGGATTCAGGGTCTTTCCCAACCTATGAGTGCGCTCATGTAAATTCAGACCTTTTGACCCTGGTATCATATGATATATACAAACAGTTCTATTACATTTGAAATTTAAGGAGAATGTTATATATGAATGACAATACTATATTTATATTTGATGCACATGCCGGAATGAAGCTTTCACGTGATATTATATTAAGCGATGGCTCTTTGCTTGCGCCTAAAGATACTGTTCTTACGCCTTCGCTTATCGCTAAAATTTCAAGTCTGCATGTTCTTGAAATAAACATTTATAATGAGGATGAAGACTCTGCATCACAGGCTGAAAGAAATGCTGCTTTAGCCAGAACTGATGCTGACAATATCAACTATTATGAGCGTGTCCGTAACTCTGATGAATTCAAGCATTTTGAATCAGAATATAATGTTAATGTAGATTCCGTAAAAGATAATCTCAACTCATTCCTTACTGACGAAAACAATATAGACACAGACACCATGGTATCTGAAACTATAAATATTCTGTCTGAAGCGCGTAATTCACTTCAGATGTTTGATATGCTGCATGCCATGCGAAACAAGGATGACATTACTTTCGTTCATTCTGTCAATGTTGCACTTATCGCATCTATTATAGGCAAATGGCTCAACTTTAATGATGAACAGATTAAAACACTTACTCTTGCAGGTCTCTTACATGATATTGGCAAGCTGCTTGTACCTGATAATATACTAAATAAACCAGGTACATTGACTGACAATGAATATGAGATAATGAAGCATCATGTTAATCTTGGATATGAACAGATAAAAGATAAAAAGCTTCCTCTCCCTGTTAAAGAAGCTATACTGCTGCATCATGAAAAATGTGACGGAAGCGGATATCCATTTGGTCTTAAAAGCCCTGATATCCCAGCTGTTGCCAAGATTATCACTATCGCAGATGTATATGATGCAATGACCGCATCACGTATATATCGTGCACCTATATGTCCTTTTGAAGTTGTTAAAATGATGTATCAGGATGCATTTACCAAGTTTGATCCTATATATGCTATTCCATTTCTTAAAAATGTAGTTGCTTCATACATTGGAACAAACGTAAAGCTTTCAGATGGACGTACTGGCAAGGTAGTTCTTATAAATGACAACGCTCTTGACAAACCTATCGTACAGTGTGGAAATGATTATGTAAATCTTTCTAAAAACAGCGGATTAAATATTGTTTCGCTGATGTAATTATATTATACAGGTGTCAGCAGGTCCAATACGGCTGCATTAGTGCAAATGGGAATTGTGGACCTGTTGACACGCAAAATACTGAAGTTTCTTATCATCTGTTTTTAAATATTTTACACTTTATTATTACTTTTAATGTATTTTCATTTCTTACTTAATTGTTAATCTTCGCCTTATTATAGTTTTTTGATATATTTTTAATTCTTATTTTGTTCTTAATCTTACTTTTTCTTAATCTTACTTTATTTCTGCCTTTTTTTATTAAATGCCTTTATCCCCGGATACACTGCTGCACTTCCAAGCTCATCTTCTATACGCAGCAATCTGTTATATTTTGCTATTCTCTCACCTCTTGATGGTGCCCCGGTTTTTATCTGTCCCATATTCAAAGCAACCGCCATGTCCGCAATCGTCGTATCTTCTGTTTCACCTGAACGATGGCTTGATATAGCAGTATATCCAGCTTTATGCGCCATCTTAACTGCCTCTATTGTTTCTGACAACGTTCCTATCTGATTGAATTTTATAAGAATTGAATTCGCACAGCCTGAAGCTATACCTTTTTTTAATCTTTCTGTATTAGTAACAAATAAATCATCACCCACAAGCTGTACACGATTGCCCAGTTTATCAGTTATATCTCTCCATCCGTCCCAATCTTCTTCGTTAAGCGGGTCTTCTATTGATATCACTGGGAATTTGTCGATAATTTTAGAGTAATAATCGACAAGTTGTTTGCTATCCCTCTTAATTGCAAGCATTTCATTGTTTGTATCAAGTAAATCATAAGTCATTTTTTGTTGTTTCATGTCTACATTTTCATGAACTTTTGATTGTCTTGTTGCATATTCTCTTGGGAACTCATACAATCCGCTTTCAGTATTGTATAATTCGGAAGCTGCGGCATCCATCGCGAAATAAATATCTTCGCCTGGCTTATATCCTGCTGTAATCACCGCCTCCATAAGAAGTTCAAACACTTCAAATGCATCAGCCACATCTGGTGCAAAACCTCCCTCATCACCAACAGTAACTGCGAATCCTTTCTTAGTAAGTATTTCCTTTAATGAATGAAACACCTCTGTTCCCATACGAAGTGCCTCTCGAAAACTTGATGCACCCGCCGGAACTATCATATACTCCTGAAAATCACTTCCAACTGCGTGCCTTCCCCCATTTATAATATTCATCATAGGAACTGGAAGTGTCGTAGCCGCATTTCCACCTATAAACCTGTATAATGGCATATGAAATGATGCCGCCGCTGCCCTGGCGCATGCTATTGATACTGCAAGAATTGAATTAGCACCTAATCTGGACTTATCTTTAGTTCCATCTTCTTTTATCATAGCTTTATCTATTGCATATACATTAGATGCATCCATTGCAAGTACTGTATTGTTAAGTTCAACATTTATATGTTTTACAGCCTTAAGCGTACCTTTTCCAAAATATCTTTTCTGATCCATATCTCTTAGTTCAACAGCCTCAAAAGCACCTGTTGACGCTCCACTTGGAACCATACCATGTCCAACAGTTCCATCGTTAAGCAAAACCTGCGCCTCTACTGTGGGATTGCCTCTTGAGTCCAGTATTTCCCTTCCAATAACCTTCTTTATTTCAAGCTTTCTATGTCTATGCCCCATCATCTTCAAGGTACTATTGATAACTTCATCTGGTGGAATATGGGGATTATCAAGACAGCCCGCTTCTATCCCATCACTGCACTCATATGCTTCAGGTGAACAATATCTTTCTGCCATAGGCTCATTCATAGGAACACCACCGGCAAAGTCAGATTGTGTGTATACTGTACTGCTCTGCTGGCTATCATTATTATCAGAATTTCTTGTTAAATCAGATTGCATTAGTGTATTCCTCCTGTCAATTATTTGCTTTATATGGTCACTGCTTTTATATTGCTTCTGTTTTATATAATCGCTGCTCATATATTATATAATTGACGGAATTGTTGAAAATATTCTTGTAATGCCTGAATATACTTTAGTTTAGATTTGCTTTGTTTTTCATTATCTTTAATTTTTATGATGTGCATACTTTTCTCTTGTTGCCATTCCTCCACGTATATGCCGCTCTTGTTTGTTGACATCAAGCACTTTCCTCACTTTCGCAGCAAGTGCAGGATTAATTTCTAAAAGTCTTGTTGTTACATCCTTGTGTTTGGTCGTCACAATTTAGAACGGTTTCATTTTCTTCAATTAATACAGATTCATCTAACCCAAGATCACCAAGCAAGCGTAAATAAATATCTACATTTCCCTCCTTATCTACTTCTATCTTCTGAATCAATCGTTTTAACTGCTGATTGGTCATCTGGTGTACATCAGTGATGTCCTCAATCTCTTTAAATGTATTATTTAAAATATTCTCTAACTGTTCTCCCTTGGTTAAATGATAAGATACCATCTTGAGTTCATTTTCTATCCGCTCCATCTCCTGACGAGAACCGCCAATCTTTTCATTCAACTCTTCACGGGAGATTAGATCATCCGTGTACATATCCATATATTTTTGTCTTGTCTTTTGTAATTTAGCAAGTTCTGCATTTAATTCTTTTTCGTACTCTACATTTTCGTCTTTGGCTTTATATACACGCTGAAATTCATTTACCACATGAGCAATCACTTTTTTCTTTTGTTTCAATACATTTGTAAAATACTCCTGCAAAACTTCAATGAGTTCTTCCTCGTCCACAACCGTTTTATTTGGGCAACTATCTACGCCCCGGCCGTTTCGCCCAGAGCATACCCAGCGTACATACGTGTTCTTATAAGTACGAACCGTTCTTCGGAACGACCAGCCACATTCTTTGCATTTAATCAGTGTCGAAAACAGATGCTTATTACTCTGCCGTTCGTGACTAAGATTAAATGCATCATGTCTGCCTCTTAAAATCTCCTGTGCTTTTTCAAATGTCTCATCTTCTATGATTCGAAGTTCCGGCCGCTCCACTACCATCCATTCTGTCTCGTCCTTATCTCTTCTCTGACCTGTTAGGAAATCACTGACTTCTTGCTTGCCATTGATAATTTTTCCAGTATATATTTCATTTGTCAAAATACGGCAAGTTGCATTCTGACTCCATTTGCAATTTCGTTTTGTCTTATAACCTTTTTCATTTAGCATATTGGCAATCTTAGCAGCACCGTAACCTTCTTCTGTGTACCACTTGTAAATCTGCTGTACAACTTTAGATTCTTCTTTATTGATTGCAAGATTAAAATAATCTCCGATTGTTTTGTCGTATCCATATACAATATTCGGAACTCGTCCTTTTTCTGCGTTCATCTTCTTTCCAAATTTTACACGCTTGGAAGTATTGGCACTTTCTTCCTGTGCCAGAGCTCCAAAGATGGTTAGTACGAACTCGCTGTTTCCCATGCTGGTCATATTTGCGGTTAAGAACTGCGTTTCGATTCCCAATGATTTTAGCTTACGGACATTTTGTAAAAGATCTACAGTATTTCTTGCAAAACGCGAGATGTCTTTTACAACAACCATATCAAATAATCCATGCTCTGCATCAGCCATCATGCGAAGAAATTCTTTACGATTTTTTATTTTTGTTCCGGAAATACCTTCATCTGCATATAATCTTACTAAAGTGTCCCCTGTGCGTTTTGTGTATTCTGAGAAAAATTCCTTTTGGGCTTCTAGACTGTTGAGCTGATCGGCTTTGTCGGTGGAGACTCGGCAATAGGCTGCTATGTTCATAGTGCTACCTCTCTGTTATAGTTGTATCGTTCTGTTACATCTTTTATTATATCATAAAAAAGACAATAATAAACCTTATTTTTACACGGTTTATTATTGTCTAAATTTTTTACACTATTTATCAAAATCTATAAATATTTTCTTCCAGATTTCCATATCTTCATCTTTTATCTCTTGCATTATTTTTTTATTTTTCAACATCTGTTTCATATTTCTTGCCACTTCAACTTTCCACCCCTTTTCTAATGCTACATTATTCTTTGAAGCGAACTCTTCTATTTGCGGTACTATCGCACTCTTCTCTTCATATTCATCCTCAAAATACATATCTTCCAAGTCATGAAATATCCGATTAATTCCTCTTTCTATTAATCTAAAAGGAATTAAATCTTCAACCTCTGCATTCTCTATATCCTTATATTTTTTTATTTCTAATATGCGGTCAGGACACTCTTTATATAAACCAGACTGTAATTTCTTCTTTGCATCATTACCACTCTTATCCGAATCTAAAATAACAAAAGGTAACTTCTCTGTTTTTCCACACAATATACTAACAATTCCCGGAACTCCTCTTACACCTCCGGATGGAATAAATACAAGCTCATATTTTGGTGCAATTAACTTTTTCTGAATTAAAATATTCTTAATTGCATTAAAATATATTTGATCCGATGGTCCTTCTACAATAATTGGCTGACAGCCTTGCAATAATATATCCGACACACTCAATCCCATGGCTGCATGCACAGCATAAATCGACTTTTCATTTAATGTATCCGCACCTTGTCTTAAATCGCTTGAACAAACCGTAAATCCTCCTTTATCAACATAAACCACTCTACATCTATCAATATTACTTGTATCAATAATAAATGGTGAGTGGGTTGTATTAATAATTTGATTATTTTCCGATAATCCCACAAAAAATTGAGCTAAATCTTTTTGCGCCAATGGATGCAAAGTTAAGCCAGCCTCATCTAATAATAAAATTGCGTCTTTATGATTTTCCTGGCTTTCAACCAAAAAAATAAGATAAAAGCTCAAAAACCATTGAAGACCTGTACTTCTTAATTCAAGTCCAACCTCATCTTTCCGTACTTCATCTGATACCCAAATTCTAAAATAATCACCATCAGCTTCAAATCTAAACCTATATTCTCCCTGCTTCCACCAGTCTGCAAACTTTGTTGTTAGATTCCTTGATGCTGATTGTAACAAAATACTTCTTTCTTCTTTATCATTTTCAGCCTTTTCTATTTCTTTCAAAGTTGGATTTGAGCTTATACTATTATTCCTTTTTATTGCAGTCATTTTGGGATCTTGCCCTAATTCTAATATCTCCTCTGGATTTAAGTTTACAAATTCGAAAAGGACTTTTAAAGTTCTTACTTGCTCCTCATTGATTTCTATTCCTTGTATTTGCTGACCATTAAGCCACTTTATAACATTTGGCAAATAAATCTTGGAAGATAAGTTTCCATAATTTGAATAGTATACAAACTTAGGAATTTTTTCTAAAATCAAATCCATAAGTTCTTGATTATTTTCTTCATTTTCTAATTCCTCTTTTGATTCTATTTCTTCTATCTTTTGTTCCGTCTCCTTTTCAGCACATATCATCACCTCAGGATCCCCATCTGGAAAATCAATTTCATATCTTCCATCATAAAAGCGAGACACTATCACCCTCATTCCTTCTTCGCATTTATACCCTGTATTTTTTGATATTACTTCAGCACAATCCTTTTCCATTTCAAATTCTGCACTTATAAACTTTACTTCATTTTTTCTGTTTCTTAGTGTGCTTAATTCTGAAACAGGCATATCATGCAAAATGTCTATCTCTCCACCTCTGGCAGGATTGAGTTTCCACAAAGCTAATAACAAATTTGATTTTCCAGACTCATTTACACCAACTAAAGTTGTAACATCATCGCAATCTATCCAACCACTATTTTTCACAGATCTAAAATTCATCACACAATATCTTACCAACTTCATAATTCTTCCTCCGTATATATTATTACATAAAATATTTTTTCTGTTCCTCCGGCAAATACTTCACCAGTTCCTCTACCAACTCATACACCTTCGTTCCTGGTGCTATCTCCGCCGGTGTCTTTCCTTCTCCATTTTTAATAATCCGTCTCGCATATCGAATTGCCAGCTTCGGATTTCCACCATTCATCAGCGTTTCAAATATGTTATCCATATTCTTCTCATACTTTCCAATTCCCAGCTCTTGAAATTTCTCATTCAAAAACTTTTTATACTCGGATCTGTGATTATTCGCTGTGTAATATGCAAAATGCAACATAAACCAGAATTCGATACACTCATTACTCCACGCTGCATGATACTGAATATCCAGATTCTTTTGATTTAATACTTCTGCCCGCTGGACTACTCCATTGACATCACTGGATGGAAAACTGTCTTTATCATAGACACACCATATCTGCCCTTTCGTAATCTTATTCTCACGCACATACTCTTCAGCCTTTCCGATTACCCGCATCGTCTCAGCCTGGCAGCCTTCAATTTCAATCAAAACCATATCTCGATAAATGGGATTATCTTCAATATATCGTTTAAATCCTTGAAAATATTTAGGTTCCGTTGCTTGTCCTTCGCAGAAAATATAATAGCGGAATTCTTTCTTTTCCAGATATTCCTGCCGACGTTTCTTCTTCCAGTTGTCTTTCTCTTTTCTGCCTCTTTTAGCCATTCACCGTCCCCCAATCTATAATCTTTCTGAGGTATGGATCTGCACCATATTTCCCTTCCAGATACTGTTTATCGAACTTGGCATCCTTCCGTACAGATTCACCTTTCTTATTTTTAAATTCTACAAGAGAATATAATTTTGAGTTCTGACGGTTTCCTTTTGCTACAAACCAGATTTCATCTCTTCTGAATACTTCACTGTTCATAGTAGACAGATCATGTGACGTAAAAATCAACTGAGCACCTTTTTTATTCTTTTCCATATTACTGAACGTCATAATCAGATATTTCAGTAATACCGGATGGATTTTTGCATCCAGTTCATCAATTACAAGAGTTGTTCCCTTCAACAAGCTTTTTGCAATAAACGGGAGCAGACCAAATAATTTCTTTGTTCCACTGGATTCATCAAATAAATTCAATTCTGCTTCATATTCATCTACTACGTGTTTTGTAAACACTTCAATCCGGTCATTCTCCTTTTCTTCAACGCGAAAATCTACGATATCCAAATCCATCTCCTGAATCATCTGAAGCATCAGTCTTTTTACATCCTCTGATTTCGAAACAGCCATTCGTAATTCCTGCATAGGATTTCCATAATTCAGGAAATCAATCTCTTCATCAAACCAGTCAAGTACATCCTGCACCACTTCATTTTTGCTGTAAGTAATTCCAAGATACGATAGCAACGGCAATGTATCGGATAATTCATCACTGGTTTTCAATCTTGCAAATGCACCTTTCAAAGTAATTTCATCTTCATCTCGTTCAAAAAGTGCTGATTTCCGCCCTGTTTCTAATTTTATACGATCCAGCCTTTCGTATTCGATTACTTCTTTTTTTACAGTTAATTCATAGCGATACTCTGCCATTGTTGTTCTAAAAAACAGTTCAAATTCTGTTGGCTCATTTCTTGTTCCTTCTTCAAAAGCAAATGGCTCTATCACAAGTTTTTTCATTTTCATTGCAATCTCTTCGTTATTGCTTGTAGCATATAATGGTCTCAATACTTTCGTAACCAGACTATGCAATGCTTCAAGAACATTAGATTTTCCTCCGCCATTGGGTCCGTATACGGCAGATACCGGTAAATACAATTCCCCATCTGCATCTTTTATAATTCTGTCTTCATGCTCAGAAATGGCGGCAGCCTGCATGTCAAATGTTACCTCATCCCGTATGCTCTTAAAATTTTTCACTGTAAATTGGCATAACATCTTATTTACCTCCATTAGTCCAAACTTCTTGCCTATATCTTTATTATATTTCGTTTTTTTATTTTTGCAATAGTTTTATGAGATAAAATCTCATATTTTATATTATAATTTACATTTCGGCGATTTTCGACAAAATTATACACCTTAGACTTCATGTTAATGACTTTCAATCCATTCCTCATCTATCCGCTTTATTCCAGTTCACATTCATTTACTTCCATCTGCACCATATTCTCCCGCAATATCTTCTCCACCTTCTCAGTATTCGCTTCTATCATCACTTTCAATATGTAATCGGCGGTTACTTCCACCGGATTTGGATTATGAAATCGATAGTTCAGTTTTCTTTTCGCCACGGTGAAGTTTCCACCTCCTCCCTGCTCACTCTTTGTCCATTACTATGAAAATTCCTCCTGAAATAGTCCTAGATTTTCAGAATGTTTTTCATAGTCTGCATATTGTCATTTGCCATGGCTTCTCGTCTGCTGACTCCATCAATTTTTACCGGAATACATCTTTCCAGAATTCTGTCATAAATTCTTTTCTTCTCAATTTTTGTCTCTTGTTTTAATTGTGCTAAAGGAAGATTTGTTGTGATAATCAAAGGTTTCCCCGATCGATATCTCCAATCAATCACACTGAAAATATTTTCTAGTGCATACTCACTGCTCCGTTCTACACCAAGATCATCAATAATTAAAAGCTCATATCCATTCAATGATCTGATATATTCTGTCTTGTCTTCAGCTGCAAACAAATCATTTAATATGGTGTTGAAATTTGTCATTTTCACGGTAACTTCTTTTTCCAGCAATGCATTCGCAATACAAGTAGCCAGATAACTTTTTCCTGTTCCAACTGGTCCCCAGAACAAATATCCCATATGGTTTTGCTTCATTTTTTGCCAATTTGTTACATATTCTTCTGCGATTCTTATAACGCCACTATCTCTTTCTACATTTTGAAATGTAAATCCCTCCATTTCTTTTTCCTCAAAGCAGATTTTCTTATTTCTTGCGATTAGCTCCCGATGCTCTTTTTCTTTATAATATTGTGCCTCTTCTGCATATGCCTTCCTTTCACACGCACACTGCCTGTGATGCTTTCTCATTTCAAGCAAAGAACCTTTTGGATAAAATGCTTCTACGGGTTCTTTACAAACAGTACAATGCATCAATCCATCTGCGCCTAAATATGTTTGTATCTCATACATCACAGGCTTTCTCCCTCCCCACACTCATAATTCATCTTTTGATTCTTTATACTGTAACTACTTACTCCATACTTATTACTTGAGTTATTTTTCTCTATTACTTTATTAGATGCCGTATTTATATCCTTCGTAGAGTTATCATTCTGACCATATGAAAGCTCATTTTTAAACTCTCTATCGGCTTTCTTTATATCTGTCTGTAATTGTACCTTTCCAGAAACCTCTACTTTGTCTGGTATCATTACATACATATGTCTTGGTTTTGAAAATCCACCAAATTTCCGAATTAGCAGTCCTGCATCATCTAGTTCTTTCAAAGCCTTTTTAACAGAAGATTTGCACTTCCCGGTTTTCTGTGATAGTTCTTCAATTGGAAATATTGCATATACTCTTCCATCCTCATCTGTCCAATTATTCTTTCGTGATATTCTCGCCCGGTCATACAACAGCATATAAATACTTCTTGCATTCTGACTTAGCTGTAATTCCAGCAAGAATTTTGGAAATTGATAATACTGTATCTGCCGCTCCTGCTCATTCATGTACAAATATTTCATTTGTTTCTTCCTCACCTTCTCAATATTTGAGGAAATATATTTTTGAATTTTATATCCACAAAAATTTATCCCTCTATATATACAAAGGGAGAGGGCATAAAATACAGCCCCCTCATCAGAATTTTTTTAATTTTTTCATAATTTCATTACTGTGCATCCCAAAATTTCACTTAATCTTAAAGATAAGCAGAGAACCAATTAAGGTACTGTAATCCCTAGTGAATCTCGCTCATTGTTATTTCTTTCTTCTTTTTAATCTGAATTTTTATACAAGAGCAAGATTCACCTGTGTTTAACAAGTTTATTTTTGATGAATCTTCTATTTTCATCCTCTTGATTCAATTTCATCTTCATCTAATTAACTTCCATCAAAGATTTCCGCACTATTTACATGATATTTTCTTTCAAAATTTTCAAAAAAAGTACCTGGCTTCTGCCAGATGCTCTGTAAAAAAATTTCAATTTTTACCTGCTTACATTTTCAATGTAGCCAATATAATATTCCTATTTTCTAAATATTATTTTCAATTATTACGATACGGTATTACCCGGGTGGATCTTGCTCTTCTCTTTCAATATCAATATAATTCTATTTTTCGATAATCTATGACAGTGTTGCAGTTAAATGATATACTAATTCTAGTTTATAAATTCGGAGGTATATTATGTCGAACATTCAGATAACAGAAAATGGGTCAGGAAAATATTCTCCTGAATGGTTTTATAGCGAATCTCAGACTCCAGAATGGATTTCATTTGCTCACAAAGCTGATGAGCTACGAGAAAATTTTATAAATCTTTTTGGAATAGAACGCTTAAAATCACTTTCGGGAAAAGATTTGTTAACTTCTTTATTTTATAATGACGAAGGAACTAAAACCAATCTCTGCTATAGACTTGAAATGGACAAAGATATTCGCGAAGTATTTGGAAGTATTTCTGGCGGAGCAGCATATAAATTTGGATTATTCTATCATAAGAAAAATCAAAGTTGGACCTGTGGATCTCCATTAAAACCTATACGTCTTACTGAGGATGAAGCAATACAAAAAGCAGAAGAAATGCGAAATGATCTAGTTGAAGGTGCTGAAATAATATCTTCTTTTGGTCCTTTAGATTCTGAAGAAGATTACGAGCAACTCTATAAACAGCTGGAACATATCCCGGGAATCAATATGGTATGGCGCATGAAATATTATCAAATGCTCTTTCCAACATTATTCGCTCCATTTTATGGACAGGATATTCAGCTGAGAGTATTGCATTTTCTAAATCAAAAACCAAGTGATATTCCTTTCATTCGCATGGGACAAATTTCATTATATGCAAGAAAATGCAATGTTCCCGGAGTTGTCTTTGCTCATATTTATGGGAAAAATGTAGGATATACTAATGAGACTAATGATTCTGACACAAATACGCTTTCCGATAAAAAACATAAAACGCACTACTGGATGTATACCGTCTTTGATGATAAAAGTTGGAATGAATGCCAACAAAAAGGAATCATGGTTTTAGGTATGGACGATATTGGTGATTATTCCCAATTTGCTTCCAAGGAAGCTCTCCGTCAAGAACTGATAGATGTGTACGACAGTAGTACTTCACGAAAAAATCAGGCTTTGATGGCATGGAATTTTGCAAATACCGTATCAGTTAACGATGTGATTTTTGCGAAACGTAGCAACACTCTTCTTGGTAAAGGTATTGTCACTGGAGGTTATGTCTTTGATGATCTTCGGCATGAATATAAAAATGTCCGCACTGTAAAGTGGCTTCAAGTTGGTGAATGGGAACATCCTGGTAATGCAGTAGCAAAACGCTTAACTGATATCACTCCATACACAGATTATATTGAAAAACTTACCGCCATCTTTGCTCCAGACGAATTGGATGATGTAGACACACAACCAGAAATAGACTATCCAACTTACTCTTCTGTAGATTTTCTCTCAGATGTGTATATGAATGAACAAGATTATAAAACACTGGTAAATGTCTTAAAAATGAAGAAAAATATTATTTTACAAGGCGCACCTGGCGTTGGAAAAACATTTACTGCCAAGAGATTTGCTTATTCCATTATTGGTGCAAAAAATCCTGATCGTGTTCAAATGATCCAATTCCACCAGAGTTATTCCTACGAGGATTTTATTGAAGGATACCGACCAACGGAAAATGGATTCACAATTAAAAAGGGTTCTTTTTACAAATTCTGCAAAATGGCCGAGGATGATGATGAAAATGATTATTTCTTTATTATTGATGAAATCAATCGTGGTAATTTAAGTAAAATATTCGGTGAATTATTTATGCTGATTGAAAAAGATAAGCGGGGAATTGAACTGCAATTGTTATATTCTGATGAGAATTTCTCTGTACCTGCAAATGTATATATTATTGGTATGATGAATACTGCTGATCGTAGTCTTGCTATGTTAGATTATGCTTTAAGACGACGTTTTTCATTTTTTACTATGAAACCGGGTTTTAATACGCCTGGTTTTCAAGCTTACCAAGATTCTCTAAAAAGTGATGCCTTTAACAAATTAATTGCTTGTGTGAAACAACTCAATTCCAAGATAGCAGAAGATATATCACTAGGTGAAGGATTCTGTATTGGTCACAGTTATTTTTGTGGTTTAACACCAGAGACAGCCAACACACAAACTTTGTCATCCATTGTAGAATACGAATTGATTCCACTTTTAAAAGAATATTGGTTTGATGAGCCCGCAAAAATCGTAGATTGGTCTGATCGACTAAGGAGTGCTGTTAAATGATTCCTGTACAAAATATTTATTATATGCTGTCCTACGCTTTTCAGGCATTACAAGCACAAAATTACAAAGATCTGGCCACAGAAAATTTTCATAATACCGCTGAATTATGTGCAGCCATTCTTGATAAGGGCATTAGCATGCAGTTAAAACGAGGCTTAGGAAGAGATTATGTGCCAAAATCAGAATCTCTTTCTACACTACAGGGAAAGCTTAATATTTCTGAATCCATTAAAACTCAGACTCTGCTGAAGAAACAAATGATTTGTACATACGATGAATTTTCAACTAATACACAATTTAACCAAATTATTAAATCTACAATGTTATTGCTTCTTAAAGCCAATATCACAAATACGCGAAAAAAGAGTCTACGAAATCTGTTATTGTTTTTTTCTGATGTTAATGAAATTGATTTACGTTTTGTAAATTGGAACCAACATTATAATCGTTCCAATCAAAGTTATCAAATGTTAATTGGAATCTGTTATCTGATTTATAACGGACTTCTACAGACACAGAACGACGGTACCACAAAAATAATGGATTTTTTTGACGAACAACGTATGTGCCGTTTATATGAAAAATTTTTGCTTGAATACTATCGTAAAGAACATCCAGAACTATCTGCCAATGCCTCACAGATCGCATGGCAACTTGATGATTCTGAGAACCAATTGCTTCCCAAAATGCAAACTGATATTATGTTGTCTCAGGGAAACAATATACTTATTATCGATGCAAAATATTATTCACATATGACTCAGCAGCAATACGGAACAAATACCTTGCATTCCAATAACCTCTATCAGATTTTTACATATGTGAAAAATAAAGAATTTGAATTAAAAGACTGTGAACATACTGTCTCTGGAATGCTTCTTTATGCACAGACTGATGAAGATGTTATTCCTAATAATACCTACAAAATGAGTGGAAATCAAATTTCTGTACGCGCATTGAATTTAAACCAGGATTTTTCGGGAATCGCAAAAGATTTGGATTCTATTGTAAAATTTCATTTCTAATAATTACATAAAACTGGGAGAACTTACCATAATTCTCCCAGTTTTTCTGAATCCGCTATTCTTTCTTTTCTAATCCCAAAAAATATGTATCATTGTGTTCAAATGAGACAACATATATACGCCGTTTAACCAACTCTATGTCTTCTTTTCTAGAATCTCTATGCCTTATGCATGATTGAATAAAAATATTTTTAACCTCTTCCTCTTTCTCAGCTTTATATTTATATATGATCAATTCTGCATTTTCACTTAAAATTGCATCAAATATCTGGTCTAACCACCATCCATCAGTTATTGATAATGACATTCCAAATATTATAAACAATTCTGCTTCCTCAAAATAAGACTGATATTTTATATCATATTGCGCCCAATATGACTTAACAAATCGTTTTTCTTTTGACCTTCCCTTATCGTATACATCCATGTCTATTCCGAATAAAATAGATCTTGGAATCTCCTGTATCCCGTGCGGATGGATAATGTCTGTAAGCAAATATGATGACCAATTAGTAGGATTTTTCCCAGAAGAGCCTCCACATTCTGGATAAAATTGAAAATTTCTGTCTGCATTTTTCCAATAATGAGGATCAAACTGTGTTTTATCTAAATATAAATAATTATCCAATAATGCTGTATAATTAAAATTAAAAAACACAAAATTATACAAGTCATAATAGTTAGTTTTCGAAGGGAACTCTATATCACATGAACTCTCCAAATCATTTAAAAAATGTCCCAAACTTTGCGTTGCTAATTTTTTCTCTTGCACATCAGAATTAATTTTCAATAATAAATCTGCATCAACAAGATCATTTAAAAATCTTGTAAAGCAGTTTTGAAACTCATCAATTGATTTCTCAATTTTATTTTGTTGTATTTTTCCTTCCAAAACTAATGTATTAATGATTAATTCAAAGTCACTCCAATTAGAAGCATAAGACATTTGTTCGGTCATTTTCTTAAATAATATGTTTTTCTCATCACATAAATTATAATATTTTATATATTCATAAAAATCACTATAACTAGACGTTTTCCCTTTCATTTTTCCTGTTTTATATTTATTCAATAAAGCAATATCAAATCCATTTCCAACCAAAACCATAATATTATGTTGTGATTTTATTTCATCAAATGTCTTTTTATCGTACTTACCAAACATATCTTATTCTCCATTGTAAAAATTATACATCCCTTACAATCATATATTATTTTAAAATGCTTTTTTCCGCAAGAGCTTTTAACAATCAAACAACCTTTATCTTCTTACTTAACTATCCATTTGTACCGTTCTATTTTATTACTACTATATGTGCTGTGCTTTTACTTACTCCAAACTGTTTTGCCGCCTTTCTGACTGTAGTATTGTTATCTATTATGTAATTAGCAATATCTATTACCCTTTCTTCAATATAAGTTTTCAAAAATAAAAACCCCTGCATATCTGTTTGTACAGTTTATGCAGGGATTATAAAAATATTCTGTTTTGTTATTTTAGTTATTTTATTTGTTATATTTCTTCAGCAAGCGTGTGAAGCAAACCTTCACAGCCAGCCTTTACATCTTTATATGTTGCTTCGAAATCTCCTGTATACCACGGATCCGCTACATCAAGGCCTGAACCTGCAAATGTAAGCAGCTTATATATCTTTTCATCTGGATCTCCACCTGATATACGCTGCATATTTCTTATATTCTCTGTATCCATGCCTATAAGATAATCATATTCCTCATAATCATCCAGTGTCATCTGCACTGCTCTATGTGGAATGACCGGTATTCCTTCTGCTTTTAATCTGGCAACCGTCCCATGGTGTGGGGGATTGCCTATCTCTTCACGGCTTGTTGCCGCTGAATTAATATAAAACTGGTCTGATAAACCAGCTTGTTTAACTAAATATGTCATGACACTTTCGGCCATGGTGCTGCGGCAGATGTTGCCGTGGCAAACAAATAATATTTTTATCATGCCTTAAAAACTCCTTGAAAATGCTGATTTTCCCTGATTTTACGCCACTTTATACGATTTGCTGTGATAGAGTATTTTCTTTGTTTTCGTCGCATATCGTGGCATAAATTCGTATATTTTGTCATCCAAATTTAGTAAAAATCTTAGTAAAACAGCTTAATTTTCTCATTTTACTAAAGACTTTTTCCTTTTCTCTAAGTGACTGGCAAGGGCTTCTTCCTACCGGAAGAGAATCTGTCGATTCCAACTTCCAACTGTAAAGAAATTTCTGTTTTCCATAGCAGTCTGTATAAACAAATGCATATCTTCCATCCGCTCGCTGGCTTTTTCCGTTTCGTAAAATACGTCCTTTTTTATCACGTCTTTTCTGATTGCGATTTCTTTCACTCAAACGTCTTTGCTCCTTTCTACGAAGAAGCCCTAGCACGACAACCATATTATATCATACCAGGGTGGCATTTACCACTTTAAAGTGATAAAGCTTTGTATTTTTCATTTCTACAAGGAAGTGGTTTGATTAAGAAATTCTTCAAATTTATGCCGATTAATCAACGATTTATTCCCAACCTGCACCGTAAAACAATAATCAGTATCAGTATTTTCAGAAATCAGCATCCTTATCTTCTTTTCACCAATTCCAAAATATTGAACTGCTTCGTCAACCGTCAGCATATACTTCTCCCAGATTGGAACCATCTTGCCCTTTACTCTTTCTTCTATATTATTTATTATGAACACATCCAAATTTTTAAAATAGGCAGCACTTTATCTGCCAATGACAACCCCCACCCCATTGCAGGCTCTCATAGGCAGATAAAAATGCAATACAGGTGACAGATCATTACTCTGCCCACATCGGTCTTGCACCGTCATTCAAATTGACCGGACTGCAAGTTTCCTTACAATCCGGAAGTATCATTATCACGGATATGCTTCATCGCCCTGTGTTACTGCCACACATTTTGTCAGATCATCTCGCTCCATACCTTTGCTTCAATGTAATGTTTCAACATTTCCTCACATTCACTCCTAGCAAAGAGCAGGTACATCTTGGCGAATCTACCTAGTGGCTCCACATATCCTCACGTCCTGTATGCAAAAAATATTCAGTTGTCAAGGTACAGGGTGCATACGCAGCAATCAGCGAATGGAAAGGGACAATGCTAACCGCCTGTTATGCAACTTCAAAAGCCAATATCTTTGTGATCAGCTTTGTTTCTAATCTGCGACGCAGAGTTTCGTCAATGCAGTAGTGTACCTGTCCACTTTCGTCATACAGCTTTCTTGTGGACAATTTGATTATGTACCCTTCATAATGTTTTAACACGGCATTGATTGCACTCACATCGCCCTCTGATGCTGCCTTTATAATATGGAAAGGCAACAAATTTTCTTTATTTCTGGTTTTAGACATCTTTTTCATCTGCTATTCCTTCCATAATCTTTCTCAAAATTTCCAGTGAGCGTGTTCTGTGTTCATGAATGGTACTGCGAACCAGATTCATTTCTCTTGCAATATCTGCATCGCTCATCTCCATGAAATAGGAAAGTAAAATAACATTCCTTTTTCTTTCCGTAAGTTCTTTTAATGCTTCCGCAATCAAAGTATTTTTTACTTCAATATCATAGCCATGCACTTCAAAATGATGATTTTCTGTTCCGTACTCATCCATAGTAAATAATTTGCTCAACTCCTTTTCTGACAGTTCAGAGAATGTGACTTCGTGTTTTCTGCGATAGTCCATGTGCTTGTAATAATTGACAGCTTCACCTTTTAATGCCATCTGCACAAACGGTCAAACTGATGCCTGACAGTCATTTCATCCTTAGAAGAAGGTTGCCCCATACGAGTTCACCTCCTCCCGTTCCGAATGACAAGGCATTTGCCTTTTTTCCCTTCCGGTGTATCTCCCAAATGAAACCGGGGAGATGTTCGTGTGGATTGAAAAATTTTTATAGAAATTTTTCTGTATACAAAAAACGTCCTCGCAGGCACACACCCACAGGACGCTGTTCATATCTGATATTAAATTTTCTCCACACTCTACGAGTGCGTATAATGCACTTTCAACTGTAGCATCTGCCGCATTACTTAAAATGCGACCTATTTACCTGCCCTTTCACGCACTAAATGGTACAGTATTTTCCAAATACAAAAATATCCTTTCAACGGTTCAGAATACATAACTCTCCCAAACACATTCAAAGGATAAAAAAGCATGTGAAAAAACCTTTGAACATTGCGTTTTTTTAATGCAATATCCAAAGTTTCTTATTTCAATAAAGTGTGCTATATCCCTCTGTTTTAGTGCTTTATTAGTTCATTTCTTTTTCAAATCGTGAACTATACACTATATACGGAGGTGCATGATATGGCTAAATCTAAGAAAATTGATAACGACATGGGTTTTCGCCTGAAGAAAGCCAGATTAGACCAAAAGCTGACTTATGATGAGTTATCCGAAAAATCCGGTGTTTCATCAAGATATATCAAAGAGATTGAAAATCATGGCAATGTTCCAAGTCTTGAAAAACTCGGACAACTCATTCGTGCTTTACATATCTCTGCCGATCCGTTTTTTTATCCGGCAGCTCCAACCGATAATCTGGATTACCAAAGGCTACTGGTTTATCTTTCAGAATGTACGGACGATCAGATCACCACTATTCTTGCACTTGTGGAAGCCTATCTTCGTACATATAAAACCCATGAGACAGAATAGCAAAAAGATTTCGATTTTTTCTGGATTATTTCTGAATTATTCTGAAGGAAAACAGGGTGGTCAGCTTCCCAGTAAGCCATCCACCCTGTTTGAACTATTCTTTGATATGCATAAGCACTTCTTTCACTTTGTTTCTTTCCTTTAAAATCCCCAGTCCGTCAAACATCTGCATTACATCTACCATCCCCTGATAGTAGGCTCTTTGTTCTTCTTGAAAATGAGCGTGATCCACTATATCCATATAATTTTCGAAAAATTCTCTGTGCTCTGCAGAAAGCTCAGCCAACACCGTTTCATATTCCCGATTCGCCTTTTTCAATGCTTTATCTGCATTTTCCGATTCGTTTGTGTGAACAGAATACTCTCGTTCTTCTGCTTCGCTTCTAAGTTCCTCCAATACCTCTGCTACTGTTTCAAATACTTCGTTCATTTTGTATCCACCTTTCCATATAAGTATTGCATTTTGCAGTCAGTATTATCAATCCCAAGATTACATCAAATAAATTTATTTTCTTATACTTCATCTTTAGAAGTATATTATCAACATTATTCCGTAAAATCAATCATGTAGCACTTCATCTTTAGAAAGTTGGTATTTGAATGAAGATTTACTGGAATAAAGAAAAAAATTCCAAAAACCTTATTGGACAACGTGTAAAAGAATTACGAACCGAAAAGCACATATCACAAAAAGCATTAGCTGAACAACTCCAGCTTGCCGGATATGAATTTAGTGATTTGACTGTATTACGCATTGAACAAGGGACACGCTTTGTACCGGATTATGAAGTAGTGGCTCTGGCAGAATTTTTTTATGTATCTTGTGAATATCTCTTGGGTGTTAAAAAAGAAAAATAAGCAGTGATCTGGACTATAACTTACAGACCACTGCTTAAATTTTTATTGAAGCGATACCCTACTCCCCATACAGTCTGTATGTAAATCGGTTTACTTGGATTATCTTCTATTTTTCCACGCAGGTTGCGGATATGGCTCATGACAATATTATAATCACCAAAATATGGCTCTTTCCAAACAATATTATATATTTTCTCCTTGCTAAATACCATTCCAGCATTTTGCGCTAACAGTAAAAGAATTTCAAATTCCGTAAAAGTAAATTCTATTTCTTTGTTTCCTTTTACCGCCAACCGTCTTTCAGCATTTATTGTTAATCCCTGAAATTCTAAGCATTTTTTTATGTTCTTATTTTCACATATTTTCATTTGCTTATTTTCTAATATGCTTAATATCTCGCTAATAACATCATCTTCACTATTTTCAAATGACAACAGCAACATTTTCCCCATAACTTTCCACCTCCTCAAATCTTACTTATGTAATAGTTCAATTATTACATAAGTAAGATTTACAGCCAACTATTTTTCCAAAATTGACATTTCAACAAATACAGAATATACTATTTTTATTACAGGCGTAAGATTTAAGGAGTGATTTACATGAAGAATTTACCACAAATTTCGGAAGCAGAATTTGAAGTTATGAAAATTGTATGGAAATATGCCCCCATTAACACCAATGAAATAACAGAAAAATTACTACAAACAACAAACTGGAGTCCCAAAACTATCCAAACGCTCATTAAGCGTCTTGTGACCAAGGGTGTTCTCACTTATGAAAAACAAAGTCGTGTTTTTGTTTACACACCGTTAGTAAAAGAGTGTGAATATATTAGTCAAGAAAGTAATTCTTTCTTGAATCGCTACTATAATGGTGACATTACCTCTATGCTATCTGCATACATAGAAAACGATAAACTGTCTGAAACAGAAATTGAAACACTTCGCTCCCTTCTTTCCAAGAGTTCCAAAAAAGGAGGCGATTAACATGGCTAATTTCATGATACGCTTTTTATTATGCAATGTATTGATCAGCGGTATCATCGGAATTCTTTTGATAGCCAAATGGGTATTCAGAAACAACTTGTCCAGCCGGATGCAGTATAATCTATGGTTGCTGTTACTCGGACTTTTAGCAGTGCCTTTTATCCCCTTCCGTCTAATTAGTTTTCCGCAAATTTTCTCATGGCTCAGTAGCGTAAGAAACTCTTCCGCTTCTCATGCCGATGTTGGTGCAAATAATGTTATGGATACCGGTTTATCTGGTACTACAAATTGGATGAATGACTTTGCCCTTTCTGTAAATAAAGACACGCCATCCGTTACCGGATATATTTTATTAGGTATATGGATTGTGGGAATGCTTGCGATGATGATATTGGTAATCAAATCTTCTCTTCGTTTACGCATAATAAAGAGATCTGCGCTCCCCCTTCAGAACCCAGATGTTCGCAGACTGTATAACAAATGCTTGAATGAGATGAAAATAACAAGGAATATTCCTGTGTACAGTACCGCTTTTTTGAAATCACCTATTATCGTAGGATTTTTGAAGCCATGTATTTATCTGCCAATTCATTTAATCTCAGATTATCATGAATCTGATATGAGATATATGCTATTGCATGAACTGCAACACTACAGACATAAGGATGCCATTGCCAATTATCTTATGAACTTTGCCGGAGTGCTTTATTGGTTTAACCCCTTTGTCTGGTTTGCGCTAAGAGAAATGCGTAATGACAGAGAAGTTGCCTGTGACACTTCTGTTCTAAAAATGCTGGAAGAAGACGATTATGAGAATTATGGAAATACGCTGATTAACTTTATAGAAAAGGTCTCCATTTCTCCTTTTCCGTTTGCTGCCAGCCTTAGCGGAAACATGAAACAAATAAAGCGTCGCATTATCAACATCGCTTCTTATGAGAAACCAACGTTTTACAAGAAGTTAAAAGGCATGACTGCTTTTATACTGACCACAGTTCTAATAATGGGACTTACACCTTTTATTTCTACATATGCAGCGGACGAAAGTCGCTACCAATGGAAATCTTCCTCTGAAAATATTTCATATGTAGATTTTTCTAAATACTTTGGAAAATACGAAGGAAGCTTTGTTTTATACGATCTGGGAAATGATGCCTGGAGCATACATGATATAGAACATGCTACGCTACGAGTTGCGCCGGATTCCACTTACAAGATATATGATGCTTTATTTGGATTGGAAGAAGGTGTCATTACACCAGAAGATTCCTTTATTGCATGGAATGGAGAAAGCTATCCGTTTGAAGCATGGAACGCTGATCAGACCTTACAGTCTGCGATGACATCCTCTGTGAATTGGTATTTTCAAACAGTAGATGAACAGCTTGGAGCCTCTGACGTTTACAGCTATGTTCAAGAAATCGGATATGGTAACGAAAACATGAGTGGCGATTTCTCCTCTTATTGGATGGAATCCTCCTTGGAAATATCTCCAATAGAACAGGTCGAACTTTTAACCAAGCTACAGAATAACAGTTTCGGCTTCGCCCCTGAAAATATCAATGCAGTAAAAGATGCCATCTGCCTTTCAGCTTCCGATGCCGGAACATTCTACGGAAAGACCGGAACTGGCCGTGTAAATGGTCAGGATATTAATGGATGGTTTGTTGGCTTTGTCGAAACGGAAGATAATACATACTTTTTTGCCACAAATATTGGAGCCGATAGAGATGCTACCGGAGGCAACGCAACTGAAATAACCATGTCTATCTTGTCAGACATGAATATCTGGGTATCACAGAAATAACAAAAACGAGTAAAGGTTAACTGTAGAATTAACTTTTACTCGTTTTTTTCCATTATCTTATTAATTGTTTTTTCTTTTTTAACTACTACTTTTTGCAATATTCATAAATATTAAATGGTTCTTCTCTTTTTTCAAATAAGATATCAGCTTCTTTAATAATCTTAATAAGTTCTTCTGTCTCTACACCTACTGTTTTTAGTACAAGTAACTTTTTTTCATTCGTTATGAGAAAGAAAAAACCTTTGTACAAAAAGACTCTATCTATTTCTTTAAGTTCACAGATCTTTTTATCTTCTAATTTTATTCCCTGAACATCAATTTCCACTTTGTTATATCTTGATTTATTCCATACAAATTCATGGACATTATTTTCAAATTTTTTTCCCTTAGATTGAAACCAAATAATCCAAATCAATGCAATAATAGAAATCCCCATTTCCACATAAAACATCGGATAACTCTTTACAAAATAGCAGCCGATTGATAACAAAAATAATACTGGTGTCATTATATAAATAATTTTCCTTCTATTATTTTTTGTCTTAAGTAATTGATATGGCATAGCATATTCTAACGAAAGCATATACTCTAATGCTTTTCTATCTTCATCGGTCATAATAGACTTTATAATCATTTTTACTCCATCCTTCCCTTAAAATACAATATAATAACCTCTGTCCTTTATTTCTTCATGTGTCCTCCCATCTCTTACATATGTAAGATTAGTACAAAACACTTCTATTGTCAAATCAATTTTTAATTCGGTATTGGTAATCGGGTATCTGCATAATTCCGTCATTTAGGATTTCATTCCCCAAATACTGAAAGCTGCCATCCTCTGCAAACCTTATCGTAAGTTCATGAGTTATAACTGCATCATCACATATAACCATATCACAAACTGCATCAACGGTTAGTGTAATTGTTCCATCTCCATTTTCTCTTATATCAATTACTTCCGGCAAAGAAGTACCAAAGAACGTTGGTGCATAATTAAGGCAACCAAGACGCACCCAAGCGTAAGTCTGGTTTTCCTCATCAAACACCGCATATTCCCGTATCTGCTCTGCCGTCACCGGAAGATACTCCATAATTAAATTTTCAAATTCCTCTTTTGGTATTCCATTTGGGTAATTCTCAGAATTAAACTTTTCCTGGTATTTCATTGCATACAGATATTCATATATCCCATTATAATCCAGTTCTTCCATATGCTCTGTACCCCAATTGGAACATAAGAGGTTATTTCCCTGATATCCCAGACCACGCACGCATTTTTCAGACATTTCACGCTGTTCCTCTGTCATTGGCTTTACTCTGATCAGACAGCTCCCATCCACCATCTCAGTTACTTCCGGATACTCTGGTACACATAGTTCATAACAAAACCACCCTTTACCCGTATATTTCCACTCTTTGATTCTGGTGTAAGAAATGTATGATGTTCCTGGTGTATTATTATCATTCCAAACGCCTCTTGTACTTACGATGTACATATCTGTTCCATCGAAAATAAATTTCATTCTTCCTACGCCACCATCATCATATATCTCATAAATTACTACAGCGCCGCTTTTCCCATCCATGCATTCATTGAGAAATTTATCTACATTTTCATAATTTCCCATATTAGAATACAAAACCAATGTAGCAACCGGACATCCTGTTTCCATTATTTTCTTCTGCATTTTAAAAATTGTTTCATCTTCCAAAACAACATTAGAAGCTGCTCCTTTATCTGCATCTCCATAAATGTCAGAAATACGTTCCATCATTTCTATACAGTCATTTTCAGCTTCCACCGCTTCCTGTTCGTCCACGGGAAGATTGTAGCCCTTTTCCCACTGTTCTGTAGCCTCTTCCTCTGCACTTTTTGTTTCCTCTGTGGAAGATACCTCTTCTGTATCTTTCTCAAGAGTTTCGCTTGTAATACTATCTTCCTTCCCACAGGCACACACACAACACCCAATCAGAAATGCCGTAATCAGTAAAATATTCATTTTCTTTAATACCATAAAATTATCCTTTCCTTCGAAATCACCTTTGCTGTGATTTTGCTATTGGCGGCAATTCCAATTCTATTTGCTCTATAGAATTAGAAAGATACCTAAAAGTTCCGTCTTCAAACGGCTGAACTACAACCGTATTTCTAAAAGCGAGGTCAGAATTATAATCCGGCCATACACCATCTACGATAAGTGTGAGCGTTCCATCCGCATTTTCCGTATAATCTACTACTTCTCCAAAAGGTGGATACGGGCTGGCATAAATCATCTCATATTCATAGCTGTTGCTGTCTTTATCATATCCACAATGTTCTCGCAACTGTTCTACAGATACCGGAAAATAGGTAGTCATTATCCTCTCATATTCTTCTGCTGGAATTTTCCAATTTTCTGTTTTCAAATTTTCTCCAGTATAAATCCGATAGATATCTTCATACATACAAGGCATAAGAATATCCTCTACATTACTTCTGTCCCAGTTTGTGACAAGCACATTATAATTCACATAGCTTAGTCCTGATATGTATTCTTGCGTCAATTTCCGGCAGTCTTCCGGAAGCGGCTCTATTCTCCAATACTGTCTCAAACTTGCATGTGCAATCACATATTCAAATGCGTAGATAAAATACCCTTTTTCTGTAAGTTTAATTTCTGTCACATTACTTACCGAAGTTCCCTGTATCTCCGGTATACCGCCTTCTTTCCACCGGATTCCTATGTAATAGGTCTGTAACTCACCTTTCCGATAGATAAAAGTAAATGCTCCAATCAGTCCATCCCGCTGCACTTCGAATATGGTAACCATTGAATCCTTCCCATTCAGATAATCTGAGTAAAACATTTCTATCTTTTCAGGGTTCTGCATATTAGTATCTTCTTCAACACTTACCAAACCGGCCGCTCCTAACTGCTCCACAACCGTTTTCCGTTGTTCGCTTGTAAATTCACTAACACCGGAGGAATAATTCGCAGCATCTTTAATTATCACATTTTTATAGATTTCTTTAACCGATTCTGCTGCCGACAAAACTGTACTTTGTAGATGCTGCTTTTCCTCATCAGAAATAAGACAATCACTGGCTTGCGGAATAAGCCAATATGCTGAATCTATAGAAGTTTCCGTATCACTTTCTTCTTCCGTTATCGTTTCACTGTCTTTGATTTCCACCGGAGGCTCCCACACTTCTTCTGCCGCCTTCTGTTCTTCCGTGTGCTGCTTTCCACAACAAAGCACTCCTGCTATTACCGCAATAAGCAACATCAAAATCGGAAATCCCCATTTCTTCAACAGCCAATTTACATCTTCCATCATTCGCCTCCATACAGTTCTTCCCATTCCTCTGCTGTCAAACGGGGTGTGTGCCATGTTTCCTCACTATTATCCTCGGAAGGTATGATCCGATTGGATACATATTGTACTCTGCCATCCTCCAAAGGACGAATCACAACCTCGTGAGCATATACTTTGGAATTTCCCGAATATGGAAATACCACATTAGCAGTAAGTGTAATTGTTCCATCACTGTTCTCCGTATACCCGATTACTTCTGAATATGGGTATTCCGGGTACTCTACTTCTTCAAAACCCCTCGGCTTGTATTCATATGTGGAATCCTCCGAATCATAGACTGTTTTGGATTGCAGTGTTTCACTGTCGATATTAAAATATTCCATAATTACATTTTCAAACTCTGTTTTAGGAATATGATAAACTGCACCTATGCCTAAGTTATCATCTGCTACATATGGAAATTTTTCATTATGCAACTTTGGATACAACAAATCAAACATGTCATAGAAATTCAAATCACCAAAATCATCCTCATTCCAATCCACTAAAAACATATTATTTAACTCATATCCTATTGGCAAAAGATATTTTTCATTTAATTCCCGACACTTTGCATCCAATGGCAGTATACGAAATGCTACATGCTCTTCTGCAGAACTTAATGTTAATACATACAATTCTTCTGAAAAATAAGTTCCAGAAAACATCAGATATCCATCATCGGTATATCTCCAATAATCGGTTTGATATTCACCCTCATCTTCACTTTTCATAATTCCATCTTTATATCCGTAGTAACATCTTTTCACATGAACCACTCCATTTTCTGTCTGTAAATGATAGACTGAAAATCCTCCCAAACTACTCACTTGGATAATTGTCACTTCTGCTTCTTTCTGGTTCTCTACCGAATCACAAAAATCCATCACACTTTGCATTTGTGTCATATCAACTCGATTTTCACAATCAACCGCTGCATATCCACATTCCCCGAATCTTTTTATGACTTTACATACGGTTTCCATATCCGTTAGTTCATTGTTTTTTGCAGCTTCCACATAAATATCTATCGGAATGTTTATAAAATTGTCATCTATTTTTCTCTCATCGACAATTTCAACAGATTCAGAAGCTACTGGTTCTTCTGTATTCCCTTTACATCCCGAAATTTCCATCAAAAATCCTATACTAATTATCAGACAACCACTTTTCAAGAACCTGACTATCTTTTTTGACAACATAACCACTTCCACCTCTTCCCTTTACATCTTCTACCATACTAATAATCATAATAGGACGATCCATATTTTCATCCGTTGTAAAAACAGAAAACCATCCCAATTCCGTTCCTGTTGTATCTTCTTTTGACGCTTTGATTTCTGCAGTTCCTGTTTTTCCAGCCAATGTAATATCCGTTCTGCATGCTGCATAGCCAGTACCATGAGGATTGTTTATGACTTCTTTTGTATCCTCCAAAACCATCTGTGCTGCATCCTTTGTAAATGCCGCTGTGACCCAAACGTTCGGTATCGCATCTTCCTTATATGTAAGATATGGTTTTATCATATTTCCTTCATTGCAAAATGCAGAATATATACAAGCCATATGCAAAGGATTTACAAGAATCTGACCTTGTCCATACCCACTATCAGCCAACTGTATCTCTTTCTCAATTTTATCTGTGTTAGAAAACTGCGATTTCGCCACTTTAATATCAAACGGAAGTTCTTCATTGAATCCCAATTTTGTTAATGAACTTTCCATATCTCTTTCACCAATTTTTAATGCCGCCTTGGCAAAATAAATATTGTCTGAATATATCAAAGCATTTTTTAAAATAACCGGCTCATAGGCATGAAGCGTCGTTACATGATATGACCCCCATGATGAATCTTTCTGCCAGCTCAAACCTTCATTTCCATAATCCTCGTTAGGATCAATCGCCCCCGTTGTTAATCCAATAGCAGCTATGATTGGTTTAAACGTAGAGCCCGGACACCAGACCTGTCGAAAACGATTATACATAGGTTTGTTCTCATCTTCATTCAGCGCATTCCACTTTTCACTTGACATGCCCCTAATAAAATCGTTGTTATCATATGAAGGTGTACTGACTAAAGCCAATACTTCTCCCGTATACTGATTGATAGCAACTGAACAGCTCTTATCATCTTTAAATTGTTCATATAATTCTTTTTGCAAATTCGAATCTATCGTTAGTTTTATATCTTTTCCATTTTCTACAATCGTGCTTACTATGATTTTTTTCTTATTGCCATTTGAATAAACAATAGTAATAGAACACCCATTCTGTCCCTTTAATTCTTTTTCAAATAATCCTTCCATTCCACTTTTTCCAATCACACTGTTCGATGTATATCCCTCTCCGGCGTGTTCTTCTAAATCTTCTGCCGTAACGTTTTGAACATATCCCACTAAATGTGCGGCAGCCTCACCGAGCGGGTACTCCCTTATACCAATATCTGAAATTTTCACACCCGGAATTTCTAATAATTTTTCATGTCTTTCTTTTTCAGCTAGTGTTTCTTTATCTGGCTTAAGCGACAGTAATTTTAATTCATCAACCTTTGGTATTGTTTTTAATGGTACAAATGAATCTTCTTTTACCCATTTAGCTGATAATTTCCGTTCTATATCTTCCACCTTCATTTCCAACAAGTCTGCAAGCTGACTAATAGCATCATCTCTATTCTCCAATTTACCTGGAACTACACCTACAGAAGAAGCCACCCCCTTGCCTGCAAGCACACGTCCATTTCGGTCTAAAATCTGTCCCCTCTCAGCATTTGTTACAGATACTTTGACTTTATCCGTAGAATCCAACTCTGGGAATATTAAAGAATCGCTCCATACCAATTTGTACGTTCCTTTTTCTTGTATAAATGATACATTATTTTCAAAAGTTACATTTCCTGCAACAGTATCCATAGATGTTTCATAACATATCTCTTTTTGTTCTTTATCATAAGATGTAATATGAATTTTAATATTATCTACACCAATTCCCTCATAAATAGCAGAATTACGTTTCACAAAATCTTCCTGACAGATATTCCCAGATGCTCCTACATCAATCATTTCATACATTTGTTCATATTTCTGATTCGAAATATATGACATATACTCTTTTAATGTTTCTTCTGGTGATGCATCCGGTACGTTTATGTACCATACAAAAATCGCAGTCCCAACCAAAATCAAGCATAAATTAATCATCCAGATAGTCCCATAATTTTTTCTTTTCTTAATATTTTTTCTTTTCCTCATATTTCTCCTTTTCTTACAGTTGTAAGATTTATTTTTAAAAAAATTTGCAACCATTCATATACTATTAAACTTCTATCTAATCTTACACCTGTAATATTTATAAGTCAAGTTATTCTTTATCACTAACATATCATTCTGAAATATAGAATACCTACATAGCAAGCACTGCCTGTGTCATGACACAGGCGAAATCCCCCACACTTTCCTATCGTCTGTGTGGTTGAATTTCCATAGGGAAGTATCCCTAACCCTCTCTTGATTTCTCTTCGGTTTTCCGGTGGAATACCTTGACCTTTCCTACCATCTTTGCTACAATTTGCTATGGGTAGTTACACCCAAAATTGAATAAAACACGAAACAGACTGTTGTAAAAATCGAACATTTTACAGCAGTTTTTTTGTACCCAAATTTAGAAAGGACGTGACACAATGGCAAACCGAAACCGTACCAATCCGGTGCAATTTTATCTCAGTGATGATGAGCAGTACATTCTCACTACCAAATTCAAAGCATCCGGTATGAAAAGCATATCAGCTTTCTTACGCATGCTGGTTTTATATGGATATGTGTATGATGTCGATTACAGTTATCTGCGAAATTATAATACAGAGCTTGGACGGATCAGCTCAAGTCTTAACCAGATTGCAAAGCGGGTAAACAGCACTGGAAACATTTATAAGGAAGATATGGACGAAGTAAAGGAGTTGATGAATGAGGTATGGCATACACAAAAATCCATGCTATCAAAGCAACCGTTGATAAAGCGATAGACTACATCTGCAACCCCGAAAAGACCGATGAAAAATGTTCGTCTCCTCTTATGCCTGTTCTCCGGAAACCGCAGCTTATGACTTCAAATATACCCGCGACCACTGCCGGGAAAACAGTCCCAACAAAGCCTATCATCTGATACAGGCTTTTGCTTCGGGAGAGGTTGGTTTTGAAGAAGCACACCGCATTGGAAAGGAGCTTGCAGATAAACTTTTAGAGGGGAAATATTCGTATGTTGTTACCACCCATATTGACAAAGGACACGTTCATAATCACATCATTTTTTGCGCTGCTGACAACATCGAACACAACAAATATCACGACTGCAAACAGTCCTATTACCACATACGGAAACTGAGTGATGAACTATGCAAGGAGCACAATCTTTCCGTCATCATTTCGGGTGCCCAGCGTGGCAGAAAGTACAAAGAATGGCAGTCCGACTAGAATGGTTCTGCATGGAAAACGCAGATTAGAAAGGACATCAATTTCTTTATCAAGTCGGCTTCCTCTTATGAAGAATTTCTGCTTCTGATGAGAGCCAAAGGATATGAAATCAAAGGGGAAACTTTTGAAGAAGGAGCTGCCAAATACATCTCATTCCGCCCTCTGGATAAAGAGCGTTTTGTGCGTGGCAGTGCGAAGTCTTTGGGTAAGGAATACACAAAGGAGCGTATCCGGGAACGCATTGAAAGGAAACGGGAACGAAAGGCAGTGATCCCGAAAAAAGATTACTCTGCCCGCAGGCTCATTGACACCGCGGACGAGAAATTTAGAAGCAGTCCGGTACTGCAAAGGTGGTCTACAATCGAGAATTTAAAGATCGCGGCACAAAGCTATAATGAAGTCGGTTCCCTGTCAGAACTGGAACACAAAATTGCGGTGAAAACCGAAGCCGGAAAGTCTGCAAAACAGAGCGTGGTGGAACTGGAACACCGCATCAAAGACCTTGCGGAAATCATCAAATATGCACAGCAGTACAAAGACAACCGCTCCTATCATATCGGCTACAAAAAAGCCAAGAACCCTGACGCATATTTCCGTAGATACGAAAGCCAGATCATTCTTTATGGCGGCGCCAGACGTATGCTTGAACAGTCGGGCATAAACATAAAGAGCTTGAATGTTGATAAGCTGAAAGCAGAATATCAGGAACTGATGAAGCAGAAAAGTGAGCTAACTTCCACCTATAAGGATTGTGAAAAGGAAGTGCATGAGCTGAAACGGAAACAGGAAAATCTCAATCAGTATCTCGGACGGACGCAGCCCGATCCGGCACAGGAACAACAGGAGAAATATCAGTCTCTATAACTTGTCGAACAAAAATACAAGAAGCCACATAAACAATGTCTAACCATTATCTATGTAGCTTCTTGTCACAATACTATTTAATGTATACTAATTTCATTCAACACCGACATTTTCTCTAACAGAAAAAAAACATTAGAAAATGTTAATATATTAATGTTTTTACTTCGTTTACTAAAATACAAATCAATACAAGTATTCATTGCATAATCACTCTCATTGAATGTTTCTGGTAAGACGATTGTCTTTCTCTTCATCTCAATCTTACCATCTATTCCATATTCCTTATAATTCTCAATAATTGATAATGCTGTAAAAAACGCCAATGTCTCGTTTGCGTACACATACCTCTCATCAAGTTCTTTCTTATCCTTCCAAAGTTGAAAAATATATTTTTTTGATATCTTTATTGGATAAACATCTTCTATCGCAGCCATCATAGCGGACGCAATTTTATGCCTATCAATATTAGAATCGGAATCCTCCATATACTTTTTTTTAACCTTGTCTCGAATTTTAATGTATCTTTCAAAGATCCTTTTCTTACTCTTTTTATTAAATGACATATTCGGATCATTATTACTGATGTTATCATAGATAGGCATAACAATGTTATCCCATATTCTATCGTATGTTTCTTTTTCCATAATTACCTCTTATATGGTAAAACACATTTATCAAATTTTATTACATCTACATCAGTTTCATGATTTACCAACTTGAGTATCTTATAAACATCATTAAATACTATACCTGACATAGCTAATCCAATAAGAATTGCAATTACCAAAACAACAAGTGTAGTTACCATTTTTTCAGCTCCTTTTGACTTTCTTCTTATTTTTTTCTTTTATTTCCATTCTATGTATGAGAAAATCTGGTAGACATGAAACTATTTCTATGAATAGTATTGTTAAAAAATCACCAAATTCAATCTCCATAGATTTGAAAATACTCAATGAATCCCTTAAATCATCGCTCTTAAATGTAATATATTTCACATTTTCAATATTGGTTACAAATAACACATCACAAATTCCTAACACTGATACCACTAATCCGAAAATCGCTATGCCCGCAAGCACATATATAATCAGTCTTGTAACATATACTGTCCAATTCTCTCCCATATTCCCCAATGTACTGTTTGAGAAATATAAATCAAAAAGAATCCCACCCACAAAAATCATTAGGGACACAAAAAACATTTTTAGGTCGGCAAGTCCTGCCATCAAAACAAAATATGATACTGTTAAAAAAACTGATTTTGCAAAATACGGCATCTCATAACATTCCTCCAAAAGAAATACTATTAAAAAGGTTGTCCATACCACTAAGACAACCTTCTAGAAATGCCTCCACAGGGTCTTATAGCTTACAATATCTCCACCTGTTTCTTGGGCTATCTTCGACATATTGCCTACTATTTTATCATCTCAGTGCTTAGTTTGCAATAACTTTTGTATTTCTTTAAAATATTTTGCCCTAATTATATAACAAATTTTCGACACTTTCCACCATTTTTTACCATTTTTATTCTATTTCATTTTTATACACCTCTGCGCTCCAAACTTCTGTTTTAAATCTATTCATACTTCAATTTCAAGCAGATATCAGCCATGCAGCCAATCACCCATTTCCTCTACCGTTTCTGACGATATCCCTTCAAATTCCTCATCGGTCATGTTCTGGAGCTTACCTAACACCTGCTCTCCAAGCTCTTCCATATCGCTGTCCTTTATGTGCGGCATTACCTGTCTGATCTGCCCAATCATATCCGTCCTGTCCTGTGTCTCAAACACACACATGAAATTGATTTCTTCTACTGTGAATTTACTCATCTTCTTACATCTCCCTCTGTGATTTTTTCTCGGTTTCCTTTTCCGGTGAAGTACGTTCCGCCTTGTTCCTCTGCTCTATGACTGCCTTTTTCTCTGCCAACTTCTCCTTTATGGAAATTCTGCCTTTGGTCTGCTCCTGTTCCTTTTTCTCAGCTCCGTTATTCAGGACATTATCAATCATGTTGTAATTCTGTTCTTCAAGCTCTTCAATCTTTGCAAGCGGCTTGTATTCTGCCAGCTTGTCAAGCAGCTCCTTTGCCCTTCTCGCAGTCTGAACCGCTTCACTGTCATCAATCTCCACACCCTCTCCGAAAATGTCCGTTATGCCCTCTCTGACGCTTTCAGAAATGACCGCATTGAGAAAATCATTCAGATACCCGGTATTTCCATTTCTGATGTCCTCAGTGATGTTGGCAACCTGTGCTTCCCTGTCCTCAACCATATCCTGATACTGATAGGTATCATAATCATAGGAAAACTGGTCTATCTCCGTAGCAAGGATAGCCGCCTGCCACTTCTCCAATGAACCACGCACCTCAATGTCCGGTAACTTGTAAATCAGCTCCGCTATGACCTCGATTGCCTTCGGATCGTCTGTTATGTCCGGTGCATAATCCAAGACCTCCAGATCAATGACCTTGCCGGAGCGAATATCCATTTCCACATCCTCATAACGCTCAGTTCCCTCGGTGTGTATGTTGATGCCGATACTCGGAATCCCGCTCATGCGCTCCGGCGGTATGCTTTTCCACACAGCGATTGCTTCCTCCACGCCTGCGATATTCTCATGGAACTCTCCCATGCTGTGAAATTCGCCGCACTCTGCAACCGTTAAGGTAACGGTTTTCTCCGGTATGGCTTCCACAGCAAGTGCTTTCTGCATTGCCTGTTTCTCTGCAAGATAGCTTTCCACTCCCGGAAGATAAGTTGCAAGTGTTCCGGTCTTGCCCTCTGTGATAGGATTGATGTCAACCTTTATGCCGCCGATCATAAGACCGTCCTCATTAAAGTCATTGAACAGAGTATCTTCATGCTCCCTGCCCTTATACTCCACAACCACATCCAGATCGGAGCCTGCTTTCTCCAGTCCTCTGCATCTGCTTCCGGACACTACCACATCCACAAGCTGTCTTTTCGTCCCCTAACATATCAAGCTCCAGTTCATCATTGCTTGTCAGATCACGAAACTCCTTAATGTCAAATGGTGCTAATCTTGCACCACAGCTAATCAAGATACTCTTAGCTGTCTTTCCAGAGACGAAAAGTCAAGGACTTTTTCATCAAATTCAAAAAGAAGTCACATTTT
>OGHM01000084.1_pt1 | contig 52244 bp, 44 predicted proteins | sample 1571531 | NCBI WGS metagenome assembly OGHM01 (sample SAMEA2582031, study PRJEB24529) | metagenome | biome: Human gut stool | place: China | collected 2011 | reverse complement strand
TGGAATCGTTTACCACGAGGCGCACCTGGGTGGATACGCCGAGCGTCTTCACCGTGTCCTTGCCGTTCACCTTCCACTCATTCTCATATATCCAGTATTCGCAGGTGTCACCCTTGCAGAAGTAGGCCACCACATTCACCACCGAGTCTTCGCCAGCTGTGTCCACTTCCAACGCGTCGGAGTTGTTCGATAGCCATTGACTATCAGTGATTTTCTTGGCAATCGATACCGTGTCCTCTACCTTAGGCGACATTTCTCCGCCCTTCACGATGCCGTGGTTGGCGAGCAGTCCGCAAGCTATTATGCAGCTCATCACTATCAACGAGATTTTCTTCATAGGTTCATTTTTATGTTGTTTGTTCTTCAAGTTTTTATTTCTCGCTGTAAATTTACGATTTTCGTTGAAAATGATGATGATCGCATCGGCTTTGGCGACATAGACAATTTATACGATAATGATAAAATTCCCAGCTGGTGCAAAAGTGAACTGCACAGCCATACCTCAGAACTTTTTGAGCGTGATTTGATTGAGAATGTAAACGAGAATGGAATGGCACGTTCGGACTGTTTCAAACTGACCGAATATGCCAAGAGTGATTTGCTTTCGGAATTGAACTTAAACATCAAAACCAAATCAGACCATAATCTGATCAAATCGGACTCACTCCCTGAAAAGAAGTTGATTTACAACCTGTCAGAGCAGAAGCAGGTCAAAGAACTTTCTGTAATACTTTCGTCCGACCGTTTCAGTGAAGTTCAATCCAGATTGCGCAATGCAGGAATGAGGACGGGGTTTTGTAGCCTTTTCTACGGATCTCCCGGTACGGGTAAGACCGAAACTGTATATCAGATAGCACGGGCAACAGGTCGGGATATTCTTCGAGTGGACGTGGATAAGATTAAAAGTTGCTGGGTTGGATAAAGCGAGCAGAACATGAAAAAACTGTTTGACCGTTACCGCAATATCTGTAAGGATTCCACACTTGCCCCAATTCTGCTTTTCAATGAAGCGGATGCCATATTAGGGATACGTATGGAGGGAGCAACCCGTGCTGTGGATAAAATGGAAAACTCCATACAGAATATAATTCTGCAAGAAATGGAAGCACTTGATGGTATTATGATTGCCACAACAAATCTCACTACCAATCTTGACAAGGCTTTTGAACGCCGTTTCCTTTATAAAATTCAGTTCAACCGTCCTACGGTAGAAGCCCGTGCTGCCATCTGGCAGGCAATGATGCCGTCATTAACAGAAAACGATGTCCGAACACTTGCTTCCCAATTTGATCTTTCAGGTGGGGAAATAGAGAATATCATTCGAAAATACACGGTGGAAGTAATTCTGTCTGGACAATACTCCATTGACCTTTCTGCTATAATCGAGCTTTGTCGTAACGAGCGCATTTCCAATTCCACCCGAGTGAAAATAGGATTTCGGGCATAATATGTACACTAAACAAATTATCAACAGCTAAAATCAACAATATGGAACAACAGTTTTTAAATTCTTTGTATGCAATACGTAGGAATGAGAGCGTACCAAATCATACATTCAAAATTTGAGGAAGAAGAATATGCAGAATCAATTGAGATTGTTCGATATTACGGAATGTGCTACAGTCTCGCTTTTTTTGAGAATTGTGCGTAACACAAAGGATTAGTGTGTAACACATTCAAGGAGCGTGTAACACGAGGTGTAACACATTTGCGTCCTTTTATGTCCTTTTATGTCCCGTTTTATCCAATTTGTATGACTCTCGCCGCAAGTTGAACTTAGCGTTTAACCTCTGGAATAACTCATACAAATTGTAGTAGAGAAATATGTTTCTCAGTGATAATCAACAACAAAAAAGAGATTTCTAAGTGAATTAGAAACCTCTCAATTAAAAATCTTTCGTGATTCTGCAGGAGTCACTAAGTGACTTGCTTGGAATCATAAGTGACTCGCTTGGAAACATGCACTTAAATAGAGTATTGATTTTATTAAATGCATGATAACCACCTCATTTTGAGCCAATATCTTGTCAAAATAGCAGAATAATCAAATCCTTTTGTAAGCAGATTTTTCGGGTTCAAATCTTTATGTATCACCTTTTGTATCACCATGTAGCCTACATAAGCCTACATGTACCTTAGTCTTTTAATTCACCAAGTGATACAAGGGGAAAAGCATACTTCCAATATTGGAGATGTTTGATTTTTTTGTGGTAGCACTTTGCAAGTGCATTTGTTTCAAAGTGTTAAAGACTTAATACATACATATTTTTAGTACTACTTAATATTTCTTTCGACAAATTCCATGGTCTATATTTGCACCCGTAAACGAAATGCAAACAGACAAATGGTCGTTCACTAAAGCAAAATGTTGAGTCTGAATCACTTAATTAACTGGCTACAAAGTTAGCTAAAAAAAGTGGATTAAGCTAACTTTGTGATAGTTATTTAGGACCTTTTGCATGTAAAGGTGTGCACGCCCGACAAGTCATTTCTATTGTTCAACTTATAAAAGGAAAGAATATTATTCCAAATATGACCGAATGGTCAATGAACATAGAATTAGGGGGCATAAAATGTGGTCGGCTAAAGCCACACAGCAGTGAGGACTCTTTTCGTTCTACTGTGGCATCACTAAATCGAAAGGTGTTTTACAAAAGAGGACTTGCCTTGCATGTCCGTAGCTATTGGAAAGAAAATGCTGTCGGCATCATCTGCGTTTCGAGAGAAGAATTCGATGAACATAAAAACGATCCTGTTTATGAAAACCAATGGCAACGCAAGATTGACGACTTCCACGACAGACTCCTCAAAGCTGAGGAGCTTGATTGACACGCAGGAAGTCATTTATAACATCACCCAGCTCGCTAAGGTGTTGGACGTAACACCTAACACAATCCGCAAACGTATTAAGCGTGGTATTATTCCTGCTCACAAGGAGGGACGTTTCTATTACATCCTTAAAAGTGAGTATGTGAATGCTTTGCGAAATAAGTAGTAACATCACTTAATTCACTATATACTTTTGCCCCTGCCTACGCTGTGAAGCGCATGGGCAGGGACTTTTTAATCTCAAAACGTGAACAATGATACCAGACGATATAAAAGACCGCATATTGGAGGCTACGGATTTAGTGGCACTCGTCAGTCAGACGGTGCAGCTGAAGAAAAGCGGGCCTCGCTATGTAGGTTGTTGCCCGTTCCATGCGGAAAAGACGCCCTCGTTCTATGTGTTTCCGCAAACAGGCACTTTCAAATGCTTTGGCTGCGGTGAAGGAGGTGATGCCATTGCGTTTCTGATGAAGCGTGATGGACTTTCTTATGTGGAAGCAGTCAAGCAGTTGGGCAAGCTGTGTGGCATAGAAGTGGCGGAGCAGGAGGAAGATCCTGAAGCTAAGCAGAAACGCATGCACAAGGAGGCGCTATTGGTGGCGAACGAACAGGTGGCGAAGTTCTATGTGGAGCAGTTTGCGCTATCTAAAGAAGCGCAAAACTATGCTTTTGGACGTTGGGGCGAGGAGTATTGCACGCTCAAAGGCATTGGCTATGCTCCGAAGTCGGGCAAAGCTCTCGCAAGCTTGAATATCAAGCGCGAGTTTTTGAGTGAGTTGGGCTTGGTGAACAAAGGCGGCTATGACCAGTACCAAGACCGCGTGGTGATACCTATCCATGACCGATATGGGCATGTGATAGGCTTCACCGCACGTTGTTTGGGTGATGAGCAACCCAAGTATAAGAATAGCGCAGATTCGATTTTGTTTCATAAGTCAAGAGTGCTGTTTGGTATGGAGGACGCTTGGCGACAAGCTGCCAAGACGGATAAGATGTTCCTCGTTGAAGGCGCACCCGATTGTATGCGCTTGCAAAGCATCGGGGTGCTGAACACGGTGGCTGCACTGGGTTCTGCCTGGAATAAGGACCACTTTGCACTGATTAAGAAGAGCGCAAGCAAGGTATGTTTCTTGCCCGATGATGATCCGCCTAAAAGAGGCGAGCATTTCGGGCATGGGGTGCAAGTGGTGTTTGAGGTAGGCAAACTCGCAATGGAGTGTGGTTTGTCGGTTTCCATCAAGGAAATACCCGACATAGAGAATGTACACAAGCAGGATCCTGACACGTTCTATCAGAATATGAACGTGTTCCGTTCTGTGGAAGAGGTGGACTTTATTCTGTGGCGGGCGCAAAAGGCTTTCAGATTTGCGCAGACCACGGAAGAACAGCGTGTAGTGGTGCGCGAAATTGCGTATTTGCTGACATTGATTGACGACCCGACGGGCGTTTCAATGTACGTTGATAAGTTGTCTGCCATTTCGGGTAAAAAGGGCTTTTGGAAAGAGGCTATCAATGCGGAGAAGAAACGCATCGAGGAGGAAGAGAAACGAGAACGAGGGGAGGCGGTGGACGACCTCTATAAACGCTTTGGCTTTTATGTGGAACAGGGAAAGTACTTCTCTATTACGGAGAAGGGCAATGTCTATGAGTGGTCTAATTTCACAATGGAACCGCTTTTCCATATCAAGGATAATCTCAATCCGAAACGTCTATATACACTAACAAACGAATTACACATGAAGGTTTTGATTGAACTCAACCAAGAGGACTTGGTGAGTATTTCTAAGTTTAAGCAGAAGATTGAAGGACAGGGCAACTTTATTTGGAAAGCTACGGAACGTGAGCTTACCAAACTCAAATCGTTTCTCTATGAGAAAACGGAAACTGCTTCGCAAATCAAGCAGATGGGCTGGCAACGTGAGGGCTTTTATGCTTTTGGCAATGGGGTGTTCTTCAAGAATAAGTTTTACACGGCTGATGATTATGGCATTGTGCGATTGCCCGACCTAGGCAATTACTACTTGCCTTCTTCATCGAAGATCTACAAAGAGGATGCCCGACTTTTCACGTTTGAAAAGCAGTTTGTGCATCTCAACTACTCTTCCGTTACGCTGGAAGAGTTTACCACGCAACTTTTCAAGGTGTTTGGTGATAATGGGCGGATAGGCTTTGCTTTCTATCTCGCTACCCTATTCCGTGATGTGGTCACAAATGCTTCGGCTGAGCATTGGTTCCCGATACTCAATCTCTTTGGTCCGAAAGGTAGTGGTAAGTCGGAACTTGGACATACCTTGCTTGCACTCTTTACCATTGCTTACAAAGCTCCGAATATCCAAAACTCTACGATCTCTGCCCTCAATGATACGGTAGCAGCTTCGGCAAATGCCTTAGCGCACATCGATGAGTATAAGAATGACCTCGACCCCAAGGTCATTGAGTTCTTGAAAGGTCTGTGGGACGGCACGGGACGTAGCCGTATGAACATGGATTTGGACAAGAAGAAGGAGGTGACAGCCGTTGATGCTGGCATCATCTTGTCAGGACAAGAAATGCCCACGGCTGATATTGCGCTCTTCTCGCGATTGATATTCTTGCAGTTTCCGCGTTCCACGTTCACGCAAGAAGAGAAGAAGAATTATATGCGCCTCATGGAGATGCGTTCGGGTGGTTTGACACACCTCACTATCGCTCTCCTCAAATACCGCAAGCGGTTTGAGGAGCGTTTTACGGGTACGCTCAAAGAGGTACGCAAACAGGTAAGTGTTGCTTTGCAAGGCAAACAATGCGAGGACCGCATTGTAAATAACTGGTGTGTGCCGTTGGCGGCATTGCGTGTACTGCAAGATGCAGTTCCCACGCTGGCTTACGATGACCTTTTCAAGATTGTCATCGAAGGTATTCTCAAACAGAATGCGGAGTGTAAGACGAATGGCGAGCTGGGCAGCTTTTGGAATGTGGTGCAGTATCTTGCAAGTGAGGGTACCATCAATGATACGGGCGATTTTGTCATTCGCTACCTCACTAAACTTAAAACGGACATGGTAGATACTTCTTGGCTGGATAAACGAGCGGTGTTGTACATGCAGACTTCGCGTATCTTCAACCTTTATCGCAAGGAGGGACGCAAGACGGACGAGAAAACCTTGCCCACTGATGCACTCAAATACTACCTTGCCAACAGTGCTGCTTATCTCGGTCAGAAGGTGGTGCGCTTTATTGTGTTCCGCAATGGATACCCTGTGTTGGACTCTGCCAAACAGGACAAGCATGGCAACCCGGCTAAACTCTCTCAATCGGCACGCAGCTATTGCTTTGACTACCAGAAGTTGATGGACCAGTTCGGCATCAATCTGATTACGGGTGACTCGGACGATGAAGAGGAATAGTCAGCGGAACTTTTCGTTTATTACAAAAGGCACGGAGCTATCACCCCGCTTCCGTGTTTTTTTGTGTTTTAGAGGTACATGACCATCGCAAAAGGTGCAGTCCGTCCAAATCCCATGCACAGCGTGTGTAATCGAAGGAGAGAATGCCCGTCATGCTATCCAATCGTAGCACGGCAATGGTATCGGCAAAATCCTCCTCCGTCTCAAATTTTCCTTTATGCGTGGCGAGGGCGAAAAATCGTTGTAACATTTGTAACATTTGTAACACTCTCATTTTCAGATATCTAACAGTATTCTTTTCTTGTAATCGAATGTAATTTCTTGTAACATTTCTCTCAATACCATGCTTTGGGGAAGCCTTTTCATCTTAAAAGCGGTGGCGGGAACCTCTTCGTCATCATGCAGCAGGGCGGTTTTATGAACTCCTCGCAACTGTCGAAAACGTACATATCCTTATCGCCAATCTCCCATGTCAAGGTTGTACTTCTTGTTCGTGCCTTTTATGGGAGGCTGAACCCACAGGCATTCAACGAGGTAAGGCTGCATTCATGGAGCGCTCTGCCGAACCTAACTTTAATGTTTGGGCTTCTGTGGTGTCGTGTCCATTTCTTGATTTGAATGTTTACCCGTGACGGCCTACGGGCGGAGAGATTTTTCCTGATGCAAAGGTAATGCGAGCGTGAACGGACAAGTACCGCGTTGCTATGGCTGCACAAAAAATCCGACAACTTTCCTTCTTTTTCTTCGTGCCTCATAAAAAGGAGGTATTTCAGATTTTTTCTTTGCCATTACTTGCTCCTGTGTTCACTTCCTCTCGCATTCTTTTCGCATCGTAAAAAGTCCTCACCCGGAGGACATCACTTAAAGTTTCACATTCAAATTCTATCAAGAAATGGACACTACAAACACCACATCAGCTCTTCAAACATTAAAGTTAGGCTCAGCAGAGCGCGAAGAAAAATTGCAGCCTTACCTCGTTGAACACCTATGGGATCAGCCCGCTGTTTATTGCGGCACGTACAAGAAGTACAACAATGGCTCATTGGACGGAGCTTGGCTGGATCTGGAAGCATTCGACAGCTACGATGAGTTCCTTGAAATATGTGCCCTGCTGCACGATGACGAAGATGATCCTGAGTTCATGTTTCAAGATTATCAAGGCTTCCCCCGAGAATGGTATTGCGAGAGCTGCCCAGGGGAAGATACATTCAACAAGATTTTAAAATACTGCGAGCTGTCTGAAGATGAGCGCGAGGCTTACGAAGCTTACTACGAATGCACTGGTGATGATTCTTTCGCCCACGCCAAGGAGCGCTACATGGGAAAATTTGATTCGGAGGAAGCTTTTGCCGATTATATCATCAGTGAGTGCTACGATTTGGATAGCATGATGGGTGATCTCTCCTTCTACTTCGATTACGAAGGCTATGCAAGGTATTTGTTCTCGTCGAACTACACCTTCTGCGATGGTTATGTCTTCAATAATTACAAATAACACGGGAGCGGGGTGAAAGCCCCGTTCCTTTTGAAACCCTCTTTTGAAACTCTTTTGGATTGTCTTACGGGGAACCATTAACCAACCAACTAAATAAGTTTAATTACTTAATACATACATAGAAATACTTGATATACATCATCTTCAGTACAACTTAAAAGGTGTATATTTGCAGCATTTCAAACACCCTAACAGTACTCCATGAGTGACTATCTTGTCTACATAAAAATGCCATCGTATTTGCGCCAATGGTTCGTTCACCGTCACAGCGGTTCCGAGCCTGTGGTGCTCAGGCAAGGTAGCATAGAGTCGAAGTTGATAAAGTTGGCACAAAGCCGCCAACCCGACGACTTCTTTCCTCCGCTTCAAAAGGAGGACGAGGTGGCTATTTGCATTCCTTACTCCAAGGCACGCGACCCACGTATCTACAACTATATCTCTCCCACGGGCAAGAAGGCATTGCTTGATAACATCAAGAATGCTTTTGCCGTGGATTGTTGGAACTTCCTGCACGACTTCGGGCATATTGGTCAGCAACAAAAGGAACTGATCTATTTGTATATGGAGCAACGGGGCATCAAGGAGGACGGCACTTGTTGGGACAGCATTGCGAAGGCTTATCAGCGACTTCGCAAGAATTACCTCTCAAACGAGAGTAGAAAAAGAACCCGACAACAGCAAGCTGAAAAGTCACAAGCAGAAAGCCAAGAGTTTGTAGAACATAATTGTTAATACCGAAGTTAGACATGAACAGATTGCCGGGTATCAGTCATATTGCATACGTATCGGCTGAAGCTCTCACACCGCACATCACCTTGCAGGCGATAGCGAAGGTGCCAGTGGGCATCTTTGCTCGGCTTTCTTTTGTTTCGTTCAACAAGCGCACTGCGCTTTGTGAAACGGAAACGGAGTTTGACAATAACAGCACGCTCGAAACGGCTACGCTGACTTTCTATTCTCCCGAAAAATTGCCATCGGGCAATCTTTGCTTTGTGGTGACAAGTGTGAATGGGGAGCAATATCTCATCGGAACAAGGGAGGCGCCTTTCCCTTTTGTTAAAAAGGAACAAACCACAGGGTTGCCTGATGGTGACGCCAACACCGCAAAATACACGGTTTCCTACTCAAATCGGGTGGCTTTGATTCCGATTTCGAGCTAAAATCCCTTGATTTTGTAACTTTTTGGGGGTGTTTGTAACAGCGAGTAACTTTTTAGCGTTTTCAGAACGCTTGATAATCAAGTAGTTGGGGAAAAGTTACAGATGTTACAAATGTTACAACGAAAAAGGTCTCGCGCGAGCGCGAAACAAAAATTTCTCTGACGCAACATTTTCATAAATTTATACTTTTGAACGATGGGCAGGTGCAGCCGTGAGGTTCCACCTGTCTTTTTTGCTTTTTATATGTGCGCATATCTTTGCCATAAATAATACACGCGATTATGGCAAAGAACAAATACCAACTTCATTTGAAAGGCTATGTGGGCAGCTGGGACTTTGATGCTGACTACGTGGACTATATTCTGGGCAAGAACCTCGACAAGGAGGTGGCGGTGCTGATTGACAGTCCTGGCGGACAGCTCAACACGGCATTGAGTATCTCTTCTGCCTTCAAGCGGCATGGCAATGTCCATGCGCACTTTGTGGGCATGAACGCGAGTGCTGCCACCATCGCTTCGATGGGTGCCAAGCACATCACCATGGACAAGTCTGCCATGTATCTTGTGCATCAATGTGCACTTCCATTTTTTGAGTATGGCAATCTCAATGCCACGGGCATGAGCCAGCTCATTGAAAGTCTCGGCAAAGCCAAGACGGATTTGGAAAAGATGGACGCAAATGTGGCTACGATGTATGCCACACGTTGCAAGAAAGAGCCAAAGGCTTTGCTTGACCTCATGAAGGTGGGCGGCTGGCTCACCGCACAAGAGGCACTGGATTGGGGCTTTGTAGATGAACTGACAGAGTTCGAGGACGAAACGGCTCCTGTACTCACGGCTTCTCTCGCTGCCGATTTTCAGGCGAATGGCATTCCGCTACCGAACGTCCCTAAGAGCAAGTCGGAAGAGACGTTCTTTCAAAAGATGGCGCAAGCGCTTGCTGCCGTTTTCAAACCAACACAAGTAAACAATCAACATACCCCGAAACCTATGAACAAGGTCTATAAACACATTTGCAAGTTTCTTGCTTGCGAGCACTTTTCCGTAGAAGAAGGAAAGGTGACGCTCACTGAGGCGCAACTGAGTGATTTGGAAAGTGCGATGCAAGCCAACCACGATATGATAGCGGAGCTATCTATCAAGGTTAAGAATGCAGAGGACGAGAACAAAAAGCTCACCGAGACGAACAAGTCGCTCGATGAAGCAAACAAAACGCTCGAAGCGAAAGTGGCCAACCTCCCTGCCGCATCAACCACCGCCATCGTAGATGACAAAAAGCATGAGGACCACGAACCCACGGCTTACGAACAGTTCATCAATGCTGGCGAAACGGCACGCAAACTTTATGACAGTTTGCCATAGCAATCTTATAACCTCATAACCTTAAAACTCCAAACTAACATTATAACCTCATAACCCCAAAACTTAAAACTCATTCCTATGGCTGGAAAATTCTCTTTCACCCTACAAGAATATAAGGACGCGGCACGCAAGTACCGCTCCGACTTCCTGCGCTTGCCGATTATCGGCTGCGAGGAAACGCTCAAATTCATGACTGGTCGCCCGGGCATTCGCTACAAGGAAAGTGTGGGTACGCTCACCGCTGGGGCGCAGTTTGCTCCTTACAAGCCCTCTCGCAAAACAGATGCCAACTTGAAGTTGGACTACCGTACCTTGGAAACGTTCTTCGGTTCGGTAGTGGCTAACTTTGAACCCAACTCTGCCATCTCTACCTTGCTCGGCACAGGTGCCACCAAGGGAGACGGACAGAAGTCTACGCCCACAGCTCGCGAGGTGCTGGGACTAATTGCCAAGTCGCTCTCTGAAAACTTGAACATGGCGATTTGGAAAGGCACACGCAATGCAGACGGTGATACCACAATGGACCTTTTCGATGGTTTTGACACCATTACGCAAAAGGAAGTCACTGCGGGTACGATTGCTGCGGAACATGGCAATTATCTGAAACTGGACAAGGCAATCACGGAAGCCAACGCGGTTGATGTGGCAAAAAAGATTCTCTTTTCGCTCGATTCGCGTTTGCGCTCACAGGAACTTTTCCTGTATTGCTCGCAGGATTTCGTGGATATGTACAACGAGGCGTATCTTCTCACGCACTCGGCTATTCCGTACAACACGAAGTACAACCAACCCACGGTGGAGGGTTCTAATGGCAAACTCACTTTCTGTCCGTTGTGGAACAAGTCGGACTCGAAGTTCATGCACGTTTCGCCTAAAATCAACATGCTTTATGGCTATGACCAGATGGGCGACATCGAAAGTGTTGATGTGGAACGCTTTGAGCCGTTTGTGCTTTCTTACATTGCCACCATGTTCTTTGGCGTGCAGTTCGAGAGCATTGACAAGCGACGCTTAAAGGTTATTGAACTGGCTGAACAAGGTTGATAATCAGTGGAGAAAGGTGGGCGCGGTGGTAAATTAGCTTGATTGTCACCTCGCGCTTGCCTGCTATCCAGACTAAATATTTTCAGAAAAATGGCAAAGACTTGCACATCACTTCAAAAGTCGCTCGGCTGGTGCCAAGGCACGCCTGAGCTTCCCGGCGTTCGCCGCCGTATCTATTATACTTCCAAGGGCGACATTGCCCAATGGCCCACACTTCCACGTGACGAGAACAGACGGGTAACTGCTGCCACGTACACGGGCAGTTTTACCCTAAAGGCTGATGCCAAATGGAAGTATATCGACATTTTGCCCGAAAAGTCGCAACTCACCTCTGAGGCACAGGGCGAGTTGCCCAGTCAAACGCAGTTGAACAAACTGACTGCTGTTCACCCTGGGGTGGGCGCAGAGGCGAGTGCCGCTGCTGCTTATCTCAACAACAATGACAATGTGTTCTTGGTGGAGGACATGAAGGGCAAATACCGTGTAGTGGGATCTGAAGCCTGGACTACCAAAACGACCGTGGCACAGGACCTTGGACAGGGTGCCACTGGTACCACAAGCACCACCATTGCGGTAGAAGCTACGGACGAATGTCCTGCGCCTTTCTACGAGGGTACTATCACAACGGAAGAAGGTGACATCGAAGCTGCTTAGTCAGTTTGTAGTTTTGAGGTTATAAGATTATAAAGTTTGTTCTTGGGAACAAAAGGTAATCTTATAACCTCATAACCTTAAAACCCAAAACTTAATATGATTGATTTGGGGGAAATCTTAGAAGAGATCAACGTCCCAGACCTTTCGTGTCCACTTGCTTTGGAAAGCAAGGACAACAAACTTACCCAAGGCAAGGACATTTTTGCTGAGCAAAAACGTCATGCTTGGGATAAGTCGGTCGAAGCGCGTTGCGACTTTTCCCGTAAAGTCCGCATCACACGAAGGGCAGATGTGTTCTTTATCTCGCTTTGGCAGAAGTCGCTCTATGGGCGCACATTAACCGATATAAAGGGCGATGACAATATGGTGGACTTCTTTGCGGAGAATGTGGCTCCGCTCATTGCCGACATCTTGGGCAATGAACTAAAGCAAGGTAATTGGTGTATTGTCACCACGCCCAAGCGTAGGCACTTGGTCAAGAACTTTGCCACACGAATAAGTGAAAAGATAGCAGCTCTGCTATCCATTCCCTTTTATGAAGATGTGGCGCATTGCCATAGCAAAAAGCGTATTGGAGCTGTGTTCTCGCTCAACGTGTTGCCACGTGAGCAGAACTGCATCGTGTTCGATGATTTTGTAACAACTGGCTCTACATTGAAAGCAATGAAAAACCTTTTGCTTGAACATCACAAGAATTGTGTGTTCTTCACGGGCATCAACAATAAATTGTGAGCAAGTGAGAGCAAAGCCAAACTTGTTTGAACTTTGCCGAGCGCAGCCACAATTCAACAAAGTTAAGTTGTGATGCTGACTTTATAACCTCATAACCTCCAAACTCAAAACTACACCTCTTATGGACAAAGAATTTACCAATAAACTACAAACATGGCTCTCCCTGCCTCGCGAGGATCGCGATTGGGACGAGGGCGTATTGATGCTCCTGCAACTGACAGGAAACAAAATCATGTATCGCAACCTCAGTGTGAACCCTGAGGGCAAGGCTAACTTCATTGAAGGCAAACTCCAGCAATACTTGGAGTTCCGCTTGGCGGAATTGACGCATGAACAGGTCAAGGAGATGCAGCACGCTGTCGAGGAGATAGTGAAAGAGCATACCGAGTTCAAGAGTGATGACAACGAGGCAAAGAATTTCAAAGCTGGTAAGCGAGCTGACCATGACACGCTGCCCGAAGAAATCCAGGCGCTCTATGTCGAGAACCTTGATTTGGTGCATCGTATGCGTGAACTTCATTTGAAGCTCCGCACGATGAGCACGACGGACTCCACTTGTGCGGACTCCGACCGCTATCCTTTCCTCAAAGAATTTATCAAATTGGATAAAAAGCTGCACGACAATTGGAACGTTTATGACCATTTCGTGGCAAAGGCAGAAACGGCAGAAAGTGCAGAGGAGGCAGAAGCGAAACCTAAGGCGAAGAAAAGCAAGAAGGCATGAAACGCTCGGCATCTATCTCTGACTATTTGAAACCATTGGCAGATACGCCCAACCAGGCGTATCTCACCAATGCGTTACAGGTGGCTGATGTCTTGGAGTGGATATTGCAACAGGTGGGTAAGGCTAAGGTATGGCAAACTTCGTTTTCCATTTCGGAAGAGTTCTTGCGTAGACTATTCTTTATCGAAAAGGGAGGCAAAGTGTTGGAGTTCAACTTGGTGCTGGATCACAAGGCTACGAACAAGACCTTGAAACTCTGGTCGTTCATCTGCCAAGTGATGAAACGTACCTATCTCGCGGATAACCACTCGAAGATCTTGCTGGTGGAGAGTGAAGCTGGTGACACCATTTCGGTAGTCACCTCGCAGAACTTGACCCGAGGCAACCGCCACGAGTCTACGTTTATCTCTACCGACAAGGCTATCTTCGCTGCCTTGCACGGACAGGTGACGGACTTGATACGAAACCATTCTGTGCCGCTGAATGACCTGTTTGCACAGAGGCTCACGCAGAACGGAGCGAATGATTAAACGCTCTCCCGTAACAGATTTTTCTATCCCCTATAACCGAAGAAACTATTCCTATGGACTACACCGAAGAACAACTTACCCAAATCGAACAATATGCTTCCATCTATCTCAAAATATCTGATATGGCGGTCATTCTCGGCATATCGGCTACCCAGCTTCGCGAGGATATTGCCGACAAAAGCACGGAGGTATCAAGGCGATACCACCGTGGCAAGGCGGCTTCACGTGTGAAACTGCTGCACCAGGAGATGCAGCTGGCTTATGTGGGCTCTCCGCTTGCCTTGGAGAATACACGCAACAATTTGTTGGACATGGAAGATGATGAATAACTATGAGTTTACCGAATATTGTAGAGGCGGCTAAAGCCGACCTCTATACTGCCAAAGAGGAACTTTTGCAGAAATATGCACAATCGCAGGTGGAGCACCTGCTTCGCTTGCGCGATATGGTTACTTGGTCTATTGCGAATCCTGATGCGAAGGACCGCCAATTTGTGGACGAGGAGCGAACCCGTTACGGGTTGTCGCTCGTTACTGCGTATGCGGACTTGAAAATCGTGAAAGCGATTCTGCCTAATATGGGGGAAGCTTCACGTGATTTTCATCGATGGCGCTACAACGAGATGATCCTTGAAACGTACCAGATGGCGAAGAAACGCAAGGACACAAAGACGATGGAGAAGGCGGCTACGAGCTATGCCAAGTTTAACCGCATTGACATTGAGGACGAACAGAGTGTGCCGTACCACATGATTGTGGTGCAGCCTTTCTTTCCCACCACCGACCCGCGTGTGGTGGGCATCAATCCTGTGCCGAACATTGATGAGCGTATTCGCAAACTCACCCGTGAGTTAAGCGATACGCACCCCGATACGGAGAATGTGGAATATGAAGAGGCTGATTTGCCGTTGGACGAAATCTTTAAGGAGGAAGATGATGGACAAGGAGAAGAAGAGTGTTGATACGTCATTATGGGACGAGGAAAGCAAGGCACACGCCAACCGCGTGTACTTCAACAAACCGCAGCTTTTGACGCAATACATTGGCGCCAAAACCACGGTCATTGTGGCTGGGCGACGCACGGGCAAGACGGACTCCATCGCCTCGCCTTTTGTGCTGCGTAATATGCAACGTATGCCGGGAAGCACGGGAGGAATTGTGGTGCCTACGTTCAAACATGGATTAACGAATACTTTGCCCGGTCTGTTTGCTGCTTGGAAAAGGTGGGGCTACATCAAAGGTGTGCATTATGTGGTGGGACGCAAACCACCGCGCTCGTTCTCTAAGCCTATTACGGAACCTGCGGATTATGAGCATGTGGTGACTTTCTATAATGGCAGTGTTGCCATTATCATTAGTCAAGACCGCCCTGGCTCGTCGAACTCGCTGACGCTTTCTTGGTTACTCATTGACGAGGCAAAGTTTATTGACTACGACAAACTCAAAGATGAAACGCTCCCTGCCAATGGTGGCATTCGTTCTTACTTCGGGCATCACTCGTTCAACCATTCGATGATGGTTTTGAGTGATATGCCGCAGACTACGAAGGGTTCGTGGTTCCTGCACTATGAGCAGAAGATGGACACGGAGTTGATTGATACCATAAAAGGTACAATCTATAAGATTTGGCAGACTAAACAGCGAATTGCTGATTTGAAAGCAGCACACCAAACTGTGCCTACTTACTTGCCTTCATACCTAAAATGGCTGGATCAATCGCTGAACAAGATGCGCAGCGTGGCGGTGTATTACAAAGAATACTCTACGCTCGAGAACTTGCAGTTGCTTGGAGAGGAGTATATCCGTCAGATGAAGCGCGACTTGACGCCTAAAACTTTCCAAACTTCTATTCTCTGCCAAAAGATTGGTATCTCGCACGATGGCTTTTACTCGTCTATGCAGGAGTGGCACAAGTACGATGCTTCGGATTTTGGGTACTTAGATAGTTTGGGGTATGACCGCATTATCGAAGAGGCACAGCAGGAGCGGTATTCCATACGCTCGCTGAGCAACTTTTCCTCGCTTCACTCGTCTCTTGACTGCCGCACCGATGCGGACCTCGACCCAATGGCTCCACTCTGTATTGGCATGGACTACAATGCCAATATCAACTGGATTGTGTGCGGTCAGCCTCGCGGCAACCGCCTAAATGTGCTCAAATCTTTTTACGTGAAATTTGAGCGCAAAATCCCTGCGCTCATTGCAGACTTCTGCACGTACTATGCTGCTCACCCGAACCACAGTGTGGTTTACTATTATGATGCTACTGCGCTTGGCTCGAACTATGCGGTGAATGACCAAGACTTTCATTGGGTGGTGGTGCATGAGTTTGAACGCAATGGTTGGGCGGTGAATGATGTGTATCTAGGCAATCCCATGCGACATGATGAGAAGTATTTGCTAATCAATCAGGGGTTTGCTGGCAAGCAACGTCTGATGCCTTATTTCAATCGGCAAAACAATGATGACCTTATCCTTGCTATTCAGTCTGCTGGCGTGGAACGCGGTCGTAATGGCTTCCGCAAGAATAAGTCCACAGAGAAAAATCCCGAATCAGAGGAGGACTTGTTGGAGCATCGTACCGATGGCACAGATGCGTTTGATACGCTGTATATTGGGTGTGAGAAGTTTCCGCAGCATGATTTTTATGGATATTCGGTGGGGGGAGTGAGATAACATTTATAACAACTTCAACAAATCAGTGTATTTGTTTAACTTTGCAAGCAAATAAAAAAATAGAATGGCAAGATACAATAAACCACCTCTCAACTATTCAGAACAAGTAAAACTACTTGAATCACGAGGCTTGATTATAGGAAACAAAAAGAAAGCCGAACGATTGCTGGCTAATATCAGCTACTATCGTTTGAGTGCATATATGTTGCCGTATAAGGTATGCATGAATGGCTTTATACAAGACCTATTCAAAGATGGTACAACTTTGGATATGGTTTATGACTTGTATAAATTTGATAGAAAACTTCGATTGCTACTTTTCGATGCGATTGAACGAATTGAAGTAGCCATACGAACGCAAATAGTGACTCAACTGAGTTTGAAATACGGATCACATTGGCAAGATAATCGTAGCATTTTCAGAGAGCCTCGCCAATGTAGAAGACGCAATGGGACAACATTCACTGATGATGTGTTCAGTGATATTCAAGAACACATTCAAGATAGACTACGCAATGATCGTTCCGAAACATTCATACAGCATTATCGAGAAACTTATTCAGAACCTACTAATCCACCTTCATGGATGAGTGTAGAGATAATGTACTTCAACCAACTATCACGTATTTGTGATGGTTTGAAACGAAGAGCAGATATCGTAGGCATTGCAAAATACTTTTCTTTGCCACCTAAAGAGTTCCAATCATGGCTTCATGCTCTTAATTTTATTCGTAACTTGTGTGCTCACCATGCACGTTTATGGAATCGAGACATGAATATTGTTCCAGAGAAATTGGAGTTTTCAAGGACTCTAACGTGGATAAGCAATCCTGACACGGTTAGGCGCAACAAAGTGTATTATACATTGTGTATGGTCAATTATTTCCTACAGACGGTAACACCACGTTCTATGTTTAGAAAGAGATTGAAGGTTTTGTTGCAGCAATATGCGGCCGTACTTGATTTATCTTCAATGGGATTCCCTGAAGATTGGGAAAACGAAGAAATGTGGAAATAAATGCTCAAAAATATTGCACAGTCAGAAATGAATTCTTATCTTTGCAGTTGTAAAAAGATAGTTCTATAACTAAAAGATAATAGGCCTTTCAGGCTTGCCTTTTAGGCAGCATACTTGAGGGGCGTTCTTTAATAACGTTGCTCATTTATTGAGCAACGTTTTTCATAAGTGCCCACATCGGCAGGTCGCGATGTCTGCACTATAAAAAAGATGACTGGGAATGTAGTGATTATCATTGCATTCCCTTTATTTATATTCAAGCCCTCCCTTTCGGGCAATCCTTTCTTTCAGCCGCCTTGCGCATTGGCTCTCTTGCTGTGCGCATGGCGGCTTTTTCGTGCGCTTGGGTGTGGAGGAGTGGGAGAGGTGGGCTACATGGGTAGGGGATATATGTGGGGCGGTGGCAAGCTCCTTGCTTCGGCAATCTCGTGACGTGGCAGAAGCATTATCGGATATGTTCTTGGTAGCCCCGTGCGCTTTGTCGGAAGGCAGAGCGCATAGCCTTGGACTTTTGCTGTATTCGCAGCATTGTCACCACTCATTGATACGAGCCAGATGTGGGTGGCTTTTGCTCAGATTTTACCACAGGTAATGAGGATAAGATGGTCGCTTTCTCTCATTTTCTTAGATTTTAAGTGTGTGACGATGTGGATTTGAAGAGGTTGGTTTCGATGAGATATTCATCATGCAGTCAGCAGAGATTTTTGGCGATGGCAGCAGCTCCGGCATAGCTTGCCCCGACAAACATATCCGGCATGCCTTCTTCGTTTCTTCATCACTACCTAATAGATGACGTAGGGTCGTCTCCTCTGCTACGATTTCCACTCCATTGACGCACTCGGAATGGGCAGTGTGTGTCATATTTATACTATCGTCCATTTTTTACAAGGGGCAGCAAGGTGCTCCCATTATTTTTCCTGTGCAAAGTTGGCATGAAGCGGCTTTGCGGCAAGGGCACGTTTCTCTTATCACAAAAATTTTTCAGAAAAAGATGTTCGTTCCTCTGCACTTTTTCCAAGCCCGTGAAGGGTGAAAATTTTTTGCGCTATCCCTTGTCCTCCAAGCCTAATGACTTCATGCCCTTAATTGCACGTAAAAATCAAGGGAGCACCCCGATGCCCCTTCTCAAGTAAAAAATCTTCAAAAGTATAAATTATCATGACACACACTGCTGTACATTCCGAGTTCGTTTCAATGGGTTTCAATCGCAAGCGCAGAGTTTCCTTCCCCCACGACATCTATCAGGTGGTGGTTAATGGAGAAGAAGGCGAATATGCCGAATATGAAGTCGAGGCTGACAGCTATGCCGAAGCTACCGCCATGGCTGAAAATCTTGCTGCTGACAGCATGATCAACATCTCTTACATCGAAGTCTACCTCTTCCAATAAATCCACATCGTTCACACACTTAAAATCTTACAAGAAAATGAAAGCTCTCAATCTTATCCTCATCACCAGTGGTAAAATCAGTGAAGCCACAGCCCACATCTGGGTCGTATCAATCAGCGGTGACAATACTTCTCGCGTCTACTGCAAAAGTCCTTACAAGGCTATGCGCTATGCCTTCCTCCTGAAAAAGCGCACGGGGCTGAACATCTCCGATAATTGCCTCTGTCGCGTCAGCCACGAGATAGCACGAAGCAAGGCGCCCGCCACCGCCCCCGAGGGTTCTGCCCCTGCTCCCATGCAGCCCGCCTCTGCCGCTCCTACCACCACACCCAAGCGCACGAGGAAGCCTGCCGCCAAGCGCACTACACGCAAGAGAGCCAATGCCACGGCTTGAAGCTGAAAGAAAGGATCGCCCGAAAGGGCGGTCTTTTCCGTAACCCGAGGTTTGTGCGATATTGCGAGGGTTATTTAGTTTCCGATCGTTTATGCAGTACAATTATAATCCCCAAGGGTATAGCTTCACTTCTTCCATTCCCGATGTGTTCACCATCTCCGACTTTCAAGGCAGTTCCGTGTACTTGTCCATCTATATCAGCCGCAGTGAAGAATCTATCTTCTCTACCACACTTTATGCCTATGGTGGACAGGCAAGCATCTATGATCTCCGTTCCATCATTGAAAGCTATATGGAGGAGAAATCGCTCGTTCATGCCGCGTGTAGTTTCCGTATGCAGGTGGACAGAAATGACTTCACTTTGGGCGAATTTACCTTAATTTACTGCAAACCGCAAATTCAGAATGCGGACTGCAAGCAGTTCTTGCAATCGCATTTTCTCACGCCTCATGCTGTGCGTCTCGTACCGCACGACTTTCAGATTGATTTGCAGTATTTTGTTTTCCCCGATGAAACAGGGCAATGCTCCACGTTGTTTGTCATTCAGCCCGAAGGGGAAAGCCAGCCCATTTCGCTCTCCGTCTCTGCTTTGCCCATCGCTTCCAAGCAATTTGACCTTTGCTTTGAGGATCTGAACGAAGATGACCTACTTGCCCAGTTGCCCCAAGGCACCAAGGGCAAGTTGTTGTCCGTTACCCTTTATCGAGGTGCACGGACTTTCACGCTCTTCTTTACAGACGAGCCACCCACACTTACGCTCTACTATTACAACGCCTTCAACGTTTACGACACACTTTATCTTACCGCTCAGACCAAGCGCAAACTTTCCTTTGATCGCAGCACCGCCATTTGTTGTGGGCAGAGTTCCTCTTACGATGACAACACGGAGGTTGAGTATGAGAGCGAAACTTCCGCTCTCTCATACCTGCAAGCCAAGCACGTGACTTACGCCCTGCAATCTCATACCTTGTTTCTCATCTCTTCCGACTATCCGTCGGGCACTTCCATTCTCATCACGGACATTGAGAGCGAGCTTTCGGATGCTACCAATGCGAACAATCATGTGAAGTTCAAGTGGAAACCGCTTCGCAAGCAGGTGCCTTTCACCATTCCTCGCTTACATAATATCTTTAACCAGGTTTACAACAATACTTTCGACTAATGCCCCACGCTATCCACATCACCACACTCAAACGTATGCTCCAATCTCCCGAACCCGTAGACCTCAAACTATGGACGCGCTCGGGTGAAATCCAATGCTGGCACCACTGCATCTCTCTCCGCTACGACTTCTACAAAGGCACGCGAAGAATGAAGCTGCTGGATAGCAACGAAAACCGGCAACTGAGAGATGCGTGCGTGTTTGAAATAAATGGTATGGAGGTGTTTATGTGAAAATATTCTGTCATACACTTGTTTGATTGAAAATAACTTTGTACTTTTGCAATGCTAGAATCCGCCACGCTTCCCGTAGAACAGCGTACCAGGGCGGAACTTTTTGTTTATATAGGCTTATGATTTATACGAACCCACCACTTAGTACAACTACTCTAATTGCAAATCTAAAGACTGATGGTCTCTCTGTCAATGATGAAAATTTTGCAGAAGACTTCTTGAACAATGTAAGCTACTTTCGATTTAATGCTTACTTGCGTCCTTTTGAAGATGTTAATGGTTCAATTCGTTTCAAACATAACGCCACATTTGATAAAGCGGTTGCCCTTTATCGTTTTGATGCAGAGCTTAGAAACTTGCTTTTTTCTGCAATACAATTAGTTGAAATCTCTTTACGAGCAAAAATAATCAATCAGTTTTCGTTGGCTCATGGTGCTTTTTGGTTTATAGATCCAACGATGGCTATAAATAAACATAAGTATTCTGAAAACCTCAGTACTTTAGAACGCGAGTTATCTCGTTCTAAAGATGACTTCATACAGGAGCATTACGATAAATATGGACGTGAAGACTTTCCACCTGCGTGGAAATTGTTAGATCTTACTTCTTTCGGAACACTCACTAAATTATACTTTAACTTTGCCGACCGCAGAGTGAAGAAAGCAATAGCTCGTTCCTATGGGGTACCACAGCATGAAATTCTTGAAAGTTGGATGAAAGCGGTTAACACCTTGCGCAATTCATGTGCGCATCACAACCGCGTTTGGAATCGAATCATGCCAGTCATGCCTCAAATTCCTTTAACATTGCGTAATGCATGGATTTCCTCTCGTCCAAGCAATTCTAACAGACTATACGCAGTCTTATGTTGCCTTATCTATTGGCTGAACTCGTTTCACCCTAGCAACTCGTTGGTTGATGACTTCAAAAAGTTGTTGACCAAGTATCCCAATACAGATGTCGCAGCCATGGGATTCCCTAACAACTGGGAAACTGAACCTTTGTGGCAATAATATAAAGCTAAGTCCTATTGCTTACTATGGGACTTAGCTTTATTTATATGATTCTATAGCACTTTCTGAATAACCAATTCCAACATCGGAATCTCTCTTATTACAAGATAGGCACTACAAAGTGTATTGCCACGAAACTCCTTCATCGAACTTATATCTACTTCTGCTCGAATATTATTTGCTTCAATCGTAGTATTTGTTACCAAACATTTTATATTACCAGATTGTGCAGTTTCCAACACCAATGAATCGCCTTTGACTATTAACCTTGGAGCATTCAAAGGAATATAAGCTATCCCCTTTTGCCCTGAAACACTAATAAGTGTAATGGGCAGCTTTTCTCTTACCCTTAGTGTGCAGAGCGTGATGGCTATAATCACTATCACAAAGGGAACAATCAAAAACGTTCCATATTTTACAATGATTCCTTTCATGCTGATGGCAGTTCTATTTGGTTTTGTACAAGTTTGAAGTAATATCCTTTTTGCTTGATGAGTTTGTCATGCGTGCCTTCTTCTACTATTTGTCCATGGCGTAGAACTATAATATTATCGGCATTCTTTACCGTGCTCAGTCTGTGTGCTATAATTATCCGGGTGCTTTTAGCAAAGTGCTTTTCAAGATTGCTCGTTATGTGTGCTTCGTTGTCTGCATCTAATGAAGAGGTGGCTTCGTCCATCATCAAGTATAGTGGATGCTTATAGGCTGCTCTTGCTATCATGATGCGTTGCTTTTCTCCACCACTCACACCAATGCCTTCGCTTCCCACCTTGGTATTTTCTTTTAAGGGGTGACTCTCAAACAAATCTGACAAACAAGCAATCTGTATAGCTTCGTTCAACCGCTGTTCGTCAGCTTTTTCCCCCATAATGATATTTTGTCGGATAGTGTCTGAAAATAAGAAGTTTTCTTGCATTACAATCCCTGTAGACTCACGCATGGATTTGGCTGAATATTTGTCTAAGTCCTCATTGCCTATCATAATTCGCCCAGATGTAGGCTGATAAAACTTTAAGAGCAACTTCATCAGGGTCGTTTTTCCGCTACCGCTTTCGCCGACTATGGCGGTCATCTTGCCTGCTGGTATCTTAAACGATACGTCTTGTAGCACTTTTTTCCCTGTGCTGCCAGCATAACTGAACGACACGTGGTCGACAAATATGTCTAAAGGAAAGTCTGAAGGGAGTGATTGTGCTTCTTGTGCATCTTCATTAGTACAGAGGTGGACTTCTTGCGAACGTTCGAGACTAATTTTGGCATCTTGATATTGTTGCAAAAAACCTGTTAACTGTCCCAACGGACCACTTATCATGCCAATGATAGTGGAGATACTCATCATCATACCCAACGTTAGTTCGTTGTTGACCACAAGCATGGCTATCCAATAGGTGATAATGATATTGCGCAGCTGACCGATAATGGTAAAGCCCGTGTTTTGTATTTGTCCTAACTTCAGACTCTTCTGGCTCATGGCGTACTGACGCATTTGCAGGTGTTGCCATTCCGAGAGTTTATAGTCATCGTAAGCATTCACCTTGATGTCGGTAATTCCTGACATCATTTCGTATAGCTTGTTTTGGTTGTCTACGCTTACTTTAAATTGCTCGTAGTCTAACGACTTCCTTTTGCGAAAAAAGTAGGTCATCCACAACGTGCTAATAATTGTAAATCCCAAGAATACGGCCAACACCAATGGACTGTAAAAGATGATGATTGCCATATAGAAAGGCACAGACAACAAAGAAAACAAGGTTTCCAATGTGCTACCTGTCATAAATGACTGCAAACGAGAGTGGTCGCTCAATCGCTGTTGGTAGTCGCCAATGCTCTTGGTCTCAAAGAATGTCATGGGTAATTTGAGCAATTTGCGTAAGTAGTCGCCCAATATGCCAATGCTGATTTGCGTACTCATATATAAACCAACCCAAGCTCCGATAGTGCTCATCAAGAAGCTACCAATGAACAAAGCTAACTGTGCTATCAATATGGTAGTAATCAACGACATATCGTGTAAGGCGATGCCGTCATCTACTACGCTTTGAGCCAAAAACGGACTTATCAATCCTAACAACGTGCCCACCAATAGGGCTAATAGCGATTGAATTAATTGAGCCTTGTAGGGAAGTATATACTTTCGAGCAAAGTCTCTCAAACTATGGCGTTCTTTGATAGCGGTCTTTTGGTAGAAATCCTCATTAGGCTCAACGGCCACAACAATGCCTTTGCCGCCATTCGACCAATGACGACAAAGTTCTTCTGCCGAAAACCATTGTTTACCAAATGCAGGATTGGCTATTTTATAACGTGCTTTCTGCGCTGATTGCCCCTTTAACTTTTCTAATACGACAAAGTGATTTTGATCCCAATAAAGAATGGCGGGAAGTGGGCAGTCCGTATATAATTGTTCCAACGACATCTCGAAGGTGGCACTGTTCATGCCAATGGCTGTGAGAGAATCGCGAATACCTGCTACGCTCACCCCCTCACGTGTGAGGTGGGCGAGTGAGCGCAGATAAGATAAGGGATAGTCTTTACCATAATACGATGCAACCATGCGCACACAGGCAGGGCCGCAATCCATTTGGTCAAATTGTCGGGAGAATTTCATGCTTTATTCTTTTAGCTTTTCTTTTTCTTGGGCATCACATTGAAGCGATATACCACGTGGAGCATTACGTAGCGAGGTTGCGAGTTGACCCATGTTTCGGTGCGACCTTGGGCATTCACAGTGTGCTGCACGTTGCTGATTTGCTTCAAGATGTCTACGGCATTGAGGCGGAAGGTAAGATTACCCTTTAAGATGGTCTTGGCCACAGAGGTGTTCCACACCCAGTTGGTGGTGTTGAGCGTGTTGTCGTTATAACCTCGGCGACTGTAAAGGTTGATATCTGTGGCGATTTGCCAATTTTGTGGCAAGTTGAGTGAAGCATTAGCACCTGCCGTAATGTCGAAGGCTGAGATATTGTCAAAGTCTACACGGGCTGAACGGCTATTGAGCCATGATATACTGCCACGTATACCAAACGAGTGTTTGCCCACCCGGTAAGACAACGACAATTGTTCGTTAAGTGTCAAGTTATTCACCACGCTGCGCTCAAGCGTTTCGCTTTCGGTAGCATAGTCTACGGAATGTACGTAAGAAGCGATGGTTACAGTCTGAAACTGGAAGGCCTCCTTCTTTCCGAAAGGCATATTGTATTGAACGGACTCATAGGTATTCCAGTTGCCGTTGATGTTTTTAGGCATCCAGGTGCTCACACCTGTGGCGCGATTGTAAAGGCGTGCTTGCGCAATGGCATTGTCAGTATGGGCGTAACTTGCATAGAGTACAACATTGTTGTGTCGCTGATTGTGAAATCTGGCATATCGAGCATTCACACTGTGTGTGCTAGGCTTTTCCAACCCTGGATTGTTCACATAGACGTTGGTAGGGTCGCTATCATTGGTCGTACCAAGTTGGCTGTAAATGCTGGGGACCGACTGCGTAAAGTTGTAGTTGGTTTCTACCTCGGTACGAATCTTTTGACCATTGTCTTTATATTTGAACTTTACCGTAGGGGTAAATTTGCTGACGGTTCGTGTCAACAGTGTGTCCACTTGTGCCTTGTCGTAATCAAGGTGCTCGTGCATGATGTCTCCGCGCAGAGTGAGATCTGCATTGAAGCTCTTGCTCGAACTCACACTTGGCACATAGAGATATGCGAAACTTACAAGTGGGCTAATCTTGTTTTGTGTCAAATTAGAAGCATAGGTATTGTTGAGGTCTACAGCCAACTGTTCGGGACTGATGGCAGAAGGGGGGACCATCATGCTTCCATTAGCTCCATTTACAAACTCTTCATGCAGGTGCAGCAACGTGTTGACTTGATCGTAGCAATGAAAGTCATACTGAATCTCAGGTTTGATTAGTGCGTAATGTCCTGCACCGCTCTGATAAGGGCGGTAGTTCCAAGTGTAGGCTATGTCGGCATTCATGCCATATGTTTTGGAGACATAATCTGACTTTTGGAACAAATTGTCACCTTTGCCCACATTGGGTGATGAGTTTCCATACACTCTGTTGAATGAACTGAGATAACGATTGGTGTCGCGACGATAGTTTCCCGTCAATGCTATCTCGATGTTATCGTAGGTGGTGGGAAAAGATATTGTGGTGTTGGCAGCTAAGTTGGCTATCATCCAATCTGATTTTCCGTCTTGGTCGTTGCCGATGCGTGTCAAAAGGTTGCGAGTGAAGCGTGAAGATGCCATTCCGTTTTGAGCGAAGAGTGAATCAAGTGACTGCACACGGTATTGCTCTTCTGGAGTCTCTGAGAATTGTGCACGACGACTAATGCTTGTGTAATCATTTTTCAGATAATCAATAGAGGGTTTCAACTCAAAGTAGGCACGCTCTGCTGAATATTGGAATTGATGTGCCGACATGAGGTGCAACTTTCGGTCGTTGCGAAGTGAATGCGAACGTTCGACAATGTCGCCTGTGTTGAAGTAATTCACATTGCTTCCCTTACGCTCCACCTCTGGTTCTTCGTGGGTAAGGGTCACGTTACCGAAGAGTTTGGTGCGGTCGTGCGAATAGAGATAATCCAATCCGCCCATTTTCACGTCCATCTCGCCATCTTGTGCCCAACCTCCGTTCCATTGACCTGAGGAACTGCCCATTTGGGTATCCTTGATGTTGTTGAGATTGGCAAAGGCGGCAATGCGCATCTTTCCGCTATATCCCATCCCGAAGGCTTTGCCCAAGTAGCGGTCAGAAGGGAGTCCATAACCACCTTCAACATTGCCTAACCAACCAGCAGAATAGGCTTTCTTCAATATCACGTCCATCACCATGTGCTCGTCTGCACCATTGATTTTCTTACCATTGACTTTGGCCTTCAGATAATCATCGTTTGCCGCACGGTCGTACACCTTAATATTCTTCACCGTATAGGCTGGTAGATTTTCAAGGGCGACTTTTGGGTTGCCCGCAAAAAAGTCCTCGCCATTGACCATAAGGCTTTCGATAAACTTTCCATTCACCTTGATTTGTCCGTCTTTGAGTTCTGCTCCTGGAAGTTGTGCCACCAATGCATCCAACATGGAACCTTCTGCCAAGTCGAAAGCGGCCGCGTCATAAACTACGGTGTCACCTCGCGTCACCATCTTGATATGGGTGGCGCGAACGACGGCTTCTTTCAACTGCCTGGTCTTGATCTTTTTCATCCTAAGTGTGCCTATACCAAGGGTAGTATTGCGCTTGGTAGTCACAGTGAAATCTTTTTGAACTTCAGTGTATCCTTCTTTGTCTGCACGCAAAGTGTATTTGCCTGGACGAAAATCAAATTCAAACATATAAGTAGAACTTTCAACATCAGCACGTATAACTTTATATGGCACTTGAATACTATCATTGAAATACAATGCTAATTGTACTTTATCTAAGTGTTTTTCTGTAATCTCTTCATTGACTCCAAAAATTACTAAGCACTTTTGAGCATTGGCCACATAGAACTGGCAAAGCATGAGAACTAAAATGGATAGAAAATTTCGCATATGTATGGAATTTGTTTATATTTTATCATACAGAAAGGACTTGTACCCTCATTATTAGAGAGTACAAGTCTGGTTAGCTTAAAAACCGATGCACATTGTCGTTACAGTGGGAGTTGGTGAAACACTGGGGCCAATTGTTGGTGTTGTTGGTGTTGTTGGTGTTGTAGGACCACAATAGTTGATTGTACACTGGTTTGAGCACTCAGGATTGGTGCATTCACCATTCGTACACTTGGGATTTCTGCAAATGTTTGCGTTTATATCCCCAATGATTGCCTTACCAACAGCAATCGATCCGAATCCTCCTCTTAGGAGACCTTCGGCACTTGTCTGCAGTGGAGTATAATCCGACTGGACAAGCTGAACAAGATTTCTCTTGACCTTCATTGTAAATTATTATTTGAGGTTAATATTAGGCAATTTCTTGCCTTCGTTAATAATGTAGCGTACTCGTTTGTCGATTATTGCTACCTTATTTTCTTGTGTATATCCTGCAATGCAACCTGTAGCACCATTATGCTCTACCTTTTGCTGGCTGCATAAGCCATTGCACAACGGATAAATACTACATTTCATGCAAGCTTCTGTGCCCCATTTCAGTTTTGAACGGAGTAAAGATTTCTCGTTAAGTTGTAATGTGCCTTCTTCATTGATTGCTCCTTCTGACTTTTCTGGTGTAAAGTCTCTTGCCGTGCAATGGAAGAGATTTCCGTCATAGTTAATGACTATGTGGTTATTATGTTCTGCATAGCAACGATACTTCTCTTGAGCATGTATGTCTGATGCGTTATAGCCACTTTCGACAAGCGTCTGGTAAACCTTATCTATATGGTTCTCTACTTCTTTATCACTTCCATGGTCTTGCCATACTCTGTGGAAATTGATTTGAAGATTCTTGGCAGGAACTATGCCTGTCTTTTCTAAGTCACCAGCCAAATCCATGAATGTTGCTACATTTTCTGTCGTATAATTACAACGTAGTGAAACATTGAACAAAGGATTAGTCAGAGCATTCTTGCAATTCTCTAAGATTTTAAAGTAACTTCCTGTACCATTGGCTGTATGCCTTGTCTTATTATGCATACGCTCATTACCGTCTAATGTTATTTGAAAATGCACTGGCACTTTGAGGGAAGACAAAAAGTCCAATACCTTAGGAAAAAGCAAATAACCATTGGTTGTGAAGCCTACTTCAAAGTTCTTACCATTGCTGATTGCTTGCTGATGCGCAAACTCTGCTAATGGTTTTACAATATGCTTGAACTGAATGAGTGGCTCTCCACCGAAAAATGACAAGTCAAAACTCTTCAGAAGTGGATCTGCCATTTTATTGGCAATGAACTTGTACACTCTTTCCGATATTTCCTCTTTCATTGTTCGATTTACTTGATGCTTCTCGTAGCAATACCAGCAACTCATATTGCAATCTAGGGTTGGATTCACGGTAAGAGAGAAAGAACTCGGATCATTGTCTTCTTTATCCCATTGGGCGATACACTTGCTTGACTCGTTTTCGCTCTCGGGAACAAGAAACTGCTTCACCTGTAGATAATCGTAAAATTCGGGGTGAATCTTACGAATTTCGTCCACGTCATGTTTTTCATACAATTCCTTTACTTCTGGTGCAAGTACACTTACTTCATCAGTAAAAGCATTGTAGAGTACCCAACTCTCATCAATGAAAGATAGGTGATTATAAAGACTTTTCTTCATTATGTGTATTGTATTCATTTATCATTTTGTTTATTACGGAACCGATTACTCCTGATAAGGACAGTTCCCAATTCTTCTGAATATTGGGAATATAATCAGGAAGTTCCACTATTTCTGGAAACTCAGGGGCGAGTATTTCCCAATCATCAGATAGCCGCTCTTTATATTGGCTTACAAAGTTTATTGTTCGCCAATCTTGACAATCCTTTAAAAGACAGTGAGACTGTTCATCCAATTCTTGCAGGAACTCTTGCGAAAAAGTTTTTTTGGTCGACTTGTTGCGTTTGTTGAATCCCAAACGAGCTACAACATAGCAATAAACTCCACCCACTCCCTCAAGGAAAGAATGATCTTGATTACGTTTTATGCTCATACACATTATCTTTTTGTCAATTGTGCTCAGTTCTTCTTCGATACTATCTTCAATTAGATTGTGTGAGGCTGCGTATATCAAAGCCCAACCAATGCCAGCCAATCCATTTTGAAAAGTAAGATCATGACTTGCTTTTATGGATTTGCTCAATCTTTCCCATACTTCATATACCAGACTTTCAAATTCTGAGTAACCTGCTTCTACATAAAGTAACCCTGCTATAAGGATTCCCCCCATACCTGAGAACAGACCTGCATTTGATATTTTTTCTGTTTCCTTTAGGATAAAGATACGTGCTTTATCGGCTTCTTTGTCAGTGATTCTTATCGTCTTTTGTGCCACCTTACGGCAGATGTCATTCAAATTCTTTACGTAAGTAAAATCATTTTTTTTGAAAGTCTTGTAACACCGTGCTAATTTGTCAAGGTAATTCTTATGCAAAGACATATATTCCATTGCTTTGAAATATGTATCCTTGCTAAGATTCCAAGCTACCGCTTTGGCAAAGCATCTTTCTGATGTTGGAAACAACAATTCGCTGATAATCAGATTATTGTAGATGCATTGAAATGAGTAAACGGGATAAGGAAATTTCTTGCGATATATATGTCCAATCGTTAACTTGGGCAACAAATAGCAACCGCCTCCTTCTTTCCATGCTTTTATGCTGATGTATGCCTCTTCGCATCCATAATGTAAGAGCCCCTGCAATCCGTGTATCTTATTCCAGTAACTTTTTGAAGTAATGTAGCCTGCTCCTAACACACATGGTATTTGGTTTACAGCACATGTTGGTAGACATTCTGTGTATCCATTCCAATCAATAGCAGGAACGTATTTATTGGAACAGAATGACAGATAAGCTCCTTGCGGAGAGTATGATTTGGGGTGAACGGATACGTTGCCTTCTTCATCCTTCTGCAAACATATCGACTTGCAACATAATAGACGGTGCGGATTTGCATCTAACTCTCTTACGATGTATTCTGCCCACTCTGAATCGTAAAAACGCATATGAGCATCAAGCAATATAAAGTAAGGTGTCTTAGCTAATTGAGCGCCTCTTTCCTTGGATAAGGAAGCACCTAACCTATAGCTGTTGCGTACGTATGTTACATTTAGTTCACGCAATGAACCTGCATAATCAAATCCGTCATCACAGTCATCATCAATTGCGATGATGTCCACAGACATTCCAACAGTGTATCGAATACTTTTGGCGGTATTGGCAACCTCCTCACCCTCATTTTTAAAAGGCATCACCACAGTCAGTTTGTTTGTGGTATCGGGAATAAATGCGGGTTCTTGAAAAGCCTTTTTCTCCAGTTCTATCTGCTTCTTCAAAGCCCAAGCACGGATTATTTGGGTTTTCTGTGCTTGTTCCTCGTGATGACAAGTGGTAACTTGCTGCTCATGCAAACGATAGTAAGTGAACACTTTATCAAGATTGACAAATTTCTTACCGCTCGCAAGCATCCTCATCCAAAGGTCATAATCCTCTGCATACTCCATTTGCTTGTCATAACGGAATTTTTCTTTACCGTTGATACTTGCGGTACGGAACATGACTGTAGGATGGCAAATACAACAATAATCCAACAGATCTGAGATGCAAAGACTACCAATTTTCACATTGAGATCATATAATGGTTCCTTTGTAGATTGCTTAAACACAGCCATTCGTCCTCCAATAACATCAATATCGGGATGATTCTCCATGTACTCATATTGTATCGATAAGCGATTGGGATACATTACATCATCAGCATCCATTCGCGCGATATACTTTCCCTTTGCTTCGTCTAACAGCATGTTCAAAGAGCCGACATAGTCATGCTGATTCCGAATCAATCGAATACGATTATCCCTTACACTATTGACGATTTCACAACTATTATCAGTTGATCCATCATCAACAATGAGTAGCTCGAAATCTTGAAAAGATTGAGCTAAGATGCTATCTATGCAATTCTTAATATACAAGGATGCATTGTACATTGGAATACATATGGATATGTTCCTTTTTGACTTCATTTTCAGTGTAATTTTTATGGCTGTAAAATTAGACATCAACAGTGATATCAGTGTTGTAAAATCCGTAGTAAGATTTGTAAACTTCAAAATGTTTTCAATATATAATTAGAACTCTACAAGAAAAATCCTTATCTTTGCATAAAAAAATAATGTAACAACAATGAAAGAACCCGATTTTGATGTAAAAATGCTTTCCAAAAATGGAATAGATGTTCCACAGTTTAGCGGAAAGGAGCATTTCATGCTAGGTATCTATCCTGGAAACAGAAAGATGGACGTAATACCACATACTCACACTTATTTTTTCATTTTATGGATAAGGAAAGGTGAAGGTGTGCATACCATTAATTTTGAAAATATAACCATAAAGAACAATCAAATATTCTTTATAGCACCTGGCGAAGTGCATAAAATACTTTACAATAATGATTATTCCGATGATATCGCTATTCCTTTCACAGAGGATTTATTGAATTTACTGCCTCTTAATATAGCTAATTGGATTCGTTTTGAATTGTTTAATAATATTGGAAAGCCCAATATAGCAAATATTGACTTGAAGACAATCAAAGTATTAAGCATGTGGATAAAGCAATTAGAATTTTTGCTTGCCAATCCCAATGGCAGTACAAAATATTGCGTTGCATTTCAGCTATCAATCATGCTATTATATCTAAAAGAGAATGCGACATGGAGCAATAAATTTAAAGATCATGATTCAAAGAAACTTGAAATATTCTATAAATTTAGGAAGTTGATTGACGAGAACTTAAAGGATTCACATCTTCCAGCTTTTTACTCCGTAAAGATTGGAATTTCAGAATATAAGTTATCTGCCATTACAAAAGAAGTTTATGGATTAAGTCCAATGAAGCTTATCAACAAAGAAATACTTGTGAGAGCTAAAAGATTATTTGCTGAAAATAAACTTATAGTAAAAGAAATTGCAGAATGCTTAGGTTTCGCGGATGTACCACATTTTGCAAATTTCTTCAAGAAAGAAACTGGCATGACACCCAAACAATTTAAGGACAGTCTATAGTGTCTTTTCCCCACCGCCCAATCGGTCATAGTTTTGCACTCAAAGATAGTGCAAGGTGAACGCGATCAAGCTTGCTTGGATTGCTGAGCCGCAGCCTATCTTATTCAAAAAGTACAAGACTATGACCGATTTTAATTCTTTACAAATCACTTCGGTGAATGATTTGCCGGGGTATCATGCGAAGGTGGCGTTTTCGATGAAGACGGCTGAGGTGTTTAAGGAAAGTGGGGAGATTTCGCCACGGCATTTGAATGAGACACTTTGCTATATGCCGTGGGGAGCAGATGACCAGATGCCGTTTGATATCATCAAGTTGATTGAGAGTGACGAGACGCTGAGCACTTGCCAAATGTTTAATGCAGAGGTGTGCTATGGGAGTGGACTTGTGTATGACACGAATGGGTGCAAGCAATCTGTGGTGAATGAGGTGGAGGAGTTTGCGTTGGACAATGATTTGGCAAGCTACTTCTTGGGCGTTTGTCAGGACTTCAAGCATTTTGGTTTTGCCGTTAGCGTGATTTTGCTCAATGAGAGTGGAACGAAGGTGGTGAGGATATTGCGCAAGGAGGCTTGCTATGTGAGGTTTGCACCAGCTAACAAGGAGGGCGTTATTCCACAGGTGCAGTATGCGAATTGGCGCAATGCGGTACAGGCTAAGGATGTGGAGGTAATTCCGCTGCTTAATCCGCAAAGTCCTTGGGCGGACTTGCAAGCACAGGTAAAGAAGGGCAAACGCAAGTTTGCCGTGGTCAGCCGTGTGCCGACGCCTGACAGCACGTATTATCCCATTCCTTATTATGCCTCGCTCTTCAAGGGCAAGTGGTACAACATCAAGCAACTCATCGGGGTGGCAAAGGAGGCTAAGTTGAAAAACTCTGCGCCTATCAAGTACCACATTGAGATTGCCAAATCGTTTTGGAGCAATATCTTCAAGGCGGAGGGCATTACCGACCGCGTGAAGCAACAGGAACGCGTGAATGAGGAGAAGGATAATATCATCAATTTCCTCACGGGCATGGAAAATTCGGGCAAGGTGCTTTTCTCGGAGTTTTATGTGTCTCCCAATGGGGAGGAACAGCATGATGTGGTGATTAACAAGATTGAAACGGACAAGGAGGGTGGCGACTGGGCTACGGACATCATCGAGGCGGTGAACATGATGTGCTTTACCATGCGTGTTCACTCAAACCTTGTGGGTTCTGTGCCGGGCAAATCGCAAACGAACAATTCGGGCAGCGACAAGCGCGAACTTTATACGATTGCACAAGCCCTGCAAAAGCCGTATCACGACCTTTTGTTTAATGTGCACCGACTGATTATAAGGTTTAACAAATGGGACGGGGCTTATCCCGACTGTCCGTTTATCCAGCTTACGACACTCGATGAGAATAAGGACGCAAAGCAGGTAAGCACAGAAGAGTAACTTTATAACCTCATAACCTAAAACCTCAAAACTACTATGTCTCTGTTGATACCCGATAACAATGTGCTTCTGCAATTCGTGCCGAATGTGCTGAAGTCTGTGCAAGGCGAGACCTTGCTCTTTGATAAGATTGCTCCGCACTTGGAGGTGGTGGAAGCGTGGCTTACGACCACGTTCTTTTCAGAGGCAGTCCTTGCGGAACTGCCCACACGCGATGCAAACAACAAGTTGTTGCATTACGCGCGTATGGCTGTGGTGGCAGAAGCGATGCTTCATGCCGTGCCACAGCTGGATTTGGTGCTTACGCCCAATGGCTTTGGTGTTGTTTCAAACACCAATATAGCCCCTGCCAGTAAGGAGCGCGTGGAACGCTTGCTCCTATCGTTGGAGAAAATGCGTGATGACACGCTTTCTATCTTGCTTCCCCTGTTGGCAAATATGGAAGCATGGGCGACAAGCGACCCATGCCAATACTTCATGCAAACGCTTTACCCGTGGTTGGATCTGCCTCAGAAACTCGGCAGCACCGACCACTCTTGGCAGCGTTGCCAGGAACTGCATTCTAAACTCATCGCCATCGAGGAACGATTGGCGCATGATTTCTTCTCCTGTGAACTCTTGGCGACTCTGCGCCAAGCAGAGTTATTGGGCAAATGGGGCGAGACCCCATCTGCACCGCACTACAAGCGTGCTTGGAGGCACATCTTCGCAATAGAACTGTATATGCTACGGGAAGAAGGAGAAGTCCCCATACCATCTTGCATAGAGGTCGTGAACTCCCTCCGTAATGCTCCCGATGGAATTTTTGAGGAGTGGAAGCAGTCGGAAACCGCTGCTCTCTTTGAAAATCATGGGTACAAGAATGATAAAAGAAAAGGTGGGTATTGGTTCTAACTTGTCTTTTCTCTCAAATAGATGCTTCCATACTTTCGCGGTATGGAAGCATTTTCTATTTCTTTGCCCAAGTCATGGTCGGAACTGTCCGACCAGCAATTGTTGTTTTTCTTTCGACAAGTCGCACGCGATTTGCCGATGAACGAGGTGTTAGCCCTTTGCGTCTGCAAATGGGCTGAAATTGTTGTGCTCTGTCGTGCAGACAAACACTCCTGTTTGGTCAAGAATAGAAAAAGCAAACGCCAAGTGGTGCTTGCCGATTGGCAAATCACCTTTGCTGCGCGACAATTGGCTTTCTTGGAAAGCTTCGATCCCAAGCCTGTGCGCATTGCTGTCATTTGCGGTGCATCGGCAGTAAATGCCGATTTGCAAGCCGTCCCCTTTGAGGATTATCTCGCTTGCGAGAACTATTACCAAGGCTTCCTGCATACGCAAAGCATGGAATGCCTTGCGGAAATGGCGCATTTGCTTTATCCGAAACTTTCGGACAAAGCTTGTTTGGAGAAAGCAGAACTGCTTTCTGTTTTTTATTGGTTCGCTTCCGTCAAAGCGAATTTTACCCGTATGTTCCCTCATTTCTTCACCAACATACCCCAAGAGAAAAGCAATCTCTTGGGGAGTGCTGATTTGGGTGTCGGAGAGGAACTCCGACAGGCGATGAACGCACAAATTCGTGCGCTCACAGGAGGCGACATCACCAAGGAAGCAGCCATTCTGCAAATGGACTGCTGGCGTGCTTTGACGGAGCTTGATGCCAAGGCACAAGAAGCACAAGAACTGCGCAACCAACTAAAGTAACTTTATAACCTATGAACTTAAAACTTAGCTCTTGGAATGCCACAAACTTCTTCCGCGACCTCACGGCTCGCAACAAGTTTGCCACCGCACAAGGCTTTGCCTTTGCCCGTGTGTCGGGCTTGGAAGGCTTTGAAGAGGCTCTGCAAATCATGCAAAGCACCACGGCTTTTGTCTGTGTGAGCGACATGAGCCAAGGCTATATCGCACTCGCCAACACGCCACGCACAAGGCGCGTGAAAACCATCTTTCTTGCCATGCGCCATGCCATTGATGACATGGAGGCAAGGCTAAGCTGCATGGAAACACTTCGAGAGGTGTTCCGACAATTCATGAGCCAACTTATTCTTGAACGGACACGATTAGAACAATCGTGCATTTACCTCGATGAACGCATCACGTTCAACGAGATGAACGAGTATTTCTTTTCGGGCTGCGCTTGTGCCTATTTCCAAATTGCTGTGGACACGTTCACGGATTTAAGATTCAATGCCGATGAATGGGAATGATCAAGAACAAGCCGCATTAAGGGAACGCGAAAAATTCGTCACGGCTTTCAACGAAACCATGCTCAAAATATGGAAAGAGCAAATGACCTTGCTCGATGTGATTGACACAGGCGCTTTGCTCGCTTCACCCAAGTCGTTACCGCTCCGTGCCGACGGGCGGTTTATGGAACTCGGACTAAGTCAGTCTTTTTTAGAGTACGGACTTTGGCAGAACTTTGGTACGGGTAAGGAAATCCCACGAGGCAACAATGGGGACATCGGCAGGGAGCGCAAGCGCAAGAAGAAACCTTGGTTCTCGCGCAAGTATTACGCTTCCGTCATGAACCTAAGAGACTTCCTTGCCGACAACATGGCCAAAGAATTTGTGGGCGTGGTAGCCCAATCTTTGGACGATAAGTACCTCAGATACAACCATTAGCTTATGAACACAACCAATATAACCAAGCAAATCACGGCTTTTCGGGCATTAAACACCGAAGCCGCCATCACGCCCGAGAACTTGGGCGTGATATTGCAAGCCTTGGCAGACTTGCTCTCTGCTGCTGCAACAAACACGGACTTGCAGTCCCTCACGGCTTGGAAAGCCAATCTTTTGAAACTCTCCACGCTGTTGCAGAGCATCAGTCTCGGAACTGTCGGCACAGACAAGGTCTGTCTGTCCGTCATTCAGGGCAATACCGCAAGTGGCGTGCTGCAACGACAGGCAGACAGCATAATCCTCAAAGCCGCCACCACCGCACAAGCTGGGGTGATGTCCGCGGCACAGGTGCAGAGCCTTACAAGTTGTACCGAGAACATGACAGAGGCAAAGCATTCCATTTCCAGCTGCAACACAAACATCGCAGCCCTGAAAACTTGGAAAGCCAAGTTGGGCGAAGCCAAGCAGGTCATTCAGCACTTCAAGTTGGGGGACGTGAACAAGGTGAGTGTGGCATTTTCTGCCACGCTCCTGAACATGGTCACGGGGGAATTGAAAAGCATCGACAATGCTTTTGCCCTTCCTGCCGCCACTTCTTCGAGTGCGGGCGTGATGACCGCTGCACAGGTGCAGCAACTCAACAAGTATTATGACCACGTCTGCACCATCGACAAGGCGGTGTCCGCTGTCACAGACACCATAGCCACTTCCCTTGCTTATACAGGCAGTTCGCGCGTGCTGGCGGCAAGCAATGCCGCAGGCACGCAGCTGTTCAGCGTCACACTGCCTATGGCTACGGCAAGCGTGCCAGGATTGACCACCACACGTGCCGTGACCGATGTGCAGAAGGCTTTGAACACGCGTGTCAAGGAGTTGGGCAATTTCTTGGAAGAGACAGCTGCGCTCAATGCCTTGCGCGACCCCTCAATTTCCGGCAATGCCGAAATCGTGGTGGCGCACCTCACGTACCAGAAGCACATGAGCATCACGCTCATTCAGAACATCGAGAACGACTACTGCCGACAAATCATATTCAACCACGCCAAGGTGTTCCAGCGTGCCATCTACTTCACGGGCAGCGACCGCAAGACGATAAGCTATGCCGAGGACTGGGGCTGTCTGTTCCCTGACCGCATGACATGGGACGTGAACACGAACAAGTACGTGCTTTCGCAGTTTGGCATGAAGTTCAATGCGCTTTACACGGACGCCATTCCGTTAGCCAGTTCCACAACGGACGGTCTCATGAGCAAAGAGGACAAAAAGGCACTGGATGCCACTTCAACAGACTTGGTAAACCTCTACAACATGATCATAACGCTTGGCGAGCGCGTGGACGACTTGGAAAGCAAGATGAAAACGATTGAAAGCAAGTTGAATGCCTTTTTGGGCGTCAATCATTAAACTTATAAACTCATTAAACTTATAAACTATGCCAAAGCATAAAGTCTCTATTCAATTCTGGTCCGCCCTCGCCATGCTCGTAGGCGGCTATGCCCTTGCAGTCGCAGGGTTCATCACACCGCCCAAAGGCGAAATCTCGGACTCTGTCCTGTGGATTTTCTCACAATGTCTCATCTATGCTGGCTCAATCTTCGGAGTAAGCATTTACTATGGTCGTAAGGTCACACAATTGCAAGACAAGATTGGTGAAACAATAGACAAGGCCATCAAGGAGGAGGAACAGAAGTTGAACAATTCTAACACTAAATCTCATGCGTAAAATCACCGAAATCATCATACACTGCAGTGCTACCCCCGAAGGCAAGGACTTCACGGTGGAGGACATTCGTCGTTGGCACTTGGCACGCAAGTTTGCTGATATAGGTTATCACTATGTCATCTATCGGGACGGCAGCGTCCACAAGGGACGTGCTGAGAACATAGCTGGCGCCCATTGCCTGGGGCATAATGCCAACAGTATTGGCATCTGTTACATTGGTGGTGTGGCCAAGGACGGAAAAACGCCCAAGGACACACGCACGCCACAACAGAAGCAGGCACTTCGCCAACTCGTGCAGCAGCTTCAGTTCGTTTATCCCCATGCAACCGTGCATGGGCATAACGAGTTTTCAAGCAAAGCTTGCCCATCATTCAATGTACAGAAAGACCTATGAAAGCCAGTCTCTTTCCCATAATCATGTGGCTGTGCCTATTCACTTCGTGCCGCAGTACGCACAAAGTCACAAGTACGAACACGTTTGCCACGGACTCCGCTGTACAGGTGCAGCGGCATCAGTGGCAAACGTCACGCATTGATTCGGTGTGGCGGCACACCGAACTTTTGTTCGACAGCTGCATCGTGAGCTTCGGGGTTGGAGCAGAGACTCCAACTATCGAAGCTCCCCATGCGCTGCAAGGTGCTTCTAACGCCAAGGCGCAAAGGACTTCCCGGCAAAAGCCGCAAACCATTCGTATCTATGGCGCACACCTTTCGTCAAGCCGAAAGGAGAGCACCAGAACAGAGGCAAGGGAGGAAGACAGCCTCGTTGCGACTCGGCAATCTTCCACCAACATGGTTCAGCAGAGGGAGTCCATGGCGAGACCATGGACTTTTCCTGTCAAGTTAATCTTGACTCTGGTATTCCTTGCAGCCTTAGCTGCCTTTTGGTGGTGCCATCGTCGGGACTCCGATGCTTGAATTTCTTTAATGGGCTAAACACCTTTTCATGCTTCAAAGAAGATTAGCCCACGTTTTAGCGGAAAGGCTTCTCAGGGTTCAAAGCCATTCCGTTCAAGCCCAATCCACCCTTTCATGCTTCAAGGGAGGTTGGGCTTCTTTCATGTTCGGACCTACTTTTCATGCTTCAAAGTCAGTCCGTCAAGCCCACATCACCTTTCTCGTACCTCGAAAGAAGATGCAGGCTCTATTGTTGGCGGACAGGCTACGTGCCTCGCCAGTCCGTTTTACTGCACTGCGTGCCTTTTTTAGGCAACAAAGCGTGTTGTCGTGCTATGGCGGACAAGTCCACTAAAACACGACAACACACTTTTTATGCCCGTCAGCGGTCGTCTGAGTACGTGCCTTCAAGTGCCTAACACTATGGCAGATTAACATCTGCTAAAGTGTTAGGCATTTTTCGGCACGCACACAGACGGATTACCGCCCGTTCGCGGTGGCGCGGCTGGTGGTCGGTCGAGACCCCCAAGGTGTGAAAAATTTCCTTGAAAGGTAGCGGATTTTGGAGGCTATCAGAGACCCCAAAATGCTTCGGGGGTGTGGTGTGGGGGGTGGTCGGGTGCATTGGGGTCGTTGGATAGTCAGAAACTCCCGAACCTCATGAGTATAAGGAAACTTGGAGGGTTGTTTTAGGTAGCCCGAAACTTTGGATTTTGGCGCATTGCGAAACTTCGGGGTGCTTTGTTGGGTAGGTGGAAACTTGGAGGGTCGTTTTAGGTAGTCCGAAACCTTGGATTTGAGCGCATTGCGAAACTTCGGGGTGCTTTGTTGCGTAGATGGAAACTTGGCATCTATGCACAAGAGAAACTTGGAGTGTGCAATCGTGGTATTTGCGAAACTTCGGGGTGTATTTTGTTGTGTGGGTGTGGTGTGTGCGTTGGTTGCTCTTTCTGTATGTTCTTCGCTTTCTCTCTTTTCGGCATTCGTGCATTTTGGGGACTTTTGTCGGGGTGAAGGAACTCAAAAGAGGGTGTTATTTAAGATATGTTTACATATTCCGCTTTAGTGTGGGGGTGGTCGCGGTTTGACGATGTAGGGCGGTCGGGGGGTCTTCCGACGGAGGGGTTAAGGGGAAAACCCTTAACAAACCCCTAAAGCATTGACTTTCAACGCTTTTATTTTTCTACCACTTAATTTTTTTCGGTTTTCATCAAAAATAGGCTTGATTTTTGAGCTTGAAACGCTTGATTTATCGTCTTTTGTGGGTGGCTCCCATAGCAGTATTTTCGCGATATTATTCACTTTCTAATTGTTAAAATTATGTCAGACATCAACGCAAATGCTATGGTCACGCTTACAGTGAACGGCAAACAGGCGCAAAATATGCTCGAACAGTTGAAACGGCAAGCGAGCGACCTCGAAGATAAAATAACAAAAGCAGCAGCTGCGGGCGATAAAGTTCAGCTGAAGAAGTTCCAGCGTGAACTAAAGCAGACCCGCCGCCAGATTGGGCAGATTGAGAGTGCAACCCAAGGGGTGGAGAATGTCATGAAGAGACTGGATAAGGCTTCGCCAAAGGAACTGAATAGGACGCTCAAGGAGCTTAAGAAGTCGCTCAATGGCATCGAACGCGGTACGGATGAGTGGAACAAGCAGTGTGAGAGTATCAAGCGTGTGAAGGCTGAAATTGCGAATGTCAATGAGGAGCTAAGGGAGACCGAAAAGGAGCATGTGGGACTTGTGGACCGCATCAATGGTTTTGTGGATAAGTGGGGCAACATCATTGCAGGGGTGGCTGCGGTCGGCACGGGACTTGTCATGGCAGGACGCAAGGCTGTGAATGCCTTCGCTGAGATGGATGCGGAAATGGCAAATGTGCGCAAGTTCACGGGGTTGGCTGATGACGAGGTGAAGGAACTGAATGAGGATTTTAAGAAGATGGACACCCGTACTTCGCGTGAGGATTTGAACAAACTCGCAGAGGAGGCGGGGCGACTCGGAAAGTCTTCAAAAGAAGATGTCTTGGGCTTTGTCAAAGCTGCTGACCAAATCAATGTGGCATTGGACGAGTTAGGAGATGGGGCGACCTTGACGCTTTCCAAACTCACCAACATATTTGGTGATGAAGCGAGACTTGGCACAGAAAAATCCTTGCTCGCGGTTGGTTCTGTAATTAACGACCTCTCTCAAAATTGTACGGCAAGTGCTGGCTACCTCGCTGAGTTTGGCAAGCGCATGGCTGGTGTAGGCGCACAAGCGGGTATGACCATTCCGCAAATTATGGCGTTTGCTGCGGTATTGGATAGCCAGGGTCAAGCGTGTGAGATGTCGGCAACAGCTCTCTCGCAACTCATCATGAACTTGTTCAAGGAGCCAAGCAAGATTGCAAAAGCTACGGGCATGGATTTGGAGGAACTGAACAAGGCGCTCAAACGTTCTACAAATGAAGGGTTACTTATGCTCCTTCAAAAGTTGAAGGAGTTGGGCAACATGGACGTACTCGCTCCTGTTTTCAAAAACATGGGTGAGAATGGCGCCCGTGCTTCACAAGTACTGGCGACCTTAGCCGGCAATGTGGAGATGGTGAAGTGGCAACAGGAACAAGCCACCCAATCGTTTGAAGATGCTACCTCGGTGACGAATGAGTTTAATGTGCAAAACTCGACTGTCGAGGCGGAACTGGACAAGGCAAGAAAGCGTGTCACGGAGTTGGCTATCGAATTGGGCGAGAAACTTATGCCCGTCATGAAGCATGTAATCAGTACTACAACCCTCACACTGAAGGCTATGAGCACGACAATAGACTTCCTTGCAAGAAACAAGGAAGCTATTATCGTACTGACGGCTATGGTGGCAGCTTACACCATCGCAGTCAAGGCAAATGCCATCGCCTTGAAAGCACAAGCGGCATGGCATGCCGTGTGCAAAGGTACGGCTATCGCGTACCATGCAGTAGTGAACACACTGCAAGCTGGGCATATTGCTTTCAATTTGGTATTGGCGAAACTGCAAGGCAATTGGGCTAAGCAGTCCTCGCTCATGGTGGACTTGAAACGAAAGGGACTTTCGTTGGCAAGTGGCTGGGGCGTTTTGCTCGCTGCTGTTGTGGCGCTTGGCTATGGCATTTACAAGATGACTAAAAAGGTGAATGAAGCTGCCGAGGGCGAAAAGGCTTTGGCTGCTGTTCGCCTGAAAGGTCAGGAAGGTATTGTGGAGGAGAAGAACAAGATTGATGCACTGGTTAAGGTGGCACGTAATGAGAAACTTTCTTTGGACGATCGTCAAAAGGCGGTGCAAGCACTCAATAAGATAATACCCAATTATAATGCGCAGTTGGACGCGACCACGGGTAAGTACAAGGAGAACAAGGATGCTTTGGACGCTTATTTGCTTTCTCTTACGAAAAAGTATGAGATTGAGGGGGCGAAAGATATGCTTAAAGAGATTGGCAAACAAAAGGCGAAACTTACCATGGAGATTAAGCAGTTGGACGAGGAAGCTGATGCGTATGATGTCAAACAAAAAAGTATCGAATCGGCAAGCTCGAACACGATGTATAGTTATGGTACTGCTGGTGGAACAATGGCGAGTTACAGCGGTATTGCCAATGGTTCACAAGCAGCCATCAAACGAAGTAAAGCGAACAGTAAACGCAAGGAACTGCAAAAACTGAATGCACGTCAGAAAGCTATTACAGACACTTATGGCGATGATCTCGGCAAGCAAGCTGCCGAGGAAACCAATCATAAACCTGTCATCACGAACACTGGTGGAGGTGGTGGCGGTGTGCCTGTGGTGGACGATGATAAGAAGAATAAAAAGTCGGACAAGTTCAAGGCGGAACAAGATTGGCAGAAAGAACAGAATGCGCTCAACAAGAAAGCATACATGGAGGGGGAAAAAGACTATGAAGCTTATGTCTCTCGTATGGAGGAGATTGAGCAAGAATTTTATCAAAAAGTGCTTGCTAACAAGAAGATCACCGCGGAGGAAAAAGCCGAAGCGGAAGCGAACTTGGCAGAAGCAAAGAAAAAGCAGACTGACCGCAAAAACTCTCCCGATGATTGGAAAGCGAAAGAGGAAGCGCTCAACCGCATTGCCTATGCAAAGGGTGAGAAGGATTATGAGCAATATACCGCACGCATGGACGAAATCAATGTGGAGTATTGGAAAAAGAAGATGAATCGTTCTGACGTTTCTGCTAAGGACCTCTTGGAGGCGCAAGCGCAATACCAGGAGGCTATGAAGAAACAGGAGGAGAACGCAACTTCTGCTTCTCGCGAACGAGAAGATAAAGCGTATAATGCCCAACTTGCAGAATTGAAGCAACGTTATATTGATGGTTTGTCTGATACCAAGACCTACGAAGATGCAGTGGAGTTGGCTGAGTTGGAACATCTTCGCAAAGTGGTGCAGCTTTACAAGGAAGGCACCAAGGAACGCTTGGCAGCTGAAAAGGAATATCAGAACAAGGTATTTGCCGATCAGCAGAAGATTATCCAACGTCAGCAACAAGTGAGACAGCAACTCAAAGAGGAGTTCTTTGGGGCAAACGCGGATGAACGTTTGACTAAGTACGATAGTGACATGGCTGCTTTGGAACAGGTATATCATGCTGAAGTAAAGGCTGCTGGCGACAATGCGGCAGAGAAACTGCGCATTGAGGAAGCTTTTGAAAAAGCAAAGTTGGCTTTGCGTAAGAAGTATGCCATTGATAGTATTGGTGTGACTAAGAACGGCATGGAGAAAGCCAATGAGAAATTGGCTAATTGGTTGGAGAGCGATGTCGGGCAAGCCGTTACGCAATCGTTCTCCACTGTCATGAGTGGCATGGGGGAGATATTCAGTGGCGTTTCTTCTCTCGTCCAGGCGGAACTCGAGAAGGAAACTGCCGCCATCAATGCCCGCTATTCAGCGGAGATTTCTGCGGCAGAGGGTAACAACTACAAGGTGGCGAAACTTGAAAAGGAGAAACAAGCCGCCCTTGCCAAAGCGAAGAACGAGGCAAACAAGAAACTATTTGCCATGCAGGTCATTCAAGCGGTGGCGCAGACGGCCCAAAACGCGATCTCTGCTTATGGTTCGGCAGCGGCTATTCCTGTGGTCGGTTATATCATGGCGCCTATCGCTGCTGCTATGGCTATTGCTGCGGGCATGATACAGATTGCCGCAATCAAAAAGCAACAACAGGCAAGTGAGGCACAAGGATATGCACAAGGTGGTTTCACTCCGCAAGGCAGAGTAAACGAAGAAGTGGGCGTAGTTCATGCCGGGGAATGGGTGGCATCGCAAAAGTTGCTCGCATCACCTGTGGCAAGACCTTTGATTAACGCTTTGGACTATGCACAAAGGACTAACACCATCGGATCCTTGCGAGCCGATGATGTTAGTCGGGCGATTGCTCCCAATGTTGTTTCTACACAACAAGTTCAGCCCGTAGTGGTGCAAGCCCCCACGGATAATGTCGCTTCGGCAGCTTTGGCACAGAGTGCAGCTGTACTCAGTAAGTACGAAGAAACAATGAACCGACTAAGCCAAAGACTGAATGAGCCTTTTGTCACCGTGAACACAGTGACAGGGGACACGGGCATCAAACAGGCGCAAGAGGAATACGATACGTTGATTAGAAATAAATCTCCGAAAAGCAGAAGAAAATGAATGCTCAATAACTTTTGCGATCCATCATCATATACATTGCAACAAAAAAGAATAACAGCAGCAAGCACCATGTGATAAGCAAACTGCATGAAATAGCATCAAAAACTCTTCTTGTGGATTCTTCCTTTACATATACGCATGAAATAAACAATGCAATACTTCCAATAAACAGAAATATAAGCGATAATGGAAGAGACCAAAAGAATCCCAAGGCAAGAATTGCCAAAAAGAGTATTAAACTTACAAGTATTATAATTATGGCACGTTTCATTTTGCAAAGATAATAAAAATGGAAATCATCATCAACAACCAACAAGCCGTATTGAAGGAAGGCACATCGTTTGACTTCATTGCCGAGAATAGATTGTTTACGGGAAGTGACAGCTATACGCTGACAATCACTTTCCCTTTGCGATGGTGTGCCCAAAATATAGCGATCTTTGGGCATATTCACCGCGCAGATGTGGCTAAGAACAAGGTGGTGTTCGATTGCGAAATTCGCGATCGTGACTTTTATCGGAGTGGCACCATCACCATTACGGAAATTTCTGATGTGGAAGTCAAAACGCAATTCTTGGAGGGACGCAGTGAGCAAAACTTTGATGAGACATTCGATGATATTTATTTGAATGAGCTGGATTTGGGCTATCCTACAAGCCGCGTGGCGGTTGCAGGGCATTGCATGGACGACATGCGCCCATACCCTGATAATTTCTGGATCCCGTTGCCCTGGGTGAATAACACTTCGGGGAACATTCAGAATGAAATGGTGTGGAGTGCAGACAAGAATGAATTTATTTGGCCGCATGAAACCAATGCGCAAACGGGAGCACAGGCTTTGTCGTTTCAGCCTTACTTGCTGTATATTCTTTACAGAATATGCAAACAGGTGGGTTATAAGTGGGATTTCATGGCGTTGGAAAACTCTGCCTTTGTTAATCTCCTTATATGCAACACCTTGCCTGCGGCATGGGGTGCTTATAACTTTGCACTTGCTTTGCCACATTGGACGCTGACGGAGTTCTTTGAAGAGCTGGAGAAGTTTCTGTTTGGGGATTTCACCATCAACCACAAGCAGAAAACGATTTCTTTCAAATTCTCTGATGCCATTGCCACGGAAGCAAATGAGGTTCTGTTGGACAAGGTGGTGGATAGTTATACCACCCAAGTCACGCAGGAGGACAAGTCGGAATACTTGGGTAGCGTGAATGTGAAGTATGAGGACAATGGCAGTTTGCTTTGGGCGTACCATTCGTGTGATTGGTACATTCGCAAATATGGCAAGGATGCCAAGGTTTATGATAAAATGGCAGATTTGTTGGAGGCGGCAAAGTCGCTTAAAATAAGTGGGGTGTACACAAGGCAAACAAGACCAAACGCCAGCAGCACGCAGTATGTGCGTGGCTACAAATATGGCTCTGATGGACACAAATTGTTTTATGTCAAGGAAAACCGCACGTACTTTGTCATGTACTGCTACAAATCGGAGTTTGTGATGGAGAGTACTTCGGGCTTTTCAGACAAGACGAAAACGAAGTGGTATCGCTATTATAATCGTTTGCTCCCCGTCAATGCCTATGGGGAACGCTTTGCGGACAAGAATGCAGAGGACTTGGAACTGAAAATTGTACCAGCTTGGATCGAGGGGACGGGAGACAGTCACGGCAATATGCTTTTCATGAATTGTGGCGAGATGGGAAGCAGTGAGAATTGGACACTGACAGAAGATGGGAGCGGTTCTTCAAGTGGTAATCGTTCTGATCGTGTGTTGGGCAGTTCAACGTCAGCCAACACCATTGACTACGATGCAGGGGATTTGGCGCAAGGTGCGGCAAGCCGTACCATTGCCAAGGGGGAGAACAAGAACACGGACGCTTACTTTGACCAAATATATATGGGTTTCTGGAACGGGGTGCAGTACTTCAAGCCGTATATGCCGCACCCTATGGTGGATTTTGTGGAAGTCTCAGATGAGTTCCAGGCTTTCGTCACGCCTTTTTCACTTCGCTTGAATGAGGGAATGTGGGAGGAGAAACGCGAAGTGTTATACAAAATTGATGGCAAGAAGAAGTATCAGTTTTCATTTTTGTCTGATACTTTGCCCAACCCACGTGCCTTATATTATATAAGGGGAGGCAAGTATGTATGCGAAAAAATAACTGCGACATTCAAGGAGAGTGGAATGTCGCAGCTATTGAAAGGCACGTTTTATCGTGTTTTAGATGAAGATGAATAAAGCTTAGATGATGGCGCCTTGGAGTGCTGTGGCATGGCGCTCGATGGTGGTACGCAAAACCTTTGCGTAAATTTGTGTGGTCCGAATGTCCTCATGTCCGAGCATTCGGGCTACATTTTCGATGGGGACATCATGCGCCAAGGCGAGTGTGGCAAAGCTGTGGCGGGCAACATGGAAGGTCAAATTCTTCTTGATGTCAAGCTGTGCTTGTATCAAGTGAAGGTAATCATTTGCCTTTTGGTTGGAAATTTTGGGCAATTTAAACTCGTACTTTTTCAACACTTCCATGGCAGGGGCAAGGATAGGGGTGAAGAACTTTGTATCGGTCTTGATGCGGTTCCCATCAATGAAAACCAAATCCCCCTCCTTCACCGTCATGGACTGATAGTCAAAGTTCTGCACATCGCAAAAAGCAAGACCTGTGTAAGCGGAGAAGATGAAGAGATCGCGCACCCGTTCCAACTTCCCGTCAAAGGGATAGTCGCGCATTTTCTTCAATTCGCTTTCGAGCAGAGGTTGGCGCTCTTTGCTTTTGCCACGGGTGACACTCACAATCTTGTAAGGATTGCGCGGTATCTCGTCCAATCGTGCCAGTTCGCCCACCCATTTCTTCAGGCGTTTGTGGTAGCCATAGATGGTGACGTCACTCCGCTCGCCATTGTGCAGCCATCGGTCGAAGGCAAGAATGTTCTTGGGGGTCAAGTCGCCATACGTCTTTAGTTTGCCGTAGGTCTTGACAGCATCAATCACTACTTGCTTGTGCTTGCGCGTGCCGATTTTAATGTCCTCAGCTGCCAAAGTTTCCTCGCAGTAGGCGATGAAATCTTTTTGGGCTAAGATCTCTTCGGGTGAAAGTTCTGGCTCATTGTTTTTTGCTTGTTCTTCGTAGAAATGCTTGTTGAAATTTTCAACATTCGATTCCTCACCAAGCACGTTCATGGTGACGAGAATGTTTTCACATTTCTCTACCACAGCTTTTACTTCTGAAGAATTGGAATCTTTTTCCCATTCCTCGGGAGTTGATGTCCCTATAAGAACGTATTTACGGACCTTTTTGCCCAGATTTACTACAACATCAACGTAGCCATAACCCTTTTTGGCTGCTTCCTTTCTTCTGTCGAAAACGACTTTTACAGCTTTACTCTTCATGAGAATAGTAGGTATTAAGCGGAAAAAAAACGCTCCGAGTAGAAAAAATGCCTGTTTCGGCAATTTTTTTTGAAGGAAGTGAGGTGTATCACTTTTTATGTATCACCTTTTCCAAAGTTGTATCACCTATTGTATCACCTTTTGGGCTTATGAGGGCTTGTGGTGGCACATGTAGGCTACTTGGAGTAATTTTCAACCGCAGTAGTTGAACTTACCATCTCCTTAATTGAACATATACTTTTATGTTTTTGTTAGGCTAATCAAAGTGTGTAAATGCTTGATAACCAACAAAAAAGTGGACTCTACTTTCGTAAAATCCACTTAATACTTTTCTTTGGAATTGATTTTCCTTCGTGATTCTGCAGTAGTCACTCAGTGACCTCGTTGGGAACATAAGTGACTTGCTTGGAATCATAAGTGACTCGCTTGGGGTTCGAACCCAAGACCCCAACATTAAAAGTGTTGTGCTCTACCAACTGAGCTAGCGAGTCAATCCGTTTTGCATTGAGATAAATGAATCTTTATCTGTTTTGCGAGTGCAAAGGTATGTCTTTTTGGTAAAACCACCAAATAAATCTTACTTTTTTTTCAATTCACCATTAATTATTTGAGTTTTTGCGTAAAAATTAACGAGTTAAGGAAAGATTTTTATGTATAATTGTCCGTACAATGTCGGGGGACGTCGTCCCTAAATATATTAGGTATGCATCAATCACTCTATGCGAGCGCCTCAAGCATTTCGATAAAGCGCTTGGAGAGTCCAACCTTAATCTACATAGGCGGCATATCGCTTCGTAGTTAATGCAAACGTAAAAAGGAAGAAGTTTTAGGACGCACCATCCTAATACTACCTCAAATCCGCATCAAATATTAGCAAGGGCGACTTCAGCAGAATATAACCTTTGCAGTGCTTGATAAAACTGCAATTCGCTACAGAGCCACAAATAACAGTCCAAAGACCCCCAATCATTGAAAAAGTCGTTAGAGACTGAGATAAATGCATTAAAGTCACTAAATTTGCAGCATAAAAGCGTGAATGCGATGTTATTTGGTTTTCTTCTCCACCCAAATAAACCTTTTCGCGAAGCTAAATGAGCAAAAGAAAAACGCGTTTCAACTTAGCCGTGGCGAGAAAAGGTGCGCAAAAGCGTACAAAAACACGCACCATGCTTTTAGACAATATACATTATATATAAGTATGCAAGGATTTATACAAACAGAAGAAATAAAGGCCGAAACAGCTATTCTTGTGGGCTTGGTAACAAAGAACCAAAATGAACGCAAAACACAAGAATACTTAGATGAACTTGAATTTTTGGCCGAGACAGCAGGTGCTGTTACCGTAAAGCGTTTTACGCAGAAAATGGACGGACCTTCCTCTGTTACCTATGTCGGAAAAGGTAAATTGGAGGAGATTAGAGCTTATATCGAAAGCGAAGAAGAGAATGAGCGCGAAATTGGTATGGTGATATTTGACGATGAACTCTCTGCAAAGCAGTTGCGTAATATCGGTCAAGCACTAGGCGTAAAGATACTCGACCGCACCAACCTTATTCTTGACATATTTGCCATGCGTGCACAGACAGCGAATGCAAAAACGCAAGTAGAATTGGCACAATATCGTTATATGTTGCCTCGCTTGCAGCGTCTGTGGACTCACCTGGAACGCCAAGGAGGTGGCTCTGGATCGGGTAGCGGCAAAGGTGGCTCAGTAGGTTTGCGTGGCCCTGGTGAAACGCAGCTTGAAATGGACCGCCGTATCATTCTAAACCGTATGTCGTTACTTAAGCAGCGCTTGGCCGACATTGACCGACAAAAAACAACACAACGCAAAAACCGTGGTCGCCTCATTCGCGTGGCCTTGGTGGGATATACCAACGTAGGTAAATCAACATTGATAAACTTATTGGCCAAGACAGAGGTATTCGCCGAGAACAAACTCTTTGCTACGCTTGATACGACCGTTCGTAAGGTAATCATTGACAACTTACCTTTCCTCTTAGCCGACACGGTTGGGTTTATCCGTAAGTTACCTACCGACTTAGTAGAGTCGTTTAAAAGCACCTTGGACGAGGTGCGTGAGGCAGACCTTTTGGTACACGTGGTTGACGTATCTCACCCCGACTTTATAGAACAGATTGAGGTGATGAATAAAACGCTGCAAGACTTAGGTTGCGCTGAGAAGCCACAAATCTTGATCTTTAACAAGATGGATGCATATACTTGGACAGAGAAGGACCCTGACGATCTCACACCGGCAACGAAAGAGAATGTATCGCTCGATGAATTGAAAAATACATGGATGGCAAAAATGGGCGACGATTGCATCTTTATTTCTGCGCGCGAACGTCAGAATATTGATGAACTCAAACAATTGCTCTATACACGCATCAAACAATTACACGTACAGAAGTATCCCTACAACGACTTCTTATTCGAACATTACGAAGCGTAATCCTACTATAGTTGACCTGTTTATTTGTTGACAAGTTAACAAATAAACAGGTTGACAAGTAAGTTTGTATTATAATTGACGAATGAAAGAGTTGACATTAAACTGTACCCCCTAACAGATAACACAAACTTATTTGTCAACTCGTCAATAAAAACAAACTTCCCCGTCAACTTGTCAACTAAAAACGAACCTACCTGTTAACCCGTTAACTCGTCAACTTGTTAACTCGTTAACCAAAAAAAACTAACAACCTATCATTTTGAGACCATTAGTAAAAAGACAGTACATACTACCTTTTGTACTGATTACGTCCCTGTTCTTCCTTTGGGGAGCAGCACATTCCATACTCGACGTACTCAATAAGCACTTTCAATTAGTCATTCCTGGTATGAACCATGCCCATTCCTCAATGGTGCAAGTAATGTTCTACTTGGGGTATTTTGTAATGGCCATTCCTGCAGGAATTATTATCGACCATCGCGGCTACCGAACGGGGGTCATCGTAGGACTACTGCTTTATGGATTTGGCGCATTATTGTTTTGGCCTGGAGCACAAATCATGTCATTTGAGTTCTTCCTAATGTCACTCTTCATCATAGCCTGTGGATTGGTATTTCTTGAAACGGCGGCCAATCCTTACGTGACAGAATTGGGCGATGTGGAAACAGCAGCATCACGTTTGAATTTAGCACAGTCATTGAACGGATTAGGCTGTATCTGCGGTCCATTATTTGGTGGACTCTTGCTCTTCTCCGATGGTGGGAACGAACGCATTGCCCTACCCTACGTCGTTATGGGCATTGTCGTGTTAGCTGTAGCATTGCTATTTACACGAGTAAAACTGCCCGAGATTGCGCATCAAGACGAGCCCGAAACAAAAGCCACGGCAGAAAAACATCGTATCAGCAGTCTATTTCGGAATAAAGGATTCCTATTTGGCCTCTTTGCCTTGTTTAGCTATGAAGTATCTGAAATATCCATCAACAGCTTCTTTATTAACTACGTAGCCGACGGTGGATGGATGAATGCCCGCGATGCAAGCATTGCATTATCATTCGGAGGCTTATCACTCTTTATGTTAGGCCGCGTATTGGGAAGTTTTATAATGCAACACGTTGCCAGCGGACGAGTCTTACGCGTTTGCGCCATAGGGACGTTTATCACCACATTGGCCGTCGTACTCAATATGGGAGTACTCTCATTAGGGGCCTTAGTGTTGATATACGTGTTCGAAAGCATCATGTTCCCCACTATCTTCGCACTTTCACTCAAGGACTTAGGTCCACTAACCAAACGTGCTTCATCACTGCTGATGATGACCCCCATAGGAGGTGCCGTAGGCCCTTTGATGATGGGACTTGTAGCCGATGCTAGCACGATGTCTGTAGCCTTCATCGTACCCCTTATAGGCTTCGCTAATGTAGCCGCTTATGCTTTTTCTGATAAAAAAGTTTGAAAAATATTTGGAGGTTAAATAAAAACTTCATACCTTTGCACTCGCAAAAACGAAACAAACGTTTCAGTTTAAGCAGTGCAATGCGGAAATAGCTCAGTTGGTAGAGCACAACCTTGCCAAGGTTGGGGTCGC
>OGHM01000064.1_pt1 | contig 59840 bp, 53 predicted proteins | sample 1571531 | NCBI WGS metagenome assembly OGHM01 (sample SAMEA2582031, study PRJEB24529) | metagenome | biome: Human gut stool | place: China | collected 2011 | reverse complement strand
AGTCATGGAACTTCTATGAAGTTCGCTGACGTCCGTACTCACCTAAGGAAAGTTTTTAAAAAGACTTTATCCTCATTATGAAAGGCCTTTGGCCTTTTTTATTTGTCTAAATCGTCTGCGATCTTATTGATCTTACGCAAGCGGTGATTGACACCGCTTTTTGAAATAGGTTGTTGCAAGCTATCAGCGATCTGCTGGATGGAATAATCTGGATGGTTCATCCGGATATAGGCAACTTCTTGCAAGTCACTTGGTAAACTACCTAGGCCGACCGTATCCACAATTTTACTAATATTATTAATGGTTTTCATGCTAGCTGTGACTGTGCGCTGGATATTGGCCATCTCAGCATTATTGGCCCGGTTGAGGTCATTGCGCGTCTCTCTCATGACCTTGATAGACTCAAATTCCTGCATGGCTTGCATGGCCTCTACCACAATTAGAAAATCAATAATATCTTCCGCTCGTTGCAGATAGGTCACCACTCCTTTTTTACGCTCGATGGTTTTCGCATCTAGTAAAAATCCTTGCATGAGAAGGGCAATTCCTTCCGCGTGGTCTGTATAAACAGAATGAATTTCCAGCTGGTACTTCCCTTTTTCAGGATCCTTGATGGAACCACTCGACAGAAAAGCCCCTCGGAGATAAGCACGACTAGCTGCTTCATCTTCTAAAACACTAGCATCAATGCCTGTCTCAATCCCAAAGAAGGCATCTGCCAAATGCAAGTCAGCCAGAATCTCTTCCACCTTTTCATCCAAGAATACTGTGTAGACACGATTTTTTTTCAAATTGGTTTTTTGGTGGTGGCGGATATCCGATTTGGCCTCATAGAAATGATGCAACAATTCATAGATATGGCGAGCGATCTTGGCATTTTCTGTCGTCACCGAGAGCGTCAAGCCCCCCATTGAAATCCCAAGACTTCCAGACATCTTGATAATGGCAGCCAATTCACTCTTTTCAAATCGCTTGAGAGACAATAATTCTTCTTTGACACGAACCGTAAAACTCATTTTCTCACCTGCACGATCTGCATCAACTCTTCGACCACTTTTTCGCCATCATGAAAGGCTCCTCCATTGACCAACTTCAAGAAATCGGAAGAAATCACTTGGGGAACTTGCGAGTGCAACCCCTTAAAATCGTGCTCTACCTGCACCAAGTATTCATCAAATTTGTTACTGTTCATGTAAGCTGCGGGAACCTGATTGATATTGACAAGGACGGTATCGATGAACTTCTCTCCCAAATGTTTATGGAGAACGGCAACGTGATCACTGTCTGTGAAATGCTCGGTTTCTCCTCTTTGGGTCATGATGTTACAAACATAGGCTACCTGAGCCTTGGTTTCAAGGATGGCTTTCCCAATCTCATCGATCATCAAATTAGGAAGGATCGAGGTAAAGAGCGAACCAGGACCTAAGACGACCATATCACTTTCAAGAATAGCTTCCACCACTTTCTTACTAGCTTTTGGACGCTCTTGATCAAAGGTATTGGTCACATAGACATGATCAATCATGCCGGTGTAGTTAGCAATGTGGCTTTCTCCTACCACTTCTTTTCCATCTTGAAAAACGGCATGAAGGGTCAAGGGACTATCACTGGAAGGATAGATCTTGCCGGTCGTATGAAAGAACTTGGTTAACAACTGCATGGCATTATAGGTCGAGCCTTGCATCTCTGAAATCCCTGCAATGATCAAGTTTCCCAAAGGGTGGCCAGCCAAAGGGCCATCATCGTCAGCAAAGCGGTATTGAAAGACCTTCTCATAAAAACGAGGCATATCTGACATGGCAACCAGCACATTTCGAAGATCCCCAGGTGGTGTCAATTTTTGGATGTTCTTCCGCAATTCACCTGAACTCCCACCATCATCTGCAACGGTTACGATGGCAGTAATATCGACCGGTTTCTTTCTCAGACTATCGAGGATAACAGAAATCCCTGTTCCTCCTCCAATAACGGTTACTTTAGGTTTTCTCATGAGCGATTCACCGTTTCTTTCCGTCTGTCCTTGTCTCTATGACTGCAATTGACCTGCCAATTTTTTTCTAAATCATGCGCTAAACGCTCTGCAAAGGCTACTGAACGGTGTTGCCCACCGGTACAGCCCATAGCGATGGTGAGAACGGATTTACCTTCTCGTTTATAAGACGGTAAAATAGGAACGATCAAGTCATGAAGGTGACGATAAAAGTCCTCTGATTCAGGGTGATCCATGACATAATCATAGACTGCTGGATCCTGACCGGTTAAATTCCGAAGTTCCAATTTATAGTAGGGATTTGGAAGAAAACGAACGTCAAACACAAGGTCAGCATCTATCGGAAGGCCATATTTAAACCCAAATGACATGACCTCAACCCGAAAATCTGGCTGATTATCTTGACTGGCAAATTGTTCTGCGATCGTTTTTCTCAGGTTACGAGGCGTCAACTCAGTCGTATCCACCACATTTTGACTGATATTTTTTAATGGTGACAAGAGTTCGCGCTCTAGGGTAATCCCATCCAAGACACGGCCATCTGCCGCTAGTGGGTGACTACGACGGGTTTCCTTGTATCGTGCTACCAACTCACTGTCAGTGGCATCCAAGAACAAGACCTTGAAATCGAGGTCTTCTTGGTTGTCCAATTCATCCAAAATGGTGCGAATTTCATTGAAAAAAGAACGGCTCCGCATGTCCACAACAACGGCTAATTTATTGTTATCCGGGCTATGACGCATGAGCTCAATAAATTTCAGCAAGAGCGCCGGTGGCATATTATCGATGGTAAAGTAACCCAAATCCTCAAACGATTGGATGGCGACGGTCTTTCCCGCACCGCTCATCCCGGTTACCATGACCAGTTGAATCTTACTTTCTGTCATTTTCTCCTCCCATAAATAAAACAGAGTGGCCTACAGTTTCCTGCTCTCCACTCTGTCTTTTTGTCTTTGAATGGTTATTAGGCTTTGATTTCCGCAATAACTTCAATTTCAACCTTCACATCACGTGGCAGGCGTGCTACTTCAACAGCAGATCGAGCTGGAAACTCTGTGGTAAAGACTGTTTTATAGACCTCATTAAAAGGTACAAAGTCATTCATATCACTTAAGAAACAAGTGGTTTTCACCACGTGGTCAAAGTCTGTCCCAGCCTCTTCCAAAATAGCCCCAATATTCTTTAAGACTTGTTCTGTTTGTTCTTGGATGGTTTCGCCAATGATTTCTCCTGTTTCAGGTGACAAGGGAACTTGTCCGCTTGCAAAGAGAAGATTACCTACGATTTTCCCTTGAACATAAGGTCCAATTGCTGCGGGTGCTTTATCTGTATGAATTGTTTTTGCCATAGTATTCTCCAAGTCTATTTACTTCTGCTGGTTTTCTTTTGCTAATTTTTCCCTTTGTAAGCGCAATTTGCGCTTAGGATTTAGCGTATTAAAGAGTTCTTCTAGTTTTTCAGCATTCCAAACATCGGCTGCTGAAACAAAATTTCCATTTTCATCTCGAAAAGATATTGGTTTATCTCCCACTGAAAAAGCCTCACTTCTTATTTGGAATCCTTGATCCGCTGGGGATCTATCCTAATCTACAAACTCAAATTCAAATTTACCGATCCGGACAATATCGCCATCTTTTGCCCCACGCGCACGGAGAGCTTCATCAACCCCCATGCCACGCAATTGACGAGCAAATTTCATGACCGCTTCATCACGATCGAAATTCGTCATATTAAAGAGTTTTTCAAGTTTTTCACCAGACAAGACCCAAGCGGCATCGTCATCCCGACTGATGTCAAAGGCTGGCTGGTCTTCATCAAAGCCATAGTAGACTTCTTCTTGGGCCATTTCGTCTTCTGAATACAAGAGGAATTCTGGCGTTTTGTCTAACAATTCTGCTGTTGCTTCTAACAAGTTGTCCAAACCTTGATGCGCCAAACTAGAGATCGGGAAGATCTGTGGCAATTCATCAAACTCATCGTAATTGGACGCCAATTTCTTCTTGAACTCTTTCAAGTTTTCTTGGCTCTCTGGCATATCCATCTTATTTGCCACGATAATCTGAGGTCGCTCCATCAAACGAAGATTATAGGTTTCAAGCTCTTTATTAATTTGAACATAGTCTTCATAAGGGTCGCGTCCTTCACTCGCCGACATATCAATAACATGCAAGATAACACGGGTGCGCTCGATGTGACGAAGGAACTGGGTTCCGAGTCCGACTCCTTGGCTAGCTCCTTCAATCAATCCAGGAAGGTCTGCGACTGCAAACGATTCACCTGATGGCGTCCGAACCATGCCCAAATTTGGAACGATGGTTGTGAAATGATAAGCTCCAATTTTTGGTTTGGCTGAAGTGATGACACTAAGAAGGGTTGATTTCCCAACAGAAGGAAAGCCAACCAAACCAACGTCTGCCAAGACCTTGAGTTCTAATTCGAGTTCGCGTTCCTGACCAGGCTCCCCATTCTCAGAAATCTCTGGGGCTGGATTTTTAGGAGTGGCAAAACGAATGTTTCCACGTCCGCCACGGCCACCGTGGGCAACAATGTACTCTTGTCCATTCTCGACTAGGTCCGTAATGACCTTGCCAGTCTCAGCATCTCGGACTGTCGTTCCTTGCGGTACTCGCACATAGAGATCTTCTGCTCCCCGTCCGTGCATCCCTTTGGTCATTCCTTTTTCCCCATTTTGGGCTTTGAAATGCCGGTTATAACGGAAGTCCATCAAGGTGCGCAAGCCTTCGTCTACAACGAAGATGACATTGCCACCACGACCTCCATCACCACCCCAAGGTCCGCCATTAGGGACATATTTTTCACGGCGAAAGGCCACCATGCCATCGCCGCCATTTCCAGCCTTGACCTTAATCTTGGCTGTATCTAAAAACATACTCATAAATAGATGATTTCCTTTATTTCTGTGTGCGTCTTAGTAAGAAAGAGCACCAATTGCGGTTGCAAAGATTGCACCAACCGTTACAATCAACATAATCACAATGACCACCATCGTGATCATTTCAAATGGTGTTTTTTTACGTTTTCCGTTATCTCCAAAAGCCACTTCTAATACCTCGATTACTATAAATTCATTAGCCCTATTTTACCACGAAATAGGGGATTTTTCAAATCGAGCCTACACAAAAAGACCAGACAGATGTCTGATCTTTTATGGATAGATTTAAGAATCTTTTCCTACACGTAAAACGCCAACCGATAGAATTGCTAGGAAGACACCCATGACAAGAACCACCGGTGTCATCTTTTCACCTGTACTTGGAAGAACTTTTTTCTTACCAGGTTTTGGAGCTTCTTCTTTAACAGAAGATGAAGATGTTTTCAATAAAGAACTTGATGTAGAGGTTGAGTTCGATGTAGAACCAGAACTCGATGAAGATGATGAACTTGATGAAGAACTAGAACTCGTTGAGGAGGTTGAGCTAGGTGTCGGTGGCGTTTGTTCTTTCTCACCCAATCCTTCGCCAGATCCTGTTTCCAATCGCACTTCACGGGTTAAACTACGCGGTGCTGGGAAATTGGTTGCCTTCCATGTTAATGTATTATGGACAATATCACCGACTTTCGTTCCAGGAGCTGCTTTTGTAGAATATTCAATATACATTGGCCAATTGTAATTATCACCAAATTCAATCGTAAAACCAGTGATCTTGCCATCTGCATTCTTATCGAAAACAGCTTTTTTAGTAAAGTTATCCAGAACTGGAAGACTTAGGATGTGAGCTTCGTTCTTGATCCCACCTTCTACAGGAGCATAACGAACAGCGCGTAAGCTCCCTTCAACCAATGTTAAGCCATCTCCGAATTGGTCTTTAATGACCATTCCTCGCAGCATATCTTGGCGAGCATTTAAGAGAATCCGCCATTTGATAATGGTTGGATCAGACTTATCTTGGTAGCCGTATTTCATCTCATAGTCTCCAGCTTCTCCAGCTGTTTTTTCATAATTCAATGAAAAATCTGTATTTCCTAGTTTAAACTGGATTGGAGATGTTTTTGTAACCACTTCTGAGTCTACTTTTACATCAAAATGAAGAGCAACTCGTTTGTTGAGTTGATGAGATGCGAAATAATCATTAAAGGTAACAGTCACTGTTTTCTTAGCTGTATCAACGACAGCTTTTCCTACAGTCTGACCATTTGATTGACCTTCCTCAAGAACATTGAACTCCAGTGCTGTGTAGAGGGCTAATTCTTTTGGCAAACTAAGAGTTAAGGTATCACCAGCTTGAATAGCTTGCGAATCTGGGAAGGTCAAATAAATGCTTGCTGACAATTTTTCATTCGTCAACACCTTGCTCCCATTTGTTAGCGTGTTACCGTCTTTCGTTAGACGTGCTGTCTGTGTATATGATGAGACTTCTGCAGCATGTATTGTTTTAGTCAAACCAGCTGTGAATAGAATCGTTAGCACTAAGGCAAGTGCCCATACAATTTGACGAACCTGTTTCATATATACCTCCTCTGCTCGCCTATTTGCGAGCCATGTTTTTTACAAGGTTAAAGTCCGATTTCTGCTTGAACAACTGCAGCAATGGTATCCACATAGTAGTCTACTTCTTCATGGGTTGGTGCTTCTGCCATCACACGAAGGAGAGGTTCAGTTCCACTTGGACGCACGAGGATGCGGCCATTTCCTGCCATTTCCGCTTCCATTTTTTCAATGATTTCACGAATAGCAGGCACTTCCATCGCCTTGTCTTTCATGCTATTTTCAACCCGGATATTGACCAGTTTTTGTGGATAAATGGTTACTTCAGTAGCCAATTCAGATAATTTCTTGCCGGTTTCTTGCATGATTTTTGTCAATTGAACGCCTGTTAATTGACCATCACCTGTTGTGTTGTAATCCATGATGACTACGTGACCAGATTGTTCACCACCAAGATTGTATCCTGATTTGCGCATCTCTTCGACCACATAACGATCTCCAACAGCTGTGATTTCTTTTTGAATCCCCTTCGCATCCAATGCCTTGTGGAAGCCGAGATTAGACATGACGGTTGTGACGATCGTATTTTTTTCGAGCAAGCCTTTGCTTGAAAGATAAGAACCGATGATGTACATGATCTTATCTCCATCTACGATCTCTCCATTTTCATCAACAGCAATCAAGCGATCGCTGTCTCCGTCAAAGGCAAGACCAATCGCTGCACCTACTTCTTTCACTTTCTCCTGCAAATGCTCTGGGTGAGTAGAACCAACCCCATCATTGATGTTCAAACCATCTGGGTTTTCACCGATGACGGTCAATTGAGCTCCCAAATCTGCAAAGATTTGACGAGCACTAGTAGAGGCTGCTCCATTTGCTGTATCTAAGACTACGTGCATGCCCTCGAGTTGAACGCCTGTCGATACAAGGAATTCTTGATACTTACGCAAGCCTTCTGGATATTCCATGACCGTTCCTAAACCTTGGGCACTTGGACGTGGAAGCGTATCTTCAGCCGCATCAAGCAAGTCTTCAATTTCAAGTTCGCGATCATCATCCAATTTGAAGCCATCACCACCAAAGAATTTGATGCCATTGTCCAAGGCTGGATTGTGGCTAGCAGAAATCATAACTCCGGCGCTGGCTTTTTCCGTACGAACTAGGTAAGCAACACCTGGTGTTGCAATCACACCCAACTTGTAGACACGAATTCCAACAGATAAGAGGCCAGCAATTAAGGCATGCTCCAGCATTTCACCAGAAATACGCGTATCACGTCCAACAAATACCAAGGGCGTTTCTTCTTCATGTTGGCTCAACACATAGCCACCGAAACGGCCTAATTTAAAGGCCAATTCTGGCGTTAATTCTACATTTGCTTCTCCGCGGACACCGTCCGTTCCAAAATATTTACCCATTCTTAATTACCTTTTTTACTTTCTAATTACTTGAACTGGAAGAGGTCGACGACGAACTGCTAGAGCTTGACGTAGACGAGCTACTCTTTGTGGTCACTTTAATCCGTGTTTCACTCGGCTTGACCAGACCTGGTAGAACATTTCCTTGGGCATCCACTGCATTTAAGGAAATGGTTCCGCTATAATTTCCACTAATGATCTCACTGGATGGGAAGACCGCTTGGACATGATCAATGCGACTCAAGGTTTCTTGATCGCTGGTCACTTCTACCTTGGTGGTTTCAAGAGTAATATCCGATACCGTTATTCCATCCACAATTTGATTGTCCGGGATCGTGGCCCTGACCGCAAACGATTTTTTCGCTTTCTTCCCGATTTTTACAGAAACTTTTTGAGGCTCTACGGTTGCGGTCAAACCAGCCGGAAGATCTTCCACAATCAACGGCACTTCAACGGTACCTTCCTTGGCCTTACGAAGATCCGCTACCACGCGAAACTTCCGAGTTCCCGGTTGCATTTCGCTTGCTAGAGCGACCCGGTTTGAACCCTTTAGAAAGACCGTTACCTCTGATGTTAACCCACTGACAAAGTATGTCTTGTCATTGTACTTGGCATCAATTGGAATATTGGTCAAGGTATTGGTGTAGGTCTCTGAACTCACTTGTCTAGCGCTGCTATTATTTTGAAAATTAAAGGAAGATGCATTGATAAACAAGATAAAGGACAATAAGACGGAGGCGAAAACATAAAGAAATTCTTTTTTCGATCTCATTTTGTCACCCTCCCAAATAGACGCTCTTTCCAACTACTCGTTTTATTCTCTTCAGGAACCAAGAAGGCTCTCAATTCCGTCTCAAACTCTTCTAAAGTTAAATCATGACGGAAGGTTCCGTTATAGGTCACAGAGATGCCACCCGTTTCTTCTGATACCACAAATGTAAAAGCATCAGAGACTTCAGACAAGCCAATGGCTGCACGGTGACGCGTTCCAAACTCTTTTGAAATCTCAGTGTTTTCAGTCAAGGGTAGATAAGCACAAGAAACAGCGATTTTGTCATTACGGACAATGACGGCTCCATCATGCAAGGGTGTATTAGGAATGAAGATATTAATCAGCAATTCTCCTGAAATATCTGCATCTAGAGGAATCCCTGTGGAGATATATTCCTGAAGGGTTCTAGCTCCTTGAATGGCTACCAAGACACCAATCTTACGTGGGCTCATATAAGCTACTGCCTTTACATAGGCCTGCACCATCTTCTCTTCCTGACTGACTTCACTCGTCGTAAAGAATTCTGTCGCCCGACCCAGACGCTCTAAACCAATCCGAATCTCAGGGGAGAATATCACAACCAAGGCGATAACCCCATAGGTAATCACTTGATTGATCAGCCATGAAATAGTCGTAAGACCTAGGAAATTGGCTAAAAATTGCACCAAGAAAAAGATAATAACTCCACGAACCAAAATCATGATCTTGGTCCCGACGATGGCCTTGATCAAAAAATACAACAACCAAGCCACCAGGGCAATATCGATGATATTGATAACAATACTCCACCAATTCGGGAACAAACTGGTCCAAAATTGTGGATTTGTAAACTGTTGAATATTCATATTCTCATACCTACCACTTCTCTAAAAGACATCACCTTATTATAACATGTTTCAACAGATTTTTCTGTAACCTTCTGATGCTTTTTATGATAAAATATGATTTATGAAGATAAATACAACCTTGGGCCTTCTGGCAGGAAAGCTTTCCGGCTCTATTCTAGAAAAAATGGGGCGGGGATCAACCCTACCAGGTAAAGTAGCCCTCAAATTTGATAAAGATATTCTCAGTCAACTGGCAAAAAACTATGAGATTGTTGTGATTACAGGGACAAATGGGAAAACCCTGACCACTGCACTAACAGTTGGCATTCTCCAAGAAGCTTTCGGACCTATTTTAACCAATCCAAGTGGGGCCAATATGATCTCTGGGATTACAACGACCTTCTTACGGGCTAAGCATTCGAAATCAAATCGACCGATTGCGGTACTTGAAATTGACGAGGCCAGCCTCTCTCGGATTTGTGATTATATTAAGCCCAGCCTTTTTGTGGTCACCAATATTTTCCGAGATCAGATGGACCGCTACGGTGAGATCTATACAACTTACCAGATGATTTTGGATGCCATTAACAAGGTCCCAACTGCGACGGTTCTGTTAAATGGAGATAGTCCGCTCTTTAATAGTCAGACCTTGTCCAATCCGATCCAATATTATGGATTTGATACTGACAAATCAGAGCCACAACTAGCCCATTACAATACAGAAGGAATCCTGTGCCCGCATTGCCACAACATCCTCAAGTACAAGCTCAATACCTATGCTAACCTGGGAGATTATATCTGTGAGCACTGTGGTTTCCACCGGCCACCACTGACCTATGCCGTGTCCGACTTACTGTCTTTAACCCAGCGCTCTTCCAACTTCCGGATCCAAGGGCAAGATTACCACATCAATATCGGGGGTCTCTATAACATCTACAATGCCTTAGCTGCTGTTTCCGTTGCTGGATTCTTTGGAGTTCAACCTGAAGTGATTAAGCAAGGATTTGATCGTAGTCGCGCTGTCTTTGGCCGTCAGGAAACCTTTAAGATGGGAGATAAGGAATGTACCTTGGTCCTGATTAAAAATCCGGTTGGGGCTACTCAGGCTATTGAAATGATCAAACTAGCGCCGTATTCCTTCAGCTTGTCTGTGCTTCTCAACGCGAATTATGCAGATGGGATCGACACCAGCTGGATTTGGGATGCAGATTTTGAGCAAATCACCCAGATGGATATTCCAGAAATCAATGCTGGTGGGGTGCGCCACTCTGAAATCGCTCGGCGACTTCGGGTGACTGGCTATCCGGCTGAAAAGATCACAGAAATGGCTGAATTAAAAGATGTCTTCCAACGCATCCAGCAACAGGAAACTCCTCACGCCTATATTTTAGCTACCTATACGGCCATGCTAGAGTTCCGTGAACTTCTAGCTCAAGAGCACCTGATTGAAAAGGAGATGAATTAATGACCTACACTTCACTACAATCCCCTGATCAGGAAAATTACCAGTACGAATTGAGAATTGCCCATCTTTATGGGAATCTGATGAATACTTATGGGGACAATGGAAATATCCTCATGCTCAAGTACGTTGCGGAGAAGCTTGGTGCTCATGTCACTGTAGATATCGTTTCTCTCAAAGACCGCTTTGATCCAGACGCTTACGATATCGCCTTTTTCGGTGGAGGCCAAGACTACGAACAGACCATTGTATCAGAAGATCTACCAGATAAAAAAGAAGATCTTGAACGCTTCATTCATGACGATGGTGTGGTCCTTGCTATCTGTGGTGGCTTTCAGCTTCTGGGTCAGTACTACATTGAAGCTTCTGGCAAACGCATTGAAGGACTCGGTATTATGGGCCACTATACGCTCAACCAAGTCAACAACCGCTATATCGGTGATATCAAAATCCATAACGAAGAATTTAACGAAACCTATTATGGTTTTGAGAACCACCAAGGTCGGACCTTCCTGGCTGAGGATGAAAAACCGCTAGGTAAGGTCGTCTACGGAAATGGGAACAACAAAGAAGATGGTTGCGAAGGGGTTCATTACAAAAACGTCTTTGGGAGCTACTTCCACGGTCCTATTTTGTCCCGAAATGCCAATTTGGCCTATCGCCTAGTGAGCACTGCCTTGAAAAATAAATATGACAAGGACCTTTCCCTACCGGCTTATGAGGAGATTCTAAGCCTAGAGCAGCCGGAAGAATACGCTGATGTGAAAAGCAAGGCAACGACTGAACAATAAGGAGATAATGATGAACAAAAATAATCTACACTACATTGCTTTATTACTTTTAATTTTATTGATTGCTGGTATTTCCCTTGCAAACATGCAATCAGTCACTGTGAATTTCCTCTTGGTTCAATTTAAATTGCCCTTGATTATTCTGATCTTGCTCTGTGTCCTCTTGGGTGCATTTGTCATGACCTTGGTTAATTTTTCAAAGGGCTTCTCACTAAAAAAAGAACTCAAGAGCACTCAAAAGCAACTAGAGGAAGAAAAGAAAGAAGTTAAAATAGAAGAAAAAAATAACAACTAAAAAAGCACCGATCGGTGCTTTTTTCATGCTTTTCTAATGACTTTTTGCATGCAATTTTTTTGCGACTACTTGTGCTAGGAGTGAAAAGAGAATAACTCCAGCTCCAATCAGGAGAAAGGATTCTACTCGGACACTTGGTAACCAGGTCATCAAGCCTTTTGCGATGGGCATAAAGAGAATGGCTAGGGTAAAAATGGTGCTTAAGACCCTGCCCAGATAGTCTCCTTCCACCTTGGTTTGCACTTGGGTAAAAAAGTGGATATTAAAAATCGTCATAAAGAGTTCACAGACTAAATTTCCAGAAAAGGAGAGAAAATGCGGAAGGGGCAAGCCCATCATGAACACTCCTACTCCTGTGAGGATTATTAAGAACAAAAGTGTATTCATACTGGATTTAAATTTATTTGCAATCAAGGCTCCGATGATGGACCCGATAGCTCCCAATGTTAAGATGGTCGCATAAGCCCCCTTGACTCCGTAAAGTCGATTGGAAAAGGGAAGTAAAAACTCAAAAGCTGCAAAAAAGAAATTGACGCTGGAAGCCACCAAGAGGAGGAAGAAAATCTCTTTCTGCTGCCAGATGTAGTGCAATCCATCCTTGATATCAGAAAAAATATCCTTTGCCGTAAACCGTTTCTTTTCTTGAACCTTTGGTTCTTCTTTCGGAAGGAATGCCACTAGGGCAAAAGCGATGAAAAAGGTCAGTGCATCCAGTAAGAGGGTCGCGTGGAGACTGGCAAATTGTAAAACAAGAAAAGAGAAGACAGGTGAACTGACACCAATAACCTGTAAGACCAACTCCAAGTGGGCATTATAAGTCACAATCTCGTCTTTCTCTACCACCTCTGTGATAATAGCTTTATTGGCAGGCCGAGAAAAAGCAAAGGCAATGGCCTGGACAATATTAGCAAAGATCAAAGCTCCAATCATCCAGCTATCATTTCTGATAAAAGAAATGACCAGACAGAGAATCCCACAAACCAAGTCGGTTGTCATCAAAATCTTGCGACGGGAAAAACGGTCTGAGATCACGCCTCCAAATGGATTGACTAGAATGGAGGTGACGAGTTCAGAAATCTGATAAATCCCTAATACCGTCTTTCCCACCGTCCCCATCGAGGCCAGCCAGACACTATTCCCATAATCATAGAGCATATTTCCCATTTTATCGATCGCTCCACGAGCAATTAATTGGACTGCATGTCGCTTCATAAAAAAACCTCCTTCATTTTCTGAAACTATTGTATCAGTTCATGAAAGAGGTTTTCATTTTGTCCCCTATTTGGGAAAAATAATGGTTTACAAATTTATCAAAGGATCCCTACTGTTCTTTTGATTGAAGCTGCTTAGCTACTAGCTGAGCCAAGAGTGAAAAGAGAATAACCCCAGCTCCAATCAAGAGAAATGATTCCATACGGACGCTTGGCAACCAAGTCATCAACCCTTTGGCGATGGGCATAAAGAGAACAGCCAAGGTATAAATTGTGCTCAATACTCTACCTAGATAATCATCTTCCACCTTGGTTTGTACTTGGGAAAAAACGTGGATGTCGAAAATGGTCACAAAAAATTCACAGACCAGATTTCCTGAAAAGGAAAGATAAGGTGGAAGGGGCAAGCCCATTATGAACACTCCTATCCCTGCCAAAAGCAGTAAAAACAGGAGAATTCTCATACTTGATTTCATTTTATTGGCAACAAGTGCTCCTAGAATAGATCCAATAGCTCCCAGCGTTAAAATGGTCGCATAAGCTCCTTTAACCCCGTATAGACGATTCGAGAAGGGAAGTAAAAACTCAAAAGCCGCAAAAAAGAAATTGACGCTAGAAGCCACTAATAAGAGAAAGAAAATCTCTTTCTGATGCCAGATATAGTCTAACCCATCCTTGATATCAGAAAAAATATCTTTTCCGGTAAACTGTTTCCTCTCTTGCACCTTAGCTTCTTCTTTCGGAAGGAAAGCCACTAGGACAAAGGCAATGAAAAAGGTCAGCGCATCTAATAAGAGGGTCATATGAAGACTGGCAAATTGTAGAACTAGGAAAGAAAAAACAGGTGAACAGACACTAACAACCTGTAAGACTAACTCCAAGTGAGCGTTATAGGTCACAATCTCTTCTTTCTCTACTACCTCGGTAATAATGGCTTTATTGGCAGGTCGAGAAAAACCAAAGGCAATGGCCTGAACAATATTGGCAAAAATAAGAGCCGCAATCATCAAGCTATCATTTGTGATAAAAGAAATCGCCAAACAAAGGAGTCCACAAACCAAGTCGGTCGTCATTAAAATCTTGCGACGAGAAAAACGGTCTGAAATCACTCCTCCAAAAGGATTCACGAGAATCCCTGTCACTAACTCAGAAATCTGATAGATCCCTAATACCGTCTTTCCTATAGTCCCCATCGAGGCCAGCCAGACACTATTCCCATAATCATAGAGCATATTTCCAATTTTGTTAATAGCTCCACGACTAATTAATTGGACCGCATGTCGGTTCATAAAATCTCCTTTATCACTGTCCTATTTAGAACATTCATTTTTTACAAATTTATCAAAGTGTTCTTGATAATAGGCCACCTGCTCTGGCAGTCCTAGCACGTCAAAAATATGCATGGCTTCCTGCATTTGCTGCCGCCCTTTTTCTGTTTGCCCCTTCTGGTACCGAGCAAATCCCTTGAGATAGTGAAAGACATTGCGTTCGTAGAGCTTGATGCTCTTCCCGATAATCTTTTCTACATAGGCTTCAAAATAGCTGGCATTTTCAAAAGAACAGTGTTCTAAACAATGCTGGTAGCAATTCAGAGCTAGAATCAAGACCAGTTTTCGATGGCGACCAATTTCTTTGTAGAATTCCTCGCGCTCCATCACTTCTCTCCCAAGGCGAGTGACATAGTCCACCTCATAAAAGCTGTAGAGATTGCCAAAGAGGATCAATTCATACATGGTCCACTCTTCCGTTTGAAAGAGGTAATCCGCCACCTTATCCAGATCACGCTGCTTCATGGTGTAGCTGGCATCTCTCTGGCAAATCAGGCCTTGTAGCAGGATCCAGTTCAATTCAAAATAGAGGGGATTGGTGGAATGTTTGGCTTTTTCAAGTTGTTCTCTTTGAAGCTTTTGAAAACCCGCAATATCATTTGAATAGTAAAGTGGAATAATCTGTGCCATCAAAGCAACATGCTCATGGTGTTGAAAATTTCTGGCCTTATCCATAAAATTCTCAATCGTCACATGGATATTGTCCAAAATGTCAAAGAAGCGCGATGCAGCCAGATCCGACTCCCCCAATTCAAAACGGGATAATTGGGAGGTCGAGCAAGCTTCTCCTGCAGCTTCTTTCAACGAATAATTTTTGCTGATTCGAAATTCACGAAAAACTTTGCCTAAATCTTCCATTTGATTACCACTTAAATTCCTTTAAGTACCTTTCTAACTCTTGCAAGTATCCTTCGTAGAATCCATGATCTTCTTTAACAGAAAAATCTAATTGTCTTAAGTAAGAAATCAGCCAATCAACCAATAGATCATACTGATGAAGAGGTAGGCGTTTCATCTGCTCTTCAACAAAAGAAATGGCCTCTGCAAAGCGCTGCTCTTCTAAAACTTGCTGAAGATAGTGATTCCCGTTGATGAGTCTTCCTTCCTCATCCTCATACTGCCCCAAATCTAAATTCTGAATCTGTAGGCGCAAAGTTGTACCAATTATATCGGCCACACCTTTAATCTGATTCATAAACCAATCATTTTCAGTCATCACAATGTTCTCCTTAGGCAAATTAGAAAACTACACTCTCTCCGCCAGTTCTGCCCACTCTTCCATGACCGCTTCCTGTTGGATGGTCAATTGATCCAGATTGCTTTGCAATTGAACTAAATCTTCCGCATCATTGGTGCTATGCATGGTTTCGGTGATGGCTTGGATTTTTTGATCCAGCTCTTCCATCTCTGCTTCCAATTGCTCAATGCGACGAGTGATTTTCCGAAGTTCCTTCTGGTTTTGCTTCTGCAAGTGATAGTCATTGCTGGTGACTTCCTCCGTAGAAGAAACAGGCAAAGCTTCTGCTTGCGCTGCAGCAAGAGCCTCTAACTCAGCTTTTTTCTCCAGATAATAATCATAATCTCCTAGATAAAGAGTTGAGCCCTCTTCTGAGAGTTCCAAGACTTGTGTGGCTACACGATTGATAAAGTAGCGGTCGTGGCTGACAAAGAGAAGAGTCCCGTCAAAATCAATCAAGGCATTTTCCAGCACTTCCTTGCTATCGATATCCAAGTGGTTGGTCGGCTCGTCGAGAATCAAGAAATTGTTATTTTCCATAGACAGCTTGGCTAGAAGCAAGCGGGCCCGCTCTCCACCTGACAGCATGCCGACAGTTTTCTTGACATCATCCCCAGAGAAAAGAAAGGCTCCCAGGCGATTGCGGATCTCCACTTCTGGTGTCAGTTTAAAGTCATTCCAGAGCTCATCCAAGACACTGTTGTGAGGGGTTAGCTTACTCTGAGTCTGGTCATAGTAGCCTACCTCGACATTGGCCCCAAAACGAACTTCACCCTTGATAAAAGGAATCTGCCCGACGATGGACTTGATAAGAGTAGATTTCCCGATCCCATTTGGTCCCACAATAGCGACCGCATTCATCTTGCGGATATCCAAATCAATAGGCTCTGAGAGGATTTGATTGTCATAGCCGACGGCTGCCTCTTCTACTGTCAGGACGACATTGCCCGATGTCTTATCGGAATGGAAGGTCATATGGGCAGACTTGGTCCCAGCTTCAGGCTTGTCTAGGCGCTCCATTTTTTCCAACTGCTTGCGCCGAGACTGGGCCCGTTTGGTGGTCGACGCCCGCACCAAATTGCGATTAACAAAGTCTTCCAGCGCAGCAATTTCTTTTTGTTGCTTCTCGTAGTTCTTGGCTTCGGTCAGCAATTTTTGTTCTTTTTGCTCCACAAAGCTGGAGTAATTACCGACATAGCGATCTAAAGAATGCTTGGTCAAGTCCAAGGTAATGGTAGCAACTTTATCGAGGAAATACCGGTCGTGGCTGACAATGAGAAGAGCTCCGCTATAATTGACCAGATAGTTTTCCAACCAGGCGATGGTCTCAATATCCAAGTGGTTGGTCGGCTCGTCCAATACCAAAAGATTTGGTTTTTCTAGAAGCATCTTGGCCAGAGCGAGACGGGTATTTTGGCCACCAGATAACTCTTCAATCTTCTTCTGCCACATGGACTCATCGAACTTAAAGCCGTTGAGAATGGCGCGGATATCTGCCTCATAGGTGAAGCCACCAGCCTGACGGAATTCTTCCGAGAGACGGTCATAGTCCTGCATGAGTTTTTCTAAGTCAGCCCCCGTTTTTTCCCCCATCGCAAGCTCCATCTGCCGTAAAGTTTTCTCGGTCTTTCTGAGATCGTCAAAGACATGGAGCATTTCATCGTAGATGGTATTGGACGACTCAAAGCGGCTATCCTGGGCCAAATAAGAGAGAGAAATGTCCCGCTTTTTATTGATTTCCCCAGAAGTCGGCTCTTCTTCTCCGACCAAGATTTTCAAGAGCGTAGACTTACCGGCTCCGTTCTTTCCGACCAGGGCAATCCGGTCCCGTTCATCCACTTGCAGGCTGATGTTATCAAAAAGAACCTCCCCTGCAAAAGAGCGTTCAATTTTGTTGGCTTGTAAAATAATCATGTCCCTATTTTACTATCTTTTTTCAGATTAAACAAGGAAAGACGAGCCATCAAAAAAATCCTGAGCCCTTGGGGCCCAGAACTTTTCAATGATAGATTGTATGTTATTCTTCCTTGTACAATTGTCGGACTGCTTCCACATCTGTATCCTGAATACTGTAGAAAGAGCCGGCCGGTTGCATGACCGATTCTCCATCAGTGTGATCCAGCCCAATCGCATGGCCTAGCTCATGCTCAGCTGTATTGACAATCCGATCATAACTATAGTTATAGACATAATTTAAAAGATAATGGCGATTGAGACGCACTGTGATGTGGGTGAAGCGGTTGGTTAAGAGGTTGGTCTGAGAGGCAGTCTCTCCTGCAGCAGAAACGGATGCGTTATCCATTTCTGTCAAAACCACATTAGCCTCTTTTTCATTTGTAACCAACTTGAAGGTAAAGGCGCCTGTTTGGTTCCAAGCCTCAATAGCATCCCGATAAGCTTTTACAAAAGTTTGACTGATATTGGGATCTAGATAAACCGTGGCCTCCGCTTTCTCCCAGCGAGCACCGCTATGCTCATGATTGTCTGTTTGCGTGGTCTGTGAGCTAGACGTCATCCCAAAGCGCGATGCAAAGCCCTGATCACCAAATAAATTGCCGACTTGATAGACAACCTTTTGGGCAGCTCGTCCAAACCCATCCATACCAGAACTAGGAGAATCTGTGAAATAGATGATCCCCACTAGAACGAGAAAACTGATGGCAATGGTCCAGAAAAATCCCCAAAAAAGACTCCAAGCCATGCGAAGGATTCCTCTGAAAAATCGAAAAATGGTTCTCATACATTCTCCTTTCTCTTAAAGAAGGTATGCAATTGTAACACCCCATTCTTAAAAATAACTTAAATAGCCATGCTTTCTAGCTTATTGATGAACGGTTACTTTTCCTGTCTGGTAATCCAGGCTAATCCCACTTTGAACATTGGGAACAAAAACATTGAACTCAAGGGTCCCATCACTCGATTTGGCTTCGATCTGTGATCCTAATGGAATCAGATCTTCTGGATGGTTGTAGATCAAGGTCACCCGATAGCGGATCCGCTTGTTCTTATCCAGTGCTTTTCGAACCAGGGTCTCGTAGTAGTTTTGACCAGTGGAATGAGGATCACTGGCTTGATTGGACCAAGCCGTTTGTACAGCGATATTTTTGGGATTGCTCGTCGAAGCATCAAAACCTTTGAGATTGCCGATCAAGGCGTAGCCCAATAGATGGCCCCGATCCACAGCATGGTCATACTCGCCGGACAGATTGTGGACCTGATGCCAACCTGCTGGTTTCCAATCGGTTAGGCCACTACCTGTTGCATCTCGATCTCTGTACTGGCGAGTCGCCTTGGTCATAATAGCGTTCGCAACCGTCGGTACGGTCTTTCCATTCACTTCTTTTGTCTTGTTATCCGCATAGGGTTGACTAGCCACACTGGCATCCAGATCTGTTCGATTCCCCTTAACTACAAAGGCTCCAGCACCATTCCATTCCAAGTCATTTCCCAATTGTGAACGAGCAGATTTCGTTAGTACAGAGCTAGCTAACTCTTTACTAGGTGTTTCTTGTTGGCTACTCGTCACCACCGAAACAACCTGATCCGTCGCTTCTTTTACCGCCGGTTGATTAAAATAATAGCCCCCAATAGCTAGGGCCGTTGCCACCACAAAACCTGCTAGGGTTTGTTTGGTTCTTTTGCTTACTGTTTGTTTTACCATATCTCTCTCCAAAAAAGAGCAGCGCTAGATGGGTCATTGACTCGATTCGCTGCTCTCCTCTTTACTCAATTTTAGTTAAAAGCTTATTTGCCTGTTAGCTTTCCAATGATCTCTGACCAGGTGTCCGGAGAGAGAATGGACCATGGATTTTTTCCATCTCCAATCACTCCATAGCCAATGACCAAACCAACTGCAAAAATGATGATTCCAATCACAGCCAACAGGAGGACAATTCCTAGCTGTTTTCCAACATAGCGAAGATTAGTTTTCATCGTCTTCTTCCTCTACACGTTTCACGTCTGCACCTAGTGCCACCAATTTCTCATGGAATTGATAATAACCACGATCTAAGTGACTTAATTTGCTGACTTTCGTCTCTCCTTCTGCTACCAAGCCCATCAAGACCAAGGTTGCACTTGCTCGTAAATCGGTCGACATGACCTCTGCACCTTGGAAGCTTTCCCCTCCAACGATACGAGCTGTATCCCGCATAATGTCTGAGTGAACGCCCATCCGACGCATTTCTTCCAAATGCTGGAAGCGATTCTCAAAGACCGTTTCAATCATGGTAGACTCACCTTTAGCCATGGCCATCAAGGCTGTGAATTGAGCCTGCATATCGGTTGGGAATCCTGGGTAGGGAAGGGTTTTAACGGTTACTGGACGAAGCTTACTGATATCCGATTGAATCCGAATTCCATTTTCTTCCTCGGTTACCGTTACCCCCATCTCCTGCATCTTAGATAGAAGCGGACGGTTGTGTTCCCAAATGGCATCTTCGATCAAGACATCTCCACCAGTCATGGCTGCCCCAATCATAAAGGTTCCAGCTTCGATGCGGTCTTGCACAACATTGTGGTTTGCACCATGCAAGCTCTCCACTCCGACGATGGTCAAGGTCTCAGTTCCTGCCCCCTTGACATTAGCTCCCATTTTATTCAGCAAGAGAGCTAGGTCAACAATTTCAGGTTCCCGAGCTGCATTTTCAATCACGGTGACTCCATCAGCCAAGGTTGCGGCCATCATAATATTTTGTGTCGCACCTACTGATGGGAAGTCCATATAGATATGCGCTCCATGAAGTCGATCTGCTTTTGCTTCAATATAGCCAGCTGTTTGGGTGATTTCAGCTCCCATAGCTTCCAGCCCTTTCAAGTGGAGGTCAATCGGACGACTACCGATCGTACAGCCTCCAGGCATGGAAACTTTGGCATGGCCATTGCGTGCCAAGACAGGACCTAGGACAACGATAGAAGCCCGCATCTTGCTCACATATTTATAAGGCGCTTCCTCTGATAATTTTGCTTGCGCATCTACGACAACCGTATTGTCTTCTTCATTGAAGGTCACTTGTGCATTCAACCCACGAACAACATTGTTCATTGTAAAGACATCTGATAAAACAGGTACATTTTTCAAGGTTGTCACACCCTCACTTGCTAGAACTGTTGCAGCAAGAAGAGGAAGGACAGCATTTTTTGCTCCTTCGATTTTGACGGTTCCAACCAGTCGATTATGACCACCATTAACGATTATTTTTTCCATACGGGATTGTTCTCCAATTTCTTAAAGTCACGCTTTCTATCATACCATATTTTTTATAAAATGTGGCTAGAATTGGCCAATAAAAATCTGCCGACTCATCTCATAGACACTGATAAAAAATGAACTGGCTAGATAGCCTATTCCGACGCTGATCATCAAGATCAAAAAACGGATTTTAACCGAATTTTCAGCACTTACTTTTAAAAACTTTTCCCATTGAACCAGGTTCAACAATAGGTAATAGGCAAAAAAGATAAACAATAAATGGCTTGAAAAGTTAAAAATCATTTGGATCATACAGCTATTATACCATATTTGATTCTCACTTTCTTCTTTTGATTCTCACTCAATAAAAATAAGGCGAGGACAAGACCTCCACCTTATTTTTTAATATGTTATAAACGATTTCCGACATTAATCCGGTTAATGGCGCGTTGAAGAGCAATTTTAGCACGACGTTCCATATCAACCGAATGCTGATCTTTGGCTTCTTCAAGGGCCTTTTCCGCACGCAATTTTGCACGCTCAGCCCGGCTAATATCAATGTCTCGGGCGCGTTCAGCTGAATCCGCTACAATGGTAATGACATTATCAACTACTTCGATAATTCCACCGTTAACTGCAATCCAATTAATGTGTTTGTCATCGTCGACACGACGAACCTTGACTTGGTCTACAGCCAAAACCGCAATGGTATTGATATGATGAGGTAAAATCCCTAATTCACCATCAATTGTCTTGACAGATACAAATGCGGCATGATGATCATAAACCAGTCCATCCGGTGTAACGATTTGGACGTTCATTTGACTCATCTTTCACCTCTTCTTAGAATCCCATTTTTTCAGCTTTGGCAATCACATCTTCGATCGATCCAACACCACGGAAGGCATCTTCAGGAAGATGGTCATATTTCCCGTCCAAGATTTCTTTAAAACCACGAACAGTTTCTGCAACAGGTACGTATGAACCAGGTTGACCTGTAAATTGTTCGGCAACGTTGAAGTTTTGTGACAAGAAGAATTGGATCCGGCGAGCACGAGCAACCAAGGTCTTTTCTTCGTCAGACAATTCATCCATCCCCAAAATAGCAATGATATCTTGCAATTCATGGTAACGTTGAAGGACGCGTTTAACCTCAGAAGCTACTGCATAATGTTCTTCTCCTACAATTTCTGGAGAAAGGGCACGTGAGCTTGATGCCAATGGATCCACGGCAGGGTAGATCCCCAATTGAACCAATTTACGCTCCAAGTTGGTGGTTGAATCCAAATGGGCAAAGGCTGTTGCTGGGGCAGGGTCTGTATAGTCATCGGCTGGCACATAGATGGCTTGGATGGATGTAACAGAACCTTTCTTGGTTGAGGTAATCCGTTCTTGCAATTGACCCATTTCAGTTGCCAAAGTAGGTTGGTAACCAACGGCTGAAGGCATCCGTCCCAAAAGGGCTGATACTTCTGATCCGGCTTGGGTGAAACGGAAGATATTGTCGATAAACAAGAGAACGTCTTGACCTTCTACATCACGGAAGTATTCCGCAATGGTCAAACCAGTCAAAGCAACACGCATCCGTGCTCCAGGTGGTTCGTTCATTTGTCCAAAGACCATGGCTGTTTTCTCAATAACGCCAGATTCTTTCATTTCCCAGTAAAGGTCATTCCCTTCACGTGTCCGTTCCCCAACACCGGTAAATACAGAAATACCACCATGTTCTTGGGCAATATTATGGATTAATTCTTGAATCAAGACGGTCTTCCCAACTCCGGCACCACCGAAGAGTCCGACCTTCCCACCTTTCAAATAAGGGGCCAAGAGGTCAATGACCTTGATCCCTGTTTCAAGAATTTCTTCTGAAGTAGAGAGCTCGTCAAAGGATGGAGCTTTTTTGTGGATGGAGTCACGAGGAGCATCCTCAGCAAAAGGTTGATCCAAGTCAATGGTATCTCCAAGAACATTGAAGACACGTCCCAAGGTTTCTTTTCCGACAGGAACAGAGATTGGACGACCTGTGTCCAAGACTTCCATTCCACGTGTTAAACCATCGGTTGATTCCATGGCGATGGTCCGAACGACCCCATCACCAAGTTCCAAAGCTACTTCAAGAACGACTTTTGATTTTTGTTGGTCATTTTTATAGACTACAAGCGCATTATTGATCTCAGGAAGTTTATCTCCAACAGAAAAGGCAACGTCTACGACGGGACCTACGACCTGAGAAATTTTGCCTAAACTCATGTCATTCTCCTATTCTAAGTAATTTCTACTGCTCAAAAGTTCTCTTTCGAGCATCTGTTTTTATATTTAAAATTGTATCCGACAACTATTCAAGGGCGCTAGCACCAGCAACGATTTCGGTAATTTCTTGTGTAATCGCTGCTTGACGAGCACGGTTGTATTGAATCGTTAATTCATCAATGACTTTCTTGGCATTGTCTGTTGCAGTTTGCATAGCCATCATCCCCGCAGCATTTTCAGCTGTTTTAGCATCAATAATGGCACCATAGATCATGCTTTCAGCAAATTGAGGGAGCAATTGATCCAAAATGGCATCTCGACTAGATTCCAATTCTAGATTCAATGCATAGTCCACATCCGCTTCATTGGGGTCCAAATCAATAATTGGAAGCATTTGTTCCACCCGCATTTGACTCGTCAAACTGTTGACATGGTGGTTGTAACAGACATACAACTCATCAAACAAACCTTCTTGATACATTTGGACTGTTTTCGAAATGATCGTACGAACTTCCTTAAAGCTAGGCTGATCAGGCAAACCACGCAATTCATAAACCGGCTGAATCCCACGGGCGCGGAAGAAATCCGCACCGACGCTTCCAATACAGATCACTTCAAAGTCATCTCCAGTTGGATGGTATTCTGTCTTCATTTCCATCATGGTTTTAAGGATGGAGGCATTGTAGCCCCCGACCAAACCACGATCGGATGTAATGACAATATAAGCTGTCTTTTTTACCGGTCGACTTACCAACATGGGATGGGACTTGGCATTTTCTGTTTCATGTCCATGGAGCAAGTCTGTTAATAACTTACGTACCTTAGCGGCATAAACCTGAAAATCCTTGGCTGCTTGCTCAGATTTCCCGAGTTTAGCAGCAGACACCATCTGCATGGCATTGGTAATTTGACTGGTATTTTTAGTGGATGCAATTTTATTTTTTATATCATTTAATGAAACTGCCATCTTCCACTCCTATTTCTATTTGAAATTTGACTGGTTGACAAATTCTGTAAGGGCTGCATCCAGTTCTTCTTCTGCTGGAAGATCATGTGTTGAACGAATCGTCTCAAAGATTTGATTATAATGTGCTTCAAAGTAATCAAACAACTCTTCTTGGAAACGAAGAATGTCATCTACCGGAACACTATCTAAGAAACCATGAGTCAAGGCGTACAAGATCACAACTTGTTTTTCAACCGTCAGTGGTTCATGAACAGGTTGTTTCAATACTTCAACCGTTCGGCGACCACGGTTCAATTTAGCTTGAGTGGCCGCATCCAAATCACTACCAAATTTCGTGAAGGCTTCTAACTCACGGTATGAAGCGAGGTCGATACGAAGGGTACCAGCAACCTTCTTCATGGCCTTGATTTGAGCAGATCCACCTACCCGAGATACAGAAGAACCTGCATCAATGGCTGGACGAATACCGGCATTGAACAAACTATCTTGCAAGAAGATTTGTCCGTCTGTGATCGAAATCACGTTAGTTGCGATATAAGCGGAAATATCTCCTGCTTGGGTTTCAATGATTGGAAGAGCTGTAATAGAACCCCCACCCAATTCATCTGAAACTTTAGCTGAACGTTCCAACAAACGGCTGTGGAGATAGAAGACATCCCCTGGGAAGGCTTCACGTCCTGGTGGACGACGAAGAAGAAGGGACAATTCACGGTAGGCTACGGCTTGTTTTGACAAATCATCATAGACGATCAAAACGTGTTTACCGTTATACATGAACTCTTCTGCCATGGCAACCCCGGCATAAGGTGCCAAGTAGAGCAATGGAGACGGTTGGGAAGCCGAAGCGGTTACCACAATCGTATAATCCATGGCTCCGTATTTACGAAGAGTTTCTACTTGCGTACGAACTGTTGATTCTTTTTGACCAATCGCCACATAGATACAGATCATGTCTTGACCCTTTTGGTTCAAGATGGTATCGATGGCAATCGAAGTTTTCCCTGTTTGACGGTCCCCGATAATCAATTCCCGTTGGCCACGTCCGATTGGAACGAGGGCATCAATGGCTTTCAAACCAGTTTGTAGGGGTTCTGAGACAGATTTCCGTTGCATAACACCAGGAGCTGGCGTTTCAACTGGACGGAATTTATCTGTCACAATCTCACCCAAACCATCTACTGGTTGGCCAAGTGGGTTGACAACCCGACCAATCAAGGCATCCCCTGCAGGGACTTCCATGATTTTACCTGTACGACGGACAGAGTCTCCTTCACGAATATCCGTGAAATCACCCAAGATGATGATACCGACATCCGTTGTCTCTAAGTTTTGGGCCATCCCGTATGAGCCATTTTCAAAGATCAACAACTCACCACTCATGGCATTTTCAAGACCATGAGCACGGGCAATCCCGTCACCAATGTAGGTTACAACACCTGTCTCAGTGACGTCAAAGTTTGGCTTGAAATTTTCAATTTGTTGCTTAATTAAAGCGCTGATTTCTTGTGCGTTAATCGCCAAAATTCACACCACTTTCTATTTCAATTTAGATTTTATAACTTGCAATTGGTGTTTGAGACTGGTATCCAACGTTTTATGATTGGCTGTCACGACAAAGCCACCAATTAAATCTGGATCGATCTTTTGTTGGATCGAGCGAACTTGAATCCCAAATTTTCTTTCGATAATGGGGATTAGCTTTTGCTCTTGAACAGGATCCAAACCAGCAACCGTCGTAACAGTGACGACAAAAGCGTTGCTCAACAGTTGAATCTGATCCAAACAAATCGTTACAATGTCATAAAATAAGGCTTCACGATGATTGAGAATAACCACTTCAATCAAATGGTCGAGTAATTGTGAATCCGAGGGTTGAAAAAGTCTGAGACTTTTTGCTTTCTCTTCATCCTCTACACCGATATGAGCTAAGAAGTTAGCAAGTCCAGTCTCTTCAAAAATAGCCTTGATTTGAGTCAATTTTTCAAAGACTAGGTCTTGTTCTCCTTTTTCAAAGACCAATTGAACAAAAGGCTGGGTATATTTCTCAATCACCATCAGTTGCTTTTTGTCCATTAGGCTTCTCCTAATTCATCAAGATAGCGATCGATCAGTTGGCGTTGACCTTCAGCATCCAGCTGTTGGCTCAACAATTTGCTGGCAAGATTGACAGTGAGATCTGCCACATCACCTTTGATACTGTTCAATGCTTCTTCTTTGTTATGCGCAATTTCTTGTTGCGCTTTTTCTTTCAAACGTACTGCTTCTTGAGTGGCTTCTGAAAGGATCTGAGATTTATTCTTTTCTGCAGTTTCCTTTGCATTTTCGACGATAGACGCAGCTTCTTTGCGGCTACCTGCCAACTCTTCTTCACGTTTACTTGCTAGTTCCTCAGCTTTTTGACGAGCTGATTCTGCTCCATCAATATCATCTGTAATCTTTTTGGCACGCGCTTCTAAAATTCCATTGATATTGTTCCATGCAAATTTCTTTATTAAAAAGATTAATAATAGGAAGGAACCAGCAATGAGAATAAAGTTACCAATAATTTCACTCATTGATACATGCATTCTTCTACTCCTCCTCTACTTACTCTTCGCCATTAATTTTCTTACCAATATAGATTGATGACAACATGGTAAACACATAGGCTTGGATACATGAAATGAAAATCGAAAACGCTGTCCACGCCATGCTTCCAATAAAGGCAAATGGATACCAATAAACAGCTTGATGCGACAAAGTCACAAGCAAGCTTGCTAGTACCTCACCCGCAAAGATATTTCCGAAGATCCGAAGGGCCAAGGAGGCAAAGTTCGTTAATTCTTCCAAAATATTCATGGGGGTCATAAATCCAGGTGTCACAAAAGCCTTTAAATATTCCTTCACACCACGTCGGCGAATTCCTTCTACATGGGCGATTAAGGTGATCAAAAATGAAAAGGCAAAGTCATAACCCAGGTTAGCGGTTGGTGATGTCCACAAATTGTAACCATTGGTCGTTTCGATTTTAGCCATCAATCCAATGTTATTGGCCACTAAAAGAAATAGGAAAAGAACAAACAAGAACAAGGAATAGTCCTTTATATAATGTTCCCCAATATTTCCTTTGGTGAAACCTACGACAAAGTCATATGCGTATTCCAGCACATTTTGTTTGCCCTTTGGTCGGATCGTCATTTTACGGCTGGCCCAATAAATAAAGCCAAAAACCACCAAAACAGCAATCAAGGTCATAGCAAGTAGGGTCAAATTAAAAGTTACAGGTCCAAGAGTGATCGTTGGATTGATACTTTCTTCCAAGGTTTGACACCTCCTTTTCTAAAACAGAAGCGTCTATTTGATAATAAAGGCCATAACCAAAGTAACGAAGAAAGTACCTTCGACAAAGGCAACACCAAGGATCAAAAGGCTACGCAATTGGCCAATAATTTCTGGTTGACGAGATGCAGATTTTAACAAACTGCTCATCATCAAACCTTCTGCAAGTGACACACCAAAGCAGGCTAAACAAAGACCTAAAAATGTTAAATTCATGATGAATTCTCCTTTTATAAATTTTACCTCCTTAGTTTACTCCTAAAAGATATAATAGTCAAATATTTCATAGAAAAGAAAGCGTTTTTGTTAAATTACGTTATTTTTTTAATATGATAAATTTTCCGATCTACGATTGATTCCTTTTAATTTTTAGACACTTTGTACACCTCTATTCATTTTTTCTTCTAAAAAACTCTCACCTGCTCAGCAGATGAGAGAATTCAATTATTTAAAGATAGACGTTTTAAAACTATCAGTTTGTTGCAGCAATTTCTTAAAGATTTTTTCTTTCAATGCAAGGGTATTGTCAAATTTGACAGAACCATTCTTCAAGCTGGCCTGATCTTTTTCAACCGCAGTTGCAAAGGCTTGTTTTAAGTCATCATAAGTGCTATAAGTAGTCCCATCAACTTCAATAGCCTGAAGTCCATTTTTAGCACTGGTCACCACTTCGTTGAAGTATGCTTTCTTCCAGTCTTCAAGGGTACTGAATGTTCCATCAGAAATCTTTTGAATGATGTAATCATCCCCTAAAGTCGCATGACCTGCTTGTTTGGATTCTTGTTTATACTTGTTTGAAGCATAGCCTAAGAAGCCTTTTTCATAACCATAGTAGCCCCAGAGTCTAAAGGTATTGTGTTTGAAGGACATGGCTCCAGGAGCCCCTTCACTGGTGTTTCCACCATAGATCCCTGTCATCATCGGTACCGTCACATAGGCTGAACCAAAGTCCGATGGATTATAGACTCCATTTCCAGGACCACGATTGGTCATAAAGTTGTTGGTGATGAGATCATCTACTGTATGTAAGGTGATGGCTTTTTCCTCATCGCTCAAAGGACGTACCTTATCAAATTGATTCTTGGTGTTAGCCCCTCGGTATTGTTTATCAACCTTCTTGAACCATGCATTGTTCAAGTCTTGACTGCCTTTATTGAGGACGGCTTCTCCTTCTAGGTAATCCAGAAGCATGAGAGTGTCATTATAGCCTTTCATATACCGATCAATTTCGTCACGTGACTTCAAATCATTTGGATTGGTATTGTACCATTGGTTTCCATCGTTAGGACGCTCATAGGCCATGTTGATACCTAAGGCCTTGTATTCCCCATTTGGATTGGATACGGATGGTGTTTGCAACATTCCTTGGGCAAAGGCTTCAATATCAGTTCCTTCGAGGTGTCTCCAACCACCTAAGAAAACCATACGGTCATTGACGTGCGTCGTTTCGTGCGTGAAGGCAGAGACCCCAAAGTCACTGATCATATCGGTCACCATGAAGAAGACAGAGTCATCTTTATATGGATTTCCGTAAATTCGCGCCACTGCTCCCATTCGCCAATCTGTCGCATGATAACGATCGGTTGGGCCATACAATTCACGGATTGGAGCCACATCTTTACCACTGTTGGTATGGCCATAGCGATCTGTACTAATATCCTTGTAGTTTTGATTATCAAGGACAGGGGTCGGCACCATATTATTGCTCTTCAAGAGTCGATTGCGAACCTTATCCGTTGCGAGACGTGACCAGAAATCTAGGTAATTCTGTTGTCCTTTAGCCACCTTGTCAATTTCCGCTTTAAAAGCAGTTCGTTCCGCTTCCGTGTTCTTACCATATTTCTCAAAGGAACTATAAGCCATTGTATTGTAGGTTGAAATCAAGAACATATGGGCATCTTTTAAGTTCAAGAGTGGCAAGATCATTTTACCGTGAACATCATTGTTTAAGCCCTCATAGGCTCTATGCTTAGCAGATGCGAACGCTGGATTGGTCGTCTCAGGCTCCACAATATAGACATTGTCTTTGGTTGCTTTGATAAACCAATCATTCAAGTCTGTATCACTTGTAAAGAGCTCCATATTGTACTTCAGGAAGTCATTAAGATTTCCAGAAAGAGTCGATTTAGCTACGACTTCACGAAAGGCATCGTGGGTCCGAGTCCCTTTGATATAGTCTTCTTTTGAACCAATTTCAATCAAGCGGTCTAAGACATCAACATTCTTACCATAGAAGTCTGGTTTAAACAACATGAGCTGTTTGAGATGGACATCATCAAACTTCACTCCGTAATAGCGATTGAGGTAAGAAAGCCCTAAAAGAACGGCCGCCTTGTTGTCATCAACTTTCTTGATAAGGGCACGTTTAGCAGCCTCATCTGTATTTAATTGATGATCTTGGTTTTCAACCAGTTGTTTGACAAAGTGAGTCAGATTATCCTTGACTGCTTGGAAGCTTTCTTCAAGGTAAAGGTTCTTAATGGCATTGACTTTGTTAGGACCTGTTCGACCAAGATGTGTGTAGATTGGATCTGATTGTAATTCGACAGGACTTAATTTCTCTACGATGGCACCAATGAGATCGCTCCGATCTTTGTCCACCATATTCGGCGTGTAGACTACTTCACCGAGCTCCGCCACACTGTACTCTTTGACTTGTTTGACTTTAGAATCTTTCGGCGTCATGCTAAAGATATCTTTGGTCTTATCCGCATAATGGATCAGGATGTGATCAGCATCCGCTAGTTCAGTGACAAAATCATTGCCCTTCATAGCGGTCACAGACAAGACTTCCTTGGTCAAGAGAGGACTCGTTGCAGCCAATTTATTCCCTTGGTCGACAATCCATTCTTTGTTGTAGAATGGTTGCAATTTAGCGATATTGCGGTAAGCTAGCTCACGAGTCGCATCGTAAGCAGTGATGGCCTTGTATTGATCGTCTTTGCTAACAAGGTGATTGAGCGTATCTTCAATCGGTGTACTGCTGGTAAATTTATCAGCAGTGATTCCCATTGCTTCGATTTTTTGATCAGCTTCTGCCAGCGAGATGCTAGGGATTTTACGGGAGTTGTTAAAGGTTTTCTTCCCTTCACTCACGCCTTCCACACTGTAATTGCGCTTGGTTCTTGAATAGGTGAAGTAATCATCTGCATCGATATCTGAATGACCAAATACCATCTCACCTGTTTTGACTTTCATCATAGTGATGTTGTCTTCAATAGCACCCAAGGCCCAGTTGGTACCCAGCAATCCACCAGATTGCACCGCTTCTTTTAGTTCGATAGAACCTTTAGCAACGGAGTTTCTGAGGACCCCTTCTTTACCTACTGTATGGTTATTACCACCATTTTGGGAGGAGTAGACGAGACCTGCAGCTTTGGCTTTGTTCCCAGTAATTTCAGCATCAACGTAAGCTTTTTCTACGACACCCTTCCAGTTCTCACCAACAACACCCGCTAGATAGCCACCTTTGTTCCCAGCAGCTTGCAGTTTCCCGATAAAGGCGACATTACTTACTTTCCCACTGCCATCAATTTTATTGACGATCCCTGCTACGTCATTGTTCCCAACAACACTTCCTGTTACTTTAACGTTCTCAACAGTTGCATTGTTTTTGATGACACCTGCGATTGGTGCCACTCGATCTGTCCCAGGTAGGTCAATATTGACATTTTCAAGCAAGAGATTCTTAACCGAGCCACCTTCGATGTTCCCAAATAATGGTCTTGTAATGTTATGGATGGCAAATGTATTTCCATCCGTACTTTCCAAAATTCCCTTGAAGGCATTGGTCACATAGGATTTCCCTGCTGGCTGGACATTAGCCGCATTCATATTGCTACCCAGTTTAAAGGTTCCAGTCGGATTGGCTTGCATGGCTTTTACAAGTTCGTTGAAATTGTAGTAGACATCACCTTCATGTGCTTTGGGTTTCGCAATATAGTGGATATATTCCTCACTAAATTGGTTGTCCGCAGTCCGTTGAATGAGATCAGGCGCTTTAGCAGTAATCTTGTATAATGCTTTTCCATCTATTGTGACTTCTTCAATCTTATCAACAGCCAGTTTTGTGACCTTATTATCATGGGTAGTAACCTTTAAGTAGAATGGCTTCACATCAGACGGTGTTTCAGACAAGAGGCTGCTATCGGTCTCAAGACCTTGGTCATCCACGCTAATCAGACTGGTTTCCTTGATGTTTTTGATTTCAACTTTTTTAAGATCAATTCTCAGTGGTTCTTCCTTGAGAACTTCTTCTTCATCCCCATTTCCACGGTCATACACCATGGTCGTTGCGAGCGTATAATCCTTGTAGTAGTCCAAGTTCGCTAAGGCAGCTGCTAAGTCCGTCTCTGAAAGGGTCAGGGTTTTCACCACTTGATCACCCTTCTTCAATACAGCCTGGATGGACTTGATGGTCACACCGTCTGGTTTATCCAAATGATAAGTAGCTTTAGCACTGCGCTTCAATTCTTCCTTATCGACCTGGGTCAAGGTCAAGGTTGGCTTGTCTAATTCCTTTGTCCCTTGTTGAATGATCTGATCTTGCGCTTGTTCAACTACTTCCTCAGAAATCGTAGGAGCATCCGTTGTCTTAACTCCCTTGATGGTCTTGTAGACCTTGGTGATTTTCTTCTTCCCATTCTTACCGGCTTGAGAAACCCTTTCAGTTCCTTTTAGCAAGGTGGCATCTTGTTCGGTTACCGTCTTAAATGGAATTTCTTCAAAAGCAACTTCCTCTGTTTGGCCTTCAATAGCCTTGGTCCCACGACTAATTTTTTCTGTCACAGGAGCTTTTACCGTTTCAGTTGTCGTGCTGAGGGGCTCGCCAATCTTCTCACCATTGACCGTCTTATAAACACGACGAATCTCCTGACTACCAGCCTCGCCTTTCTGAAGAAGGCTTTCTTCATCGGTGTAACGATTGGCGTCCGTTACATACTCTGTTGCATATGGTAGGGCCACCGTTTCTGTCTCAGTTACTGTCCCTTCCGTTATTTGGTAGACTGGATTCTCTGGTTGAATTGGGGCTTCGCCTACATGGCCTTCTTCCTGCGTTCCCTTGGCTTCGATGACACTGGTATAGGCTGGGTTCTCAGGCTGAATTGGAGCTTCACCAACATGGCCTTCTTCCTGCGTCCCCTTAGCTTCCACCACACCTGTATAGGCTGGGTTCTCTGGTTGAACAGGAGCTTCACCGACATGACCTTCTTCTTGTGTCCCCTTAGCCGTTACAACTGGAGAAGGAATGGGTTGAGGGGTTGGTTGGACATCTTCTTTTGTCCCAACAGCAAGAATTTGTGAAACTGGTTCTTTAGTGACCTTGCTTTCAACGACTCTGCGAACTTCTTGTCCATCTACCACACTCACTTCCGTCAATAGGGTTCGCTCCCCATTTTGGCCAGCAGTCAGCACCTTGGTTTGCCCTTTGGCTAATGTAGGATCAGCTTGTTTGACAGTTTCAAATGGCACAGGCTCAGTAGAGACTTCTAGACTTGGTTTTTCAACTTGAGGAAAGACTGGAGCGACTTCTGGGTTCACACGCGCTTGTGCTTCCACTTGTGGAATCCCTGCGCTTGTTTTGATCGTTCCTTCTACAGAAGGTTTCGTTTCCTGCATAGCCTTTGGCTCTTGTAAGATCGTCTTTTGGACTGACGGGTAGCGCAGATAGCCAACATAATCATAGCCGTCAATTTGAATCACGCCATTTGCAAGATCTTTGCTGGATGCGATCGAAAGATTCTGATTATAGGCGCGCAAAACTTGATTTTGTAGGGCTGCGACTTCAACTGGAAGTAGAAGACTGTGTCCCATGGCTCCAATCAAAAGGACGCCCATGACCTTCTTCCGGTGCTTTTTAGAGAGTAGGAGGACCGCAAAGGAAGCAGTGGTTAGACTTAACCCAAAAAGGGCGACTTCCTGATTTCCTGTTTGAGGAAGAACCGACTGAATTGCTTCCTTCTTCTTATAGACTAGATAGAAAGTATCTTCATTTTGATACTCTTCAGGGATTGCATGAATCACCTGTGCTTTTTCTTCAGCGGTCAGCTCTTCTTCTGTCACATATCCTAAGTGCACATGAGCAGGTAGGGTCACCTGATCTGCTTGGACAGGACGAGCTCCTAACAAGCTTCCTCCTAATAAAAAGGCTCCAATGGCTACCGGACCAACACCGACAGATAATTTTCGAATCGAATATTTGGTCATTTTTTCAAACGTTTGTTTCGCTTTTTTCATCCTAAAATTCCTATATAGTAATATTTAACCCTCGAGCAGGGACCTGATTATTTTTAGAGAGGATGGGATCCTTTCCAGAAATAAGAACCTTCCCGGGATTTTTTACCTTTACCTATCTTATCTTTTTTCTTCTATTTTAGCAAGCTCTAAAACTCAAAAATATAAACGGTTTTCTTTATAGGAAGAAAGCAACACAAAAAACGCCTCGAAAGGCGTTTGTATTATAGATCTATTTATAAGGATTGGTACAAATCATTGTATCGTTGACTAGCCGTATCCCATGAGAAGTCACGCGTCATAGCTTGCTCTTGGAGACCATACCAAGCCTGTTTGTCATTGTAGTAGACAGCCAAGGCTTCATCAACTGCCCAGTTAAACCAATAGCCAGACAAATTATTGAAGCTAAAGCCTGTTCCACTTCCATCAACAGCATTATACGGTTGGACCGTATCTCGAAGTCCGCCGACTTCATGCACCAGAGGAAGGGTTCCATAACGCATGGCCATCATTTGAGAAAGGCCACATGGTTCAAAGCGGCTTGGCATTAAGAAGACATCTGACGCTGCATAGATTTCTTGAGCCAATTGGACATCAAATGTGATATTTGCTGAAAGTTTGTCTGGGTAGGCTTGACCAAACCAAGCAAAGGCATTTTCAAATCCAGGATCTCCTGTCCCCAGCAAGACAATCTGAATATCCTTTTGCAAGAGTTGATGCAACTCTTCTACCACCACATCAAAACCTTTTTGACGTGTCAAACGAGAGACAATCCCAAACAAAGGAACATCATCGCGAACAGGTAGACCAACACGTTCTTGAAGAGCTCGTTTGCTAGCTGCTTTACCTGAAAGATCTGAGAGACTGAAGTGATGCGTCAAGAGTGGATCCGTTTCAGGATTATATAGATCTGCATCAATTCCATTGACAATTCCGGTCACCTTACCAGACTCCATCCGAAGGATCTGATCCAAACCACAACCATACTCAGGAGTCATTATCTCATGCGCATAACTAGGAGATACAGTTGTCACACGGTCTGCATAAAGAATACCAGCTTTCATCCAGTTTAGGCAATCATTCCAGCGAAGCGTTCCATCTGCATAGCGTTCAAATCCCACTCCGAATAGATCCCACAACATTCCTGGGTCAAACTGACCTTGGAATTCCAAATTATGGATGGTCAATACGGTTTTGATTCCATGATAGGCTTGAATCCAACGGTATTTTTCCTTCAGCAAGAAAGGAATCATCGCCGTATGGTAATCATGGGCATGAAGAACATCTGGAATGAAATCAACCCGTTCCATCGTTTCTAAGGCCGCGAGCTGGAAGAAGGCAAAGCGTTCGCCATCATCGAAGTCACCATACACATGGCCCCTAAAGAAATAATGTTGGTTATCAATAAAGTAAAAGGTGACTCCATCGCGCACAATGCGTTTCACACCCACATATTGACTTCTCCAGCCAACCTTGGTCTCAAAATGCAAGACATCTTCGATTTGATCTCCAAACTTAGCCTCTACCATATCATAGTAAGGGAGGATCACGCGCACATCATGACCACTTTTCGCTAAGGATTTAGGAAGAGCGCCAATAACGTCTCCCAATCCACCTGTTTTAGAAAATGGTGCACCTTCAGCTGCAACAAATAATAGTTTCATTAGACAATATCCTCTGTAACAATCGTTCCTTTTTTAACCACGACAGGTGCTTCTTCTGTCCCACGAATCGTCACACCAGCAGCCACTTCGACACCCTTATCCAGGATGGCATGTTCGACGATTGCATTTTCATGAATCACAACACCAGGGAAGAGAAGACTACTGCGGACCTCTGAACCTTGATGAAGGTGTACCCGACGTGAAACAACGGAGCGTTCAACGGTTCCTTCTACAATACTACCCGAAGCAAATTGAGACGTTTTAATATGTGAAGTCTTGGAATAATACGTTGGTTCTTCATTCTTCACTTTCGTATACACTTTTTGATTTGGTGAAAAGAGCTTCATGAATTTTTGGTTTTCCAACATATCCAAGTTTGCATGGTAGTAGGATTCCACTGAATGAATATTGGCAAGGTAGCCTGTATATTCAAAGGCAAAAGCATTGTATTCCACTGCCAAATCACGCAAGATATAGCGCAATTTTTGTGGGTATTCTTTCTTGGCTTCTTCTTCAATTTTTTCAATCAACCAAGGAGTGTCCACAATAAAGACATCTGTTGACATGTTGTAGACTTCGTCAGGATCCTTGCCATCAAAAAGTCTTTGCTCTGTAACATGGTCTGTTTCATCAATTTCCAAGATAGCATTGACTTCAGAGATATTTTGAAGATGCAACTTTTTGTAAACAACTGTAATCGGACGGTCAACGCTATTATGCAAGTGGAAAACTTGATTGAGGTCAATATTCATCAAAACATCACAGTTTAAAGCAACTGTTTGGTTGGAACCAGACCGTTTCAAATAGGTCAATAATTGTTGGTAGTATTCTGGCCCTACCGTTGTATTTTCAACTGGAGTATTATAGATTCCGAGGTAATAGTGGCTCAATAAAGTAGACAAGCCCCACTCACGACCTGAACGAATATGGTCAAAGACCGAACTAATATTTTCTTGTTGGAAAATCCCAAAAACACTACGAATACCAGCATTCGCAAGACTAGACAACGGGAAGTCAATCAAGCGGTATTTCCCATCAAACGGTAGGGAGGCTACCGGACGATGGCTGGTCAAAGTGGACATATCATGATACCCAACTGTATTTCCTAAAATGGCTGAATATTTATCAATCTTCATCTGTTGCTACCCCCACTTTTTCATTGTAACCGACAACTTGTACTTCCTCTGTTCCATCAATCACGACACCTTCTGCAATGACTGCACCTTCCCCGATAATCGCGCGTTTCACGACAGCTCCTTTACCGATAATGGCATTGCTCATCACGACAGCATCTTCGACAACTGCTCCTTCACGAACTTGAGCTTCTGTTGATAAGATGGAGTGTTTGACTGTACCGTCTACCGAACAACCGTCGACGACAAGAGAATCTTCGACGTGGCCATGTTCCCCAAAGAAGTTCGGTGGAGAAATGAGGTTGCGTGAATAGATTTTCCAGTGACGATCGCGACTATCCAAGGCATTATTTGGATCGATATATTCCATATTGGCTTCCCAAAGAGACTCAATCGTACCAACGTCTTTCCAATAACCATTGAATTCATAAGCATAAACACTTTCGCCTGATTCTAGATACGTTGGAATGACATTTTTACCGAAGTCTGACATATCGATATCACTCTTTTCAGCAGCAACCAACATATTGCGGAGACGAGCCCAGTCAAAGATGTAAATCCCCATGGAAGCCTTGGTAGATTTTGGTTCAGCTGGTTTTTCTTCAAATTCGACAATCCGATTATTAGCATCTGTATTCATGATTCCAAAACGGCTTGCTTCCTTCAAAGGTACATCTAGGACGGCAACAGTTAAGCTTGCATTATTATCCTTGTGCGCTTGAAGCATATCATCGTAATCCATCTTATAGATGTGGTCCCCAGATAATATCAAGACATATTCCGGATTGATGCTGTCGATATAGTCGATGTTTTGGAGGATGGCATGGCTAGTTCCTTCAAACCAACGATTTCCTTCACTAGCTGAATAAGGTTGGAGAATAGACACACCTGTATTGATTCCATCCAAGCCCCAACTGGAACCATTTCCAATATGGCTGTTAAGTGCAAGGGGTTGATACTGTGTAATCACACCAACATTGTGAATTCCTGAGTTGGCACAGTTTGAGAGAGCAAAATCGATAATCCGATAGCGCCCACCAAATTGAACCGCAGGTTTCGCGATGTTTTTGGTTAATTTTCCAAGACGTGTTCCTTGCCCACCGGCAAGAATTAAAGCGAGCATTTCATTCTTCATTGACTACTTCCTCTTTTTAAAGCTTGGACTCCCTTAGAGTCAACCGATCATCATTTTTTATCTGATGTTTTAGATTTCGTTTTGCGAACCTTCCGTTTCACCTTCCAAATGCTAGCCCCTAAAGCCGGCAAAGTAAAGGTCAAAGTTTGTTCATAATCCTTCCACAGTCCATCTTGAGACTGAACTGTCGGATTGTGCTCTTTCCAGACACCTCCCCATTCTTCTAATTCTGTATTCCAAATTTCTTCATAGACCGCTGATACAGGCACACCAATCGTAAAGTCCTTGCGTTCTACTGGTGCCATATTGAAGACGCAAACCAAAAGATCGCCTTTACGATTTTTCCGGATCATAGACAAGACGCTCTGATCCCGGTTATCTGCATCAATAATCTCTAAGCCATCAAAGCTATCATCAATCTCCCACAATTCCTTGTGTTCTTTGTAGAAATGATTGAGCTGAGAAGTGAAACGACGCATCTTAGCATTCATTTCATCCTCTAGATTGCCCCATTCCAGTTGCTCTTCTGACTTCCATTCCAAAAATTGACCAAATTCTGAACCCATAAAGAGTAATTTCTTACCTGGATGGCAAATCTGATAGGTCAAGAGGTTACGGAGTCCAGCAAATTGATTGTAACGATCTCCCCACATCTTATGCATCAAACTCTTCTTACCATGCACCACTTCATCATGTGAAAATGGTAGTAAGAAGTTTTCAGAAAATGCATACATGAAACTAAAGGTTACCAGGTTAAAGTCAAATTTCCGGTAGATGGGATCTTCTTCGTAGAATCGAAGGATATCATTCATCCAACCCATATTCCATTTATAGTCAAAGCCAAGTCCACCTTCTTCTTCAGGACCTGTGATCTTTTGACCAGCAGAACTTTCTTCTGCAATCATCATGACATCTGGATGTTCGTTCTTGATAATCGCATTCAACCGTCTAAGGAAATGAACGCCTTCGTAGTTGAGGTTTCCACCATCAATATTTGGTGTCCATGGACCGCTATCGTAGTCAAGATAGAGCATATTGCTCACAGCATCGACCCGAATCCCATCTAAATGATAGGTATCAATCCAAAACTTCAAACTAGAAATCAAGAATGACTGGACTTGATTCTTTCCTAAGTCGAAGTTCAAAGCTCCCCATCCGTAGTTATGGGCACGATGTTCATCCTGGTATTCAAAGGTTGGTGTTCCATCATAATAAGCCAAGGCATCATCATTGATAATGAAATGTCCTGGTACCCAATCCACGATCACTCCGATATTGTTGAGGTGGCATTCTTCCACGAAGTCTTGAAACTCTTCTGGGCTACCATAAGTCTGCTCGAGTGCAAAATATCCCATGAGCTGATAGCCCCAACTCAAGCCCAATGGATGGGCCATCACTGGCATAAATTCCACGTGGGTGTAGTTCATCTCCACTAAATATGGAATCAATTCTTCTTTTAGTTGTTTGAAGGTATAGGAACTGTGATCCTCATTACGTTTCCACGATCCTGCGTGAACCTCATAAATATTAACAGGTCGTTCCTTAAAACCAAGTTTTTTGCGGCGTGCTCTCCAGAGACCATCTTTCCAGTTTTTCTCTGGAATGGTCTTAATAATAGAACCTGTATTGGGTCTCTTTTCCATCCATAACGCTAGAGGATCGATTTTTTGCACCTGATGACCATTTTGTCGAGTCACCAAATACTTGTATATATCTCCCTCTTTTGCATCGGAACAGAAGACTTCCCAGACGCCTCCTTCATTACGAACCATTGGAATTTTACGAGCTTCCCAATCAGTGAAATCACCAATCAGATCCACCGCCTGAGCATTGGGAGCCCAAACACGGAAGGTAAAGCCTTCTTGTTCTCCCCTTGTTTCCTTGTGAGCTCCTAAGTACTCTTGAAGATGGAAATTATCCCCTCTTCCAAATGTCCATAAGTCTGTGCTTCTATCCATATACTCACCTCTTTATTTTTTTGAAAGCGTTTTCTAGTTGTTTTTATTTTACTATAAAATCACTTAATTTTCAAGTTGATTCCAGGAAAATCATGTAAATTTATCAGGAAAAGTTCTTTCATTTTCTCTTCCGAACCTTTTACTTCATTCCTTCGCTTTCCTCCTAATCTTACTTACGATTATACTATATATACGAGGAAAATTAAACAAAAAACCGAACTTTTAAATCACTATTTTTATTACTAACTAGTTTATTACGAATAAAATGAACATTTTTATGTACAATGTAAAAAAAGACTAAGGCAAATTTGTCTTAGTCTTGATCGACTCTTAGTCTACGTTCACGTATTCTTTTGAAAGTTCAAGAACTTCTTCCATTGTTGAACATTCAGTCAGAGCACGGTTAGCGTATTCTTGCATTTTAGCTGTGTCGAGTTTCTTCATCAAGCTACGTGTACGAAGGACAGATGTCGCTGACATAGAGAACTCATCCAAGCCCATTCCGACAAGAAGTGGAACAGCAGTTTGGTCACCGGCCATTTCACCACACATACCTGCCCATTTGCCTTCAGCGTGAGCTGCTTTGATCACGTTGTTGATCAAACGAAGGATTGATGGGTTATATGGTTGGTAAAGGTATGAAACTTGTTCGTTCATACGGTCAGCAGCCATTGTGTATTGGATCAAGTCGTTTGTACCAATTGAGAAGAAATCAACTTCTTTAGCAAATTGGTCAGCAAGCATAGCTGCAGCAGGGATTTCAATCATGATACCTACTTCGATATCGTCTGCAACGGCAACACCTTCAGCAACCAATTTAGCTTTTTCTTCTTCAAGAATACCTTTAGCTGTACGGAACTCAGTCAACAAAGCAACCATTGGGAACATGATCCGCAATTTACCGTGAACAGATGCACGAAGCAAGGCACGCAATTGTGTACGGAACATTTGGTTACCAGTTTCAGAGATAGAAATACGCAAAGCACGGAAACCTAAGAATGGGTTCATTTCTTTAGGAAGGTCGAAGTAAGGAAGTTCTTTATCCCCACCGATATCCATTGTACGAACAACCACAGGTTTACCATTCATACCTTCAAGAACTGCTTTGTATGCTTCATATTGGTCATCTTCAGTTGGGAAGTCTTGAGAATCCATATACAAGAATTCTGTACGATAGAGACCAACAGCTTCTGCACCGTTATCATTTACACCTTCAACGTCTTTAGGTGTACCGATGTTAGCAGCCAATTCGAAATGTTTTCCATCAGCAGTAACTGTTTGAGCATCTTTAAGGAGAGCCCATTCAGCTTTTTGTTTAGCGTAAGCTTCACCAGCTGCTTTAAACTCAGCAATTTGCTCTTCAGTTGGGTTGATAACAACTTCACCAGTAATACCTGAAACTGCCAAGATGTCACCATCTTTGACAAGTTCTGTGATGTTATTTGTACCAAGAACAGCTGCGATTTCAAGTGTACGAGCCATGATAGCTGAGTGACTTGTACGTCCACCGATATTCGTAACAAAAGCTTTTACATACTTTTTGTTCAACTGTGCTGTATCAGATGGAGTCAAGTCATGCGCAACCACGATTGCTTCTTCATTGATAGAAGCAGGGTTTGGCAATTTCTTACCAAGCAAGTTGGCAAGGACACGTTTGGTAACGTCACGAATATCTGCTGCACGTTCTTGCATGTAAGGATTGTCTTCCATTCCTTCAAAGATCGCAATGAACATGTCAGTGACTTCTTTCAAGCCAGCTTCTGCATTGATTTTTTTCGTACGAATTGTTTCTTTGATCTGACCAATCATTTCAGGGTCAGCAAGAACCATCATATGCGCATCAAAAACTTGCGCTGCTTCTTCACCAAGGCTTGCTACTGCATTCTCCCGAATAAGAGAAAGCTCGTTTTGTGAAGCTTCAAGAGCTGCATCCAAACGAGCTTCTTCTGCACTTGTATCTTCGACTGAAACAGTCTCAAATGATAAGTCTGGTTGAATGAGCAAATATGCCTTAGCAACAGCAACACCGTCAGATGCTGCAATTCCTTTTAGCATTTTTGTCATATTTTTAAGCCAATCCTTCTTTAGTCATTGTTTCTGAGATAGCTGCGATAGCATCATCAGCGTCAGCACCTTCTGCAGAGATTACAACGTCTGCTCCTTGACCAACACCAAGGCTCATAACACCCATGATTGATTTCAAGTTAACTGATTTACCTTTGTATTCAAGAGTAATATCTGAAGCAAATTTGCTAGCAGTTTGAACCAACAAAGTTGCTGGACGTGCGTGGATACCTGTTTCTGCCACGATGTGGAAATCTTTAGAAGCCATAGTTTGACTCTCCTTTTTAAAAATAGTTTTTGAGTTACCTTTTGATAACCCTTACAATTTGGTATTATATCATCTTTTGAAATTTTTTTCAAGATTTTTATCACTGACTTACAGAAAAAGACTGCGAAAAATCCCAATTTAGATACATTTTAAGAAGCACCTGAAGAACAGAGAAAATATCTTTTCAATTTTCTACTATATTATAAGTAACATTTTCCTCCGCTTTCAATGAAAAAAAGCAGTTGAACCACAGGATATTGATTCACCAAAAAATTATAACTAATTAAAGATGCTTTAAAGCCTATTCCTATCCCATTTCTTCGATTTTCACACTTTTCACTCACCACAATATATTGTGCTTTGAAAACCCCATTTCATTTCTTTGCACAATATTTAGTTTTATTTTGTTGACAAGTTGCTGGATTTTGTTTATACTGTTTACAGATTTATATTTCGATAGGAGAACGGAAAAGAAATGGTAACCATTTATTCAAAAAATAATTGTGTTCAATGCAAAATGACCAAGCGATTCCTCGATAGCAATCATGTGGAATACCGCGAAATTAACTTAGACGAACAGCCAGAATTTGTAGAGCATGTTAAGAACCTTGGTTTCAATGCTGCTCCAGTTATTCAAACACCGGATGAAGTATTTTCTGGTTTTCAACCAGCTAAGTTGAAGAAACTTTCATAATAAACACAGTATTTTGCTTAAATAGGGTCTAGCGTTAGCAACCTAACACTAGACTTTTTACTTGGAAAGAGAGGACTTCTCCTCTTCATTTTTTTGAACTAGAAAAGGATTATTATGGGATTAAAATCTCTTGAAGATGTGACGTATTTTCGTCTTAACAATGAAATCAACCGTCCAGTAAACGGCCAAATCATGCTTCATAAAGATAAAGAAGCTTTGGATGCGTTCTTTAAAGAAAATGTTGTACCAAATACTAAAACCTTTGACTCGATTACAGACAAGATTCAGTACCTTCTCGAGCACAATTACATTGAGAGAGCTTTTATCGAGAAATACCGTCCTGAATTTTTGGAAGAATTGGCCCAATTTATCAAAGATCAAAACTTCCAATTCAAGTCCTTCATGGCTGCCTATAAATTCTATAACCAGTATGCTCTGAAAACAAATGATGGAGAGTACTATCTCGAAAGCATGGAAGACCGCGTCTTCTTCAATGCTCTCTACTTTGCGGATGGAAATGAAGAAATTGCTAAAGACATCGCAAATGAAATCATTCACCAACGCTACCAACCAGCTACTCCTTCTTTCTTAAATGCTGGACGTGCACGTCGTGGTGAATTGGTATCATGTTTCTTGATCCAGGTTACAGATGATATGAACTCTATCGGACGTTCTATCAACTCAGCTCTTCAACTTTCACGTATTGGTGGTGGTGTAGGGATTTCACTCAGCAACCTTCGTGAAGCTGGAGCACCAATCAAGGGCTACGAAGGTGCTGCTTCTGGTGTCGTACCAGTTATGAAGCTTTTCGAAGATAGCTTCTCTTACTCTAACCAACTTGGTCAACGTCAAGGTGCTGGGGCTGTATACCTTAACGTCTTCCACCCAGACATCATCGCCTTCCTTTCTACTAAGAAAGAGAATGCTGATGAGAAGGTGCGTGTTAAGACACTATCACTTGGTGTTACAGTTCCAGATAAATTCTACGAGTTGGCACGTAATAATGAAGATATGTACCTCTTCAGTCCTTACTCAGTCGAAAAAGAGTACGGTAAACCATATAACTACATTGATATTACAGCTATGTACGATGAGTTGGTTGCCAATCCAAATATCACAAAAACCAAGATTAATGCCCGTGAGCTAGAAACTGAAATTTCTAAACTCCAACAAGAATCAGGTTATCCATATATCGTCAATGTTGATACAGCCAATCGACACAATCCAATCGATGGTAAGATTATCATGTCCAACCTCTGTTCTGAAATTCTCCAAGTTCAAACACCAAGTGAACTTAACGATGCACAAGAGTTTGTTAAACTCGGTACAGACATTTCATGTAACCTCGGATCAACTAATATCCTTAACATGATGACTTCACCTGACTTTGGTCGTTCGATTAGAGCTATGACACGTGCGCTTACCTTTGTTACAGATAGCTCAAGTATTGATGCTGTTCCATCTATCAAAAATGGTAACCAACAAGCTCATACCTTTGGTTTGGGAGCTATGGGGCTTCACTCTTACCTCGCTAAACACCATATCGAGTATGGTAGCCCTGAATCTGTTGAATTCACTAATATCTACTTCATGCTTATGAACTACTGGACTTTAGTTGAATCTAACAACATTGCCCGTGAACGTCAAGAAACCTTTGTCGGTTTTGAAAAATCAAAATATGCTGATGGTTCTTACTTTGACAAATACGTTACAGGCCAATACGTTCCTAAATCAGACCGTATCAAAGAACTTTTCGATGGCCACTTTATCCCACAAGCCAAAGATTGGGAAGAACTACGTGAACTCGTTAAGAAAGATGGACTCTACCATCAAAATCGTTTGGCTGTTGCGCCAAATGGCTCAATCTCTTACATTAACGACTGTTCGGCTTCTATCCATCCAATCACACAACGTATTGAAGAACGTCAAGAAAAGAAAATCGGAAAAATCTACTATCCAGCCAACGGTCTTTCAACAGACACAATTCCTTTCTACACTTCAGCCTACGACATGGACATGCGTAAAGTTATCGACGTTTATGCCGCTGCAACTGAACACGTTGATCAAGGTTTGTCATTAACCCTATTCTTGCGTAGTGAGTTACCAAAAGAAATTTACGAATGGAAAACAGAAAATAAACAAACGACTCGTGACCTTTCTATCCTTCGTAACTACGCCTTTAACAAGGGAATTAAATCAATCTACTACATCCGTACTTATACAGATGACGGTGAAGAGGTTGGTTCTAACCAATGTGAAAGCTGTGTCATCTAAGATAGTGATTTAACGATAACAACCTCACTACTCTTATTTACAAAATGCATTAAAAGGTCGGTTCGCCGACTTTTTTAATAGATCAACTCAAAAAACTATATCATGATTTTGAATTATGATAAAATAGTAACGACATCAATAAAGAAAGAGGTTTCTAATGGAAACTTACTACAAAGCCATTAACTGGAATGAAATCGAAGATGCGATTGATAAATCTACCTGGGAAAAATTGACCGAACAATTTTGGCTAGATACACGTATCCCACTTTCAAATGACCTTGATGACTGGCGTAAACTTTCAGCTGAAGAAAAGGATTTGGTTGGAAAAGTTTTCGGTGGTTTAACCTTGCTAGATACCATGCAATCTCAAACTGGTGTTGAAGCCATTCGTGCAGACGTCCGTACACCTCATGAAGAAGCTGTATTGAACAACATTCAGTTCATGGAATCTGTTCACGCGAAATCTTACTCTTCAATCTTCTCAACTTTGAATACTAAATCTGAAATTGAAGAAATTTTCGAGTGGACAAACAGTAACGAATACCTCCAAACCAAGGCGAAAATCATTAACGATATCTATGAAAATGGAACGCCTCTTCAGAAAAAGGTTGCTTCAACATATCTTGAAACATTCCTTTTCTATTCAGGGTTCTTCACTCCACTCTATTATCTTGGTAATAACAAGCTAGCTAATGTCGCTGAAATCATTAAGCTCATTATCCGTGACGAATCTGTTCACGGAACCTATATTGGCTATAAATTCCAACTAGGGTTCAACGAATTGACTGAAGAAGAGCAAGAAAGTTTCCGTGAATGGATGTATGATCTTCTCTACCAATTGTATGAAAATGAAGAGCTCTACACTAAATCTCTTTATGATGGTGTTGGATGGACTGAGGAAGTTATGACTTTCCTTCGTTACAACGCCAACAAGGCTCTCATGAACCTGGGACAAGATCCACTCTTCCCAGATAGTGCGAACGATGTTAACCCAATCGTTATGAATGGTATTTCTACAGGAACATCTAACCACGACTTCTTCTCTCAAGTTGGTAATGGTTACCTTCTAGGTACTGTTGAAGCCATGCAAGATGATGATTATAACTACGGACTATAAGAAAAAACTAGCTGAGCTAGTTTTTTTATTGTGTTCAATACTATATTCGAAAAACAAATAGAAAAAGAGTTCAAATTGAACTCTTTTTATTTTATTTTTGCTTTTACTTCAAAACCTTCTGCTACACCTTCAGCAAAGTTTTCTTCAACAATGCTAGTACAGTGATCACAGATAGTCGCATTGTAGCTACGTTCTTTGGTAGTTGGATCGATACGACGGCAACGATCACAGACATCACCTTCAGCACGTTCTACTGTGAATGCTACACCTTCAAAGCTTACAGCAGACTCAGGAGCATCTCCTTCAGCAATAGTCAATGCTGAAACAATCAAAAGTTGAGCAAGGTTAGTATTCAAACCTTCAAGAAGTTCTTTGACTTCAGCATCAGGATAGATTGTCAAATGAGCTTCAAGCGATTTACCGATAACTTTTTCGTTACGCGCTTCTTCCAAAGCTTTTTGAGCTTGGCCACGGAAATCCATGAAGGCATTCCATTTTTCAAGAAGTGCATCTTGACCAGCGAATTCTTCTGCTTCTGGCAACTCTGACAATTGAACATAGTCTTCTGTTTCAAATTCAAGATATGACCAAATTTCTTCTGCAGTGTGAGGAAGAATTGGTGTCAATAGTTTTGTAATCTTGACAAGAATATCGTAGAAGACTGTTTGCATTTGACGACGTTCAAGTGATTCTGCACTCTCAATATAAACCACATCTTTGGCAAAATCAAGATAGAAAGCAGACAACTCAACGTTAATAAAGTTAACTAAGGCTTTGTAGATAGTTAAGAATTCAAAGTTTGCATAGGCATCACGAATAGTCTTAACTAATTGGTTAAATCGAATAGTCATGTACTGATCTACAGAACGCAAGTCTTCAAAGGCTACTGCATCAGTTGTTGGATTGAAGTCAGATGTATTAGCAATCAAGAAACGAAGTGTGTTACGAATCTTACGATAAGATTCTGATACTTGGCTAAGGATATCCATTGAGATACGAACGTCATTAGTTGTATCAACACTTGTTACCCAAAGACGCAGAATTTCAGCACCAAATTGTTTCTCAACATCACTAGGAGCAATAGTATTACCGAGGGATTTAGACATCTTTTCACCCTTACCATCAAGCGCAAAACCTTGAGACAAGAGTTGTTTGTATGGTGCAACACCATTATTAGCAACAGATGTGATAAGTGAGGAGTTAAACCATCCACGATATTGGTCTGAACCTTCGAGATAGAGGTCAGCTGGATAAGTCAACTCAGGACGGTTAACAACGACACCATTCCATGATGAACCTGAGTCAAACCATACGTCCATGATATCTGTTTCTTTCTTGAACTCGCCATTTGGTGAACCTGGATGGGTAAATCCTTCTGGCAAGAGGTCTTTAGCATCACGTTCCCACCAGACAATAGAGCCGTGCTCTTCAAAGAGTTGAGCCACATGTTCGATGGTCTCAGCTGTCATGATTGGTGTTCCGTCTTCTGCGTAGAAGATAGGAAGGGGCACACCCCAAGCACGCTGACGAGAGATTACCCAGTCACCACGGTCACGAATCATGTTGTAAAGACGAACTTTACCCCACTCAGAATGGAATTTAACTTTTTCAATCTCATCCAAAATCTCTTGACGGAATTTAGAAACAGAGGCAAACCATTGTGGCACAGCCCGCCAAATGATTGGTTTCTTCGTACGCCAGTCAAATGGGTATGAGTGTGAGATTTCTTCTTTAGCAAGGAGCAAATCACCAAGTTTTTCCATAACGATTGGCGCCACTTTATCGTAGAACTGACCTTCAAAATCAGGGCCAGCATTTTCCATCATGATACCACGCTCATTAACGGTTACGGCAACTTCAAGGCCATTAGCAATACCTACGTTATAGTCATCCTCACCAAAACCAGGAGCCGTATGGACGATACCTGTACCTGAATCTGTAGTTACGTGATCACCAAGGATAACAAGCTCATCAACTTCTGTATCCCATGGGTGTTCAGTGACGATTTGATTCAATTCTTCACCACGGTATGACTGAAATACTTCCACATCTGTCCAACCGAACTTCTCTGAAAGACTATTAAGTAATTCAGAAGCAACGACAAATTTTCGGTCTTCTCCGGCAGGTTTTACGAGAACATATTCAATATCAGCACCAACAGTCAAACCACGTGAAGCTGTTACTGTAAATGGTGTTGTTGTCCAAACTACGATATATGTATCTGTATCTAGTACTCCTTTACCATCCTTAACCTTATTGGCATAGTAAAGTGAAGTTGAAACTAAATCATGGTACTCGATTTCAGCTTCAGCAAGTGCTGATTCTGATGACCATGACCAATAAACTGGTTTTGCACCTTGATAGATGTAACCTTTTTTAGCCATCTCACCAAAGACACGGATTTGTGCAGCCTCATAGTCTGGTGTCAAAGTAACATATGGGTTATCCCAATCAGCCGAAACACCAAGACGTTTGAAATCTTCACGTTGTTTGTCAACTTGTGAAAGTGCATAATCACGACACATCTTAAGGTATTCAGCACGATCAAGTTCTTTACGTTTCACACCTTGTTTTGCCAACACTTGCTCAATTGGAAGACCATGCGTATCCCAACCAGGAACGTAAGGAGCATAGAAACCAGACATTGATTTTGAACGAACAATGATATCCTTAGAAATTTTATTCATCGCATGTCCAACGTGAATATTACCATTGGCATACGGAGGACCATCATGAAGAGTGAAGTGAGGTTTACCTTGGTTCAACTCTTGACGATGTTGATACATCTTAGCATCTTCCCACTCTTTTTGCCAGATTGGTTCTTTGTTAGGAAGTCCAGCTCGCATTGGAAAAGCTGTCTTACCTAGATTTAAGGTTTCTTTGAGTTTCATTATATCTCCTCTTTAAATTAATTTACTAAATAAAAAGAGCCTTCATCAAAAAGGACGAAAGCTCGTGGTACCACCTTAATTCAGAGCAAAAAACATTTGCTCCCTCATATGTCCGTAAGGAGGACCATCCTTCTAACTTACTTAGTTCAGTTAGAATGCTTGAAAATGATAACTATCCAAATAGGGAATGTGGGACTCACACCATCTCCCACTCGCTGTTAATATACTTGGTAAGTTGTATTTTTCTTATTCGCTAATATTCAATTTAAACGTTTGTGTTTCGTTAAGATTAATTTCACCTGTTGACTCAGGTTGCAAATCAAAATCTTCATCTACTGGTGCTGAAGTTGGGAAATCTGCTACTTCACTCTCGAAAGTATCTGGAATACCAAAATCAACAGGAGTTGAAACCACTTCGTTTGTTTCATCAACTTCTGGACTAGAGAAATCTTCAACTTGCTTATTACTTTCAGCAACGCGACGTTGAAGTTCAGCCATTTCATCAGGAGTGAATTGACGAGTTGCATCAAATGAAGCTGCATCATTTGAATCAGGTACATGCTCATCCAAAACTTTTTCAACAACTTCTTTAAAGGCAGCATCTGAATTTTGAAGATAAATAGCTGTTGGTTGCAACAATTCACCCCATTCTGGAGCACTTGCTAGGCTAAGCTGACCTTCAACTGCAGCCAATAGGCGTTGGTGGAAGACACGACTTTGACGTTTAAGTTCTTCCGTTTCGATGGCAACACGTTTGGCTTCATCTGTTGCATCACGAAGAATTTCAGATGCCTTAGATTTAGCTTCTTCAACCAAATGAGTAGCATTGAAGTTAGCCTTATTAATCAAGTTAGCTGATTCGTCAGCCGCTGAAGCTTTAACTTTTTCAGCTGTTTCTTGAGCCAAAATAACTGATTGACTCAATGATTCTTTCATTTCATCAAAATAAGCCAATTTTTCTTCAAGCTCTTTTACACGAGCAGCAAGTTCACGATTGTCACGAACCAAATCTTCGTAATCATCTACAATAATATCAAGAAATTCATCAACTTCTTGCTCATTATATCCACGAAATTTAGTTGTAAACTGTTTATCTTTAATATCAAGTGCTGTAATAGCCATTACAGGCCTCCTTTATTTTTCATTACCATATCTGATGGTTTAAATTAAATAACTACTTTTTTCTCCGTCTTAACAGACTTTCAATAACGATTTTAGCTTTCCCGGACTTTGAAAATCCGTCTTGTTGAGCTAGTCGAAATCGACCATAACCTCTAACCGAAATCATATCACCAATCATAACCGTCTGATTAGCCTTCTCAATTTGTCTATAATTTAATTTAACTTTTCCAGAAGCAATAAGTTTTAAGGCGTTAGAACGGGATAGGTTTAGTACCGTCGCCAACACATTATCAAGACGCATACTGGAAAGTAAAACAAAAGATTGTGAATAGTTTTCTTGATTTGAAATCCAATCGTCTTTGCTTACTTCTTTTAGAGTAACCGAAACATTTCCAATCTTAGTAATCGTCATTATCGCATAACTTGCTAAATGAGAAGCAATGGAAAATTGAACACGTCCTTCTTCATCAAGAATAATATCTCCAAATACTTGACGATCAAGACCAAGTTGATTAATCAGTGCTCCCAAAACTTTTGGGTGTGTCAATTTATTGAACTGTCTCGCATAAGAGATTTCTAGGCGTTTAATTTCAAAGTCTTCGTCATCAAGCTCGTAATATTCGGGAGCAAGAATAACTCTTCCATATTCTTCAGATTCAGGAGTAGAACTCACAAAAAATTTTAAATTGTAGTAATGAGCTAACTCTTCAACAATCTGAATTTCACGAGGATTCAAGAAATCAGTTAAGTAAGGACTGTACCTTTCATCAACTAATTGACAAAATCCCCTAACCTTCTCTAGAAAAGGGCGTTCATCTAACGAGTAATGCTGTTCAATATTTTTAATATCTGACATCAGAGTAGAATAAATCTAAGAATTCTAAGTGAAAAGTTTAGTAGAAGTACAATTACCAATATTGAAAAATCAATACCAGCAAAAGCTAAATTCAGGCGACGAAATGGTGCGAGAATCGGTTGAACAATTTGTCTAATGATTCTTCCAAGGCTAGTATCATAAGCTCCTGGAAACCAGGACAACAAAGCATAGACTACAAGAAGAATCTCTATCACGTTAACAACACGTGCCCAAATAACATAAAGTAATACAGACATCGCTTAACGTCTCTTCATGTCGAAGTCAAAATTAGCTTCTTGGTTGCCATGAGCCAACCCAATCTCTTCGATGTCAACAACGACATTAATTGGCGTAAGCAAATACATTGAAGAGCCAACTTTTTGCAAGTTGCCTGTAAGTACCTTGCTAGCACCATCAATAAAGTCAAGACAACGACGAGCTTGCGCTTCCAACATATATTGAAAATCGATTAAAACACATTCGTTTTCAATCAATAGTTCTACAATTTCCTGAGCATCTTCATACTTTTTAGGATATTTAATTGCAATTGTTGTTTTAGTTGTATTCATCTGTTGTGGTCCCTGATTTGCTTGTGAACGACTCAGAGGTAAACTACGAAGGACTTGAGTTTCCTGTAAGTCTGAATGAACATGTTGGCGACGAGGAGGGACTGTTGCCTGAGAACGCTCAGGTTGACGTTGCTGACGAGGAGGTGGTGTCTGCACAGGTTTCTGTGCTTTCACTGGACGTTCTTTAGCCTCTTCTTTAGCAGCATCTTCATAATCTGTTACTTCGTCGGTATCAAAATATGAAACAATTTTATCAATTGCGTCTTTTAATGCCATAAGGTTATTCTCCGTTCTCTTTAAAGAATGCACTGCCTATTCTGACAAAGGTTGATCCATTCTGAATAGCCATGTCATAGTCTCGACTCATCCCCATGCTTAACTGATCACAAGGAACATTCTTTAGTTTTTTCTCTTGAATTGATTGTCTAAGTTCATTTGTCTCAGCAAAAATCTTATCAAGTTCTTGAGCATCTGCATCAATTGGAGCCATAGTCATGAGTCCAACTATACAAATCTTATCAAGATTTTCAATTTGTTTTAGAACAGTATCAAGTTCTTCAGGTGAAAAACCATGTTTTGACTCTTCACCTGAAACGTTAACTTGTAGGAAGCAATTAATGGTGTGGTCGGCACGCTTTTGAATTTCCTCTGCCAATTTAACAGAATCCAAAGCATGAAAATAATCAACTAAATTAATAACATCCTTTACTTTACGACGTTGCAGGGTACCAATAAGGTGCCAAGTCAAATCATAATTTTTTAAAGCTTGATACTTATCTAAGAATTTATCAACGCGATTTTCAGCAATGTGCTTGATTCCCGTTTTAACCAATTCTTCAGCGACATCACTTGAAACATATTTGGTTACGGCAACAATATTGACGTCATCGCTAGAGCGATTAGCCTTTTCACAAGCTCTTTTTACCGCTTGATAAACATTATTTTTATTCTCTTCTATAGTCATTATTAACGATTTTTAAAGAATGGTGGTGTCTCCAATTCATCATCATCTTCAACATCACTTGAGAATGTAGACATAGTCAATTGACTATCTAGTTGACCAGTTTCAGGACGAGAAATATTATCACGTCTCAAATCCCAATTACCAAAAGCTGACTGCTCTTGTTGAGGAGCTGCCGCTGCAGGACGAACTCCTGCTTGAGGCATTGAAGGTGTTTCATTATAGTCAAAATTTGGTTGACGTTCAAATGAAGGTTGAGAAACTGGACGTTGCTCTTCTTGAACAACTTGTTGAGCAGGAGCTGATGGTTGTGAAGGAGCTGTAGTCACTTTACGTGGCTGAGCTTTCATACCAGATACTTTTTCAGCACGATCTTGACGAACTCCAGTTGCAACAACAGTTACACGGATTTCATCTTTCAATGTATCATCGATTGATGTACCAAGCCAAATGTTAACACCGCTACCAGCTGCTTGACCAACAATTTCAGATGCTTCTTCTGCTTCTGTAAGCGTCATATCAAGACCACCAGTTACGTTAACGATAACATCTTCTGCACCATCAATAGTAGTTTCAAGAAGTGGTGAATAGATTGCTTTGCGCGCAGCTTCAACAATACGTTCTTCACCTGAACCAATACCAATACCCATAAGTGCATTACCTTTATTTGCCATAACTGTTTTCACATCGGCAAAGTCGAGGTTAATCAAACCTGGGTTAGTGATAAGGTCCGTAATACCTTGGACCCCTTGACGAAGAACATTATCTGCTTCACTAAGAGCTTCAAGAAGTGGTGTTTTCTTATCAACGATTTCAAGAAGGTTATTGTTAGAGATAATAAGAAGGGTATCAACTTGCTCACGCAACTCTTGAATACCTTCAACAGCGAAGGCACCACGTTTGTTACCTTCAAATCCAAATGGACGTGTCACAACTGCAACTGTCAATGCACCCAAGCTTTTCGCAATACGTGCAATAACTGGTGCTGCCCCTGTACCAGAGCCACCACCCATACCAGCAGTGATAAAGACCATATCAGCTCCTGTAAGTGCTTCTGTAAGTGTTTCTTCACTTTCTTCAGCTGCCTTACGACCAACTTCAGGTTGACCTCCGGCACCAAGGCCACGAGTCACTTTAGGACCCAATTGGATTACTGTTTCTGCTTTAGAAGAGCTGAGTGCTTGAATATCAGTATTAGCTGCAATAAATTCAACACCAGCAAGACCTTCTTCAATCATTCGGTTGATGGCGTTTCCGCCACCTCCACCGACACCGATAACTTTAATTACCGCACCTTGAACTGATGCGCTATCAAATGAAAAACTCATTTTATTTCCTCGCTTTTACTAGATTCAATTAATCAAACATACTGCCGAAAATACCACGAACACGATCACCAAGTTTTTGTTTTTGTTCATGATTTTCTTCTTCAACTGGCAGAGGTACCTCAATGGTGTTCTCAACTGGAACAGGACTTGGCTGAGGAGCCACTCGAGGTGCTGGAGCAGGAGTTCTATCAAAACTCAAGGCAGGAGCCTCATTGTCGATTGGTTTACGACGAAGATACTCTTCACCAGACACAGCCTGTTGTGCAATGATATCAACTTCTGTAAGAAGACCAACATACTCAACAAGACTAATCACATTTGCAAACATTGGATTACGGATACCAACTTGATTTGGCACGTAAAGTTTAACATTTGTCTCAAAAATTTCTTGAGCAACTTCAACCACACCTGGCATGATAGCTGTTCCACCTACAAGGACAATGCCACCAGGCAAATCAAGTAGACGTCCTCGAGTCAAGTCTTGTTTAACTCTATCAAGGATATGCTTCACACGAGCTGAGATAATCTCAGCAAGGTATTTTTCTGTAATCTCAACTGGTGAATTCTCACCTACAACTTCTACTTGGACAGTTTCTGTTTCGCTTGCTTCTTCAATATCTGCATTACCAAAATTGAACTTAAGTGCTTCAGCAATCTGCATTGAAGTCTTCAAAACTTTTGAAATATCCTTAGTGATGTACTCGCCACCTTCAGAATAAATATTGGTAAATTGAAGTTCTTGAGCACGCATGCTTGCAACAGTTGTTTGACCGCCACCCATATCAATAACAGTAGCACCAAACTCACGTTCACCTTCATTTAAAACAGCACGTGTCATAGCAAGAGGAGAGATGATAATATTCTCTACTTGAATACCAGCACGTTCAACTGTCTTACGAAGGTTGTGAAGAATCGTTGTTGGACCTGTGTAAATGAGACCTCTCATTTCAAGACGAATCCCCATCATTCCACGAGGATCACGAATTCCTTGGAAGCCATCAACAATAAACTCTTCAGGAACTAGTGAGATAACCTCACGCTCAGGTGTAATGCTCTTTGTCAAGGCTGAGCGAACAACACTTTCAACATCTTCATCTTTGATTTCTTTTGATTCACTTGTTACAGGAATCATACCTTGTGTAGGCTCAATTTGAAGAAGATTAGCTGGAAGCCCAACGTTCACTTGCTCAATAACAATCCCAGCTTTTTCTTCTGCTTGTTCAATAGCTGTTTTGATTGATTTTGCTGCAGCGTCAATGTCAACAATGATGCCATCTTTCACACCAGAACTCTTAACATTACTTACTCCGATGACATTCATTGATCCATCAATAAACTCAGCAACAAGAACCTTAATCGAGCTAGTTCCTATATCTAATCCTGTAAAAAAGCCATCTCTAGCCATTCACTCGACCTCTCAATCTTTCCATTCAATATCTTTGTAAACTGTATAAAAACAGAATTATTCGGATACTATTGTACCATAAAAAAACGTAAAATGTCAGCATTTTACGTTTTTTATTATTCAATATTAGCCTTGAGCAGGGGAAGTCCGAAGAGTTGTTTCTTGACCAACACTTGGTTTTTCTTCTGGTTGCATACCTGAATTTTCAGAATTAGTTTCTTCTTCAGAATGCTGTTCCGTTGATGTTGTAGTATCTTGACCTTCTTCAGAAGTTGCATTTTCTTCTTTTTTATCAGTCTTATCTTTATCTTTCTTTTTATCCCCATCAGTTTTTGATGATTCAACTTCAGGAGTCGTTGTATAAAGTCCAACTTCCATATCTACAATACTTCCATCTGAAAGTTGACTCTTAATTTTCTCGTAGTAAGGAAGCTTAACTGTTAATTGAGAAAGTGGAACACGAATGGAATTGCCATCATACAGCTCAATCGTTAGTAAATCTGAAGTTGCTTTAGTAGGCGTAAGATTAATAATTTGAATATTATTCTTGATTTTTGTATCAAGTTTATTTAATTCTTTTACTAACTCTTCGATTTTCTTCTCGTCATCCATCTTTAAGGTGATGAATTTATCAGGTAGATTACTAGTTGAAACTGTTCCTCCTGTCTTACCACTTTGAAGAATAGAAACATAACCATTTGTAGTTTGACGATAAGCCACGATTGGGTATTCTTTTACTGCAATATTAAATTGATTTGGAAAACTATATGTAACTGTAGCCTTTTTAACCCAAACATTAGTTTTTTCAACAGTTGATGCAACCTTTCCTTGGTTGAAAAAGACATGAGTGATATAGTCTGTATCAAGAATACCACTTGCAACTTTCACATCTTCTGGTAAAGCATTTTTTGTTCCTGATACAGTGAGAACCTTTTGTTTTGACCAAGGTGAAATAAAGAAAAGTGAAAATACGATTAGGAGTGCAGCGATAAAAACAACTAGTCCTGCAAGATTTTGTTGTGCAATTGGAATATTACTAGTTGTATTACCTTTTTTTCGTTTCTTCCTTTTGGTCTTTTTTTTCTTTTTAACCTTCTTTTTCACTGGTGGCTGGCTCTCATTTGAAGTCGCTTCTTGTGAATGAACGACCTTTCCATTCGCAAATTCTTCAGAATCTTCGGTTTCTTTTTTTCTCAAAAATTCGAGATTTCTCTTCTGCCACTCTGTGAGAACTTGTTTTTCTTGTGATTCTTGATCCTTTTTTGCCATGAAATTCCTTTATTTTTTTGAAATACTAGTCACTAATAGGTTATAAAAATCATCAGGAGAAGTGATTTCCTCAGATTTAGCCATCGCTTCTTTGTAAGTCTCTGCATGTTCAACAAGTTGTTCAAGCTCATGATTCAAGGTTTCCCAACTTAATTCTGTTTCCTGTAATTGACGTGCGTAGCCTTTTCGTTCAAAATAGGCAGCATTTTCAAGTTGGTCTCCTCGGCTAGCTTCTTTCCCTAAAGGAATAATTAAATGAAGTTTTTTCATAGCCAACAATTCGAAAATCGTATTTGAGCCACCACGAGTTACAACTAAATCTGCCGTATCCATAAGAGGTTGGTACAAATCTGTCACATAATCAACTCTATAAAGATGACGTTCTAAGGTATTCAATGAAGAGTCCCCAGAAATATTAATGACATTATATTTTTCCGTCAGTTGTGGAGTATTACTAATAAAATCATTAAATACCTTTGCACCAGCTGATCCACCTATGAAAAGGACAGTTTTTAACTTGTCATCAAACTGTACTTTAATCTTATCCAGAGCATCAGACTGATTGGACGTTGCCATCCCTACCTTTGTAATAGCACCTATATGTTTTGTCTTCGCCAATCCTTTAGATTGTTCAAAAGTCGTAAACATAGTAGTCGCAAATTTATAGGCAATCTTATTGGCCAAGCCCATAGAAAGATCAGACTCATGCACATATACAGGAACGCCTAATAATTTAGAAGCAATTACCGGTGGCACTGAGACAAATCCACCTTTTGAAAAGAGTGCTTGAGGACGAATCTTGGCAATAATTGCAATTGACTGTAGAATCCCCCAACCAACTTTAAAGACATCCAACATATTTTGCCATGAGAAATAACGACGTAGTTTACCTGTAGCAATACTATGGAATGTCACATCCAAGCCAGATTTATCAATTTGCTCGTGTTCAATTCCGTGCTTATCACCAATATAGTGCACTTCCCATCCATCTTTTAGAAATTTTGGAATTAAGATAAGATTTAAAGTCACATGTCCAACAGTTCCACCACCGGTAAAAACAATTTTTTTCGCTTTTGCCATAGCCTATCCCTTCAATTGCTCAACAGTTGTGATAAATTCATCACCACGCACTTCGAAATTCTTGTACATATCCCAGCTTGCATTTGCAGGGCTCAACAAGACAACATCTCCTGCACTGGCTTGATCAAAAGCAATACGTGTCGCATCTGCCACATCTTTGGCATCAAGATAAGTTACTCCTGCTTTATCAGCAGCACGCTTGACACGAGGAGCTGATTCCCCTAAAATCACCATTTTCTTAAGACCGGTAATGTCAGGAATGAGTTCATCAAATTCATTACCACGGTCCAAACCACCAGCAATCAAAATGACTTTACTATTATCAAAACCAGAAAGTGCTTTTTGTGTCGCTAAAATATTAGTTGACTTACTATCATTATAGAATTTCACTTCATCGATAGTATCAACGAATTGGAGACGGTGCTTAACACCACCAAAACTTGCGAGGGTTTCCTTTATAGCTTGGTTTGAAATACCTGACAATTTTGCTACAGCTATAGTTGCCAAGGCATTTTCAACATTGTGACTACCAGGAACGCCAATTTCATCAGCTCGCATCACTAATTCACCTTTGAAGTAAAGAGCACCATTTTCAAGATAGGCACCATCTACTTTTTCCACTGTTGAGAATGGAACTACTTGTGCCTTAGTTTGTGTAGCTAATTCCTTAGCTAAATCTTGATTGAAGTTCAAAACAACAAAATCATCCACAGTCATTTGATTTTGAATATTCCACTTGGCAGCCACATATGCTTCAAAACTACCATGATAGTCAATATGTGTCGGCATCAAGTTAGTAATTACAGCAATATGTGGATGGAAGCTGTCAATCCCCATCAATTGGAAAGAAGACAATTCCATAACTAAGGTATCTTGATTAGTTACTGACTGGGCAACTTCTGAGGCAGGGAAACCAATATTCCCAGACAAGACACCTGATTTACCACCATGATTTAGGACATCAGCAATCATAGTTGTCGTTGTTGTCTTACCGTTTGACCCTGTAATACCGATAATAGGTGCTTCAGATACTAGATAGGCCAATTCCACTTCAGTCCAAACAGGAATACCTTTTTCTAGTGCACGAGCTACCATTGGATTGTCATAACGAATTCCAGGATTTTTCACCATTAATTCAAAATTTTCATCCAAAAGTTCAAGAGGATGTCCGCCACAAACAACCTTAATGCCTTCTTCAAGAAGGGCTTGAGCCGATGGATTTTCCTCAAATGGTTTACCATCATTTACTGTGACAATAGCACCCAACTTAGCCAATAGGCGGGCAGCTGCTTCACCAGATTTGGCCAAGCCAAGGACCAAAACTTTTTTATTTTCAAATTGTGTTACTGATTTCATAATTCGTCCATTCTCTCAAATTGTATCATAATCATTTTACCCTTTATCCCAAGCTATTTCAAGGAGTTACCTCTTCTTGGTAAAAGAAAAAGCCAATCTATCAGACTGACTTTTAATCTCATGCTACTTATTTATCCTCATGCTCAGCTTTTTCATGATTAAGCTCCGACATGGCGAAAAAATCTTTCAAGGTGAAATAGCTCAATACAAGCATTCCAACTGTAACAAAGAACTCACCAGGTAGGCTGAAGAATTTAATGATTGATAGCACTGCTAAAAGTAGGAGCAATGCTAAGGTAGCCATGACAAAGAGAAGATTCATGGTGTTTTTTACCGACTTTGGTGCAATAAAGAAATAGAATGATGCAATCAATACAGCAACAATCAGATAAAACATCTCTTCTCCTCTCTATATATTATTCAGCTTCTGCTGCTTTTTTCTTACGTTTATTGGCTTTATCACGCTCTGCTTTATTCAAAATTTGTTTACGCAAGCGGATAGATTCAGGCGTTACTTCCATGTATTCATCATCATCCAAGAATTCAAGTGATTCTTCAAGAGTCAAGATACGTGGAGTCTTGATAACAGCCGTTTGGTCCTTAGTTGCTGAACGCACGTTTGTCATTTGTTTTGCTGTAGTGATATTGACACCTAGATCATTTTCACGAGCATTTTCACCAACAATCATACCTTCATAAACTTCAGTACCTGGGTTAACAAAGATTGTACCACGTTCTTCAATACGCATAATTGAGTAAGTTGTCGCTTTACCTGTATCGATAGAAACGAGGGCACCACGGTGACGTCCACCAATTTCACCAGCAACAACTGGCAAGTATTGGTCGAAGGTATGGTTCATGATACCGTAACCACGAGTCATTGACAAGAACTCAGTTGAGTATCCAATCAAACCACGCGCTGGAACAAGGAAGACCAAACGAGTTTGACCGTTACCAG